>Ga0180435_10001885_pt1 | contig 21580 bp, 16 predicted proteins | sample SS_ome_3_FD_132467 | JGI IMG/M metagenome (GOLD analysis project Ga0180435, IMG submission 132467) | Hypersaline lake sediment archaeal communities from the Salton Sea, California, USA - SS_3_S_1 metaG | ecosystem: Environmental > Aquatic > Non-marine Saline and Alkaline > Hypersaline >...
AAGAAGTTGAGAAATTCTCAACTTTAAAATCATTAACAAGAATATGCATTTTCTTCTTTTTTTATTTCAAATCAAAATCTCAAATAGAATGAAAATTACAATTATCAGAGCTTTCGATTTTCAGGGTAGCTTATAAAATGATCTTACCCTCTATTTCCGGACAGCGAGTTAAGCAAAACAAACTTAACTTTATGTCCAGTGAAACCAAGAAGAAATTACGATCCAGAATTCAAGAAAATGAATAAAATTTGTTTAATTGGTGCTTCAGGCTTTGTTGGAACTCGTTTGATAGAGCAACTTGGAAAAGAGAATTGTAATAATATTGATAAAAACCAATCATTAAAGTATCCGGAAATAACAATCTTACAAGATATTCGTGAAGATAATCTTGCAAATTCATTACCAACCGGGACAAAAACTATCGTTTTACTGGCTGCCGAACACCGCGATGATGTTTCTCCTACTTCACTTTACTACGATGTAAATGTTCAAGGAACAAGAAATGTATTGGAAGCTATGGATAATATTGGGGTGACAAATATCATTTTCACTAGTTCTGTTGCTGTGTATGGCCTTAACAAACAAAACCCAAACGAGAATCACCCTACGGATCCTTTTAACCATTACGGCATAAGCAAGTGGCAGGCAGAAGAAGCTTTGGAAGAATGGTTTAATATAGACCAAAAAAAACGTTCACTAACAATCATCCGACCAACAGTAATATTTGGGGAACGTAACCGGGGCAACGTATATAACCTGCTTAAACAAATTGCTTCCGGCAAATTTCTAATGGTCGGTAAAGGCGCCAATTATAAATCAATGGCTTATGTTGGGAATGTAGCCGCATTTATTAAACACCAATTAGAGAATATTTCGCCCGGTTACAAAGTATTTAATTACATCGACAAACCGGATGTAAACATGAATGAACTGGTAACACAAGTAGAACTTAGCCTGAATAAAAAAATACCATCTACCCATGTCCCTTATTGGCTAGGTATGCTGGCTGGATTTGGTTTTGATGTATTAAGTAAGATAACCGGAAAAAAATTTGCAATTAGTGCAGTTCGGGTTAAAAAATTTTGTGCCACCACACAATTTGATGCTAATGCAGCCCAAAATTGTGGTTTTAATGCTCCTTTTACCCTAGCTGAAGGATTAGACAAAACCTTACAATATGAGTTCGGTAATGAAAAAAGAGATGACATAACGTTTATCAGTGAATAATTGATTATGCCTGAAAGGTTATATTTGATCAGGGCGTTATACTATTTATTATAGTCACAATAATCAACGCCATTGAAGATAAAGCCGAAGTTATTCCAATAATCTCGCCAGTGGACATTCTTTCCTTTTGCTGTTTTTGGGGAACTACTATCTCTGCACCGGGAGCAACATCCGGATAATTCTTAATTCCCATGAAACTGTTTGTTTTATCAACGGAACCATTTGCATAAATCACATAGGTCTTCTTTTTCTTTGCATTATCTGCAAAACCTCCTGACATTGCAATATATTTCCCAAAGGTATAGCTATCATCATAACGGACTGTAATTGGAAATAACAGGGCACCGGATAGCCTGACGGTCTGCAATTCCTTGGGAATTATCAATCTATCATCCTCCTGCAAAAATAAGTCATATTTGCTGCCTGGATCAGCCACAATTCTATTCAGGTCTATACCAATGGCCTGTTCATTGCTTTCCTCCACTTTTATCTGAAGAGAATCTTCTGATTCTGACATCAGGCTTTCAAGGGCCCTTTCACGAAGTTCCTGATTGACTTCAAGCTTTCTTATTAGCTGGGCTCCTTCCAGGTAAGCCTCATCGGTCAATCCTCCGGCCCTTTTAATTAAATCTGATATCCGGTCCGATTTAAAGCCAAGAATATAAGAGCCAGGATATAATACTTCTCCTTCAACAATCATTGACTGAGCTTCTTCATATCCAGGAGATTTTCTAATAAACACCTGGTCAAAGGGCTCAAGTTTAAAGCTGGCAGCTTCTGAAGAAATATTCAGTTCCCTATCAATATCGAAATAGAAAATATCGGATATTTTGCCGTTTTCGGGTTTCTCATCACCCGCTTTAATACGGCGGGCAACCTCTGCCTGAGAAAGTGAGGCAGACTCCTTTAGTCCTCCTGCCATAACAATCAGGTCTTCAAGGGAAGTACTCTCCATATAGGGGAAGGTGCCTGCCAGATTGATCTCTCCCTCGATCTCAACGAAAAAATCTTCACGTAAATCAAAAATCGAGGCAATGGATACGATATCCTCCTTGATCAAAGGAAAGACAGTCTCATCGTTTATTATTGGTTTGAGATCAACCGGAATGATTTCCAGCGAAAGGTCTTTTCGGGTCCGGTAGATGAGTGCCCTGTTTAAAAATGCATCTTCCCTGGGGCCTTCAGCTATTTTCAATAACTCATTTAATGTCAATCCATCTCCCAATGAATATTCTCCGGGTCGATATACAGCTCCATTGATGGTGACTCTGTTCTCAAATCTCTTCAGAATGCGTGCCACCGGGATGGAATCTCCATCATGCATGGCAAAACGATCCAATTCTTCGCTGCTTATATTTAATATTTTTCTTTCTGTATCCGTATTACGGTAGACTGTCAGCGTTTTTTGATAGGCCTTATCGGAAAACCCTCCTGCAAAGGTGATTATGTCACTCAGTGTTTCGTTCTCGTCCAACTCATAGAGTCCCGGTCGCTTCACTTCACCGGTTATATCAATTCTGGAAATATAGGGATTGACTTTGATGATATCCATATCCTGCAATCGGATGTTATTGTCCTGCTTCCCATACATGAGAAAGTCATATATATCCAGAACAGAGACTACTTTATTATCCCGAAGCAATTCGATATTCCTCAAAGACCCATTGATAGTGGGGCCACCTGAAGCATAAAGGACGTTAAATACTTTAGCGAATGAACTAATTGTATAGGTTCCGGGTAGATTAACTTCACCAAAAATATGCACTTTAATGCTCCGGGTGTTTCCCAGGGTAATTTGCGCATAGGTATTGCGATCCGGGCCGCTTAAACCAGAATAGATACTTTTTAATCTTCCAACGATTCTATCAGAAGCCTGTTCAATGGTCAGCGCATTCACCTGAATGGGTCCCAGGTTCTCAATATGGATATTCCCATCCGGAGTAACAGTTAATTGATAATTCTGTTGGGAAGCCCCCCAGATATCAATATTTAACTGGTCCCCGGGTCCAAGCTGATAATTTACCGGCGTAGGAATATTCAGGCTGGGTTCGAAAGTCAGCTGCTCCTTCCTGAACAGCTCATATCCAAATATTCGTGCTTCCGGGCCCGGCTCAAATTCGATATCAAGCTCGGTAGCCTGGAGTGTCTGCAGGGTATCGCTTACCTCTTGTCTGCTTCTGTTCTCCACTTGTTGTTCTGAGAGCCCGGAGTCAATAAGTTTCAGGCGATTCTCAAACTTACTAATTTCACTGGGAGGAAATCCACGGGCAATTAAAGCAGCTTTCATCTGAGATTCCGTTAACCCACTTTCTTCTGCTCTTTGCCTGATTTCCAAAATTTGTTCATCACTGAGCTCTTCTATGTTTATCTGGGATAGATCTCTGTTCATGACTGTAGGGTCCTGAGCATTTACAACAGTACTGGATACCAGTAGAAGTCCAAGCAATAGTATATATCTGAATATCATGTGATAACTTTTAACTTGCAACGAAATTACTAAAATATACCTTTACATTGCTCTAATAATTATCAACGACAATGAATAAACCGTCTGAAGAAAAAATTAGAATTTGTTTTATGAATTCTAATATGGTTTGGGGTGGTGGAGAAAAATGGCATTATGAGGCAGCCTGTCACTTTCGTGACCTGGGTTTCGAAGTCATGGTTATTACAAACGAAAAAAGTGCGCTGCACCATAGATTGGAGGATCAGGAGGGCATACTTCTTAAATCAGTCCGGATCACGAATCAGAGCATTTTTAATCCATTTAAAATAGTCCATATCAGAAACATTCTGGAGGAAAATAAGATATCTGCCATTTTCCTGGGCCTGTCAATAGATGTGAAAATTGGTGGGCTTGCTGCAAAAAAAGCTGGTATAAACAATATCATCTACAGAAGAGGAGCTGCAGTACCCATTAAAAATTCCATTCTGAACCGTTACTTGTTCCGCTCGGTTTTAAGTAAGGTTATCACCAATTCAGGGGATATCAGGAGTAAAATATTTCAAAATAATTCTCGTATCGTTGATGAACGGAAGGTTCAAATTGTTTATAATGGCGTTGATCCAGCTCTTTGGTCCAATCAGGGAAGTAAAGGGAAAAAGAAAGAAAGTAGCCACAAGCTGATTCTGGGTAACGCCGGGAGGTTGGTCGAGCAGAAAGGACAAAAATACCTAATCCACATTGCTAAACAACTGAAAGAGAGGAGGGTAGACTTTATACTCCAAATTGCCGGCTCAGGTATACTGGAGACTTCCCTAAAGCAGGAGTGTTCAAAGAATAAGCTTGAGAAGGAGATTGTGTTTCTTGATTTTGTTGAAAACATGCCGGATTTCATGGCTGGACTTGATATTTACCTGTCAACATCCATCCATGAGGGCTCATCCAATGTGATTATTGAAGCCATGGCCGCGGGTAAGCCTGTTATTGCCTTTAATGTCAGCAGCATGCCGGAACTCATTGAGAACGACGAAACCGGATATCTGGTACCCTTTGCGGATACGCAACTATTTGCAGATAAAATCGTCTTTCTTAATAATAATAGGATAGAATTAGATACTTTTGCCGCAAATGCCAGAAAACAAGTCCAAAGGAAGTTTGACTATAGCAAAAATATGCGTCAGATTCTCGAATTAATCAAGGAAGGGCAGTGAAGAAGAACATTTTTTTTCTTTTTTTATTTTTATCTCCACTTGTTTATTCTCAGATTTCAGCACCCAGTATTGATATTTATGCTGGAGCATCCGCGGGAATAGGCGATACGAAACCCTATTGGAACATATCCAACCAGCAAGGCTACTACACTACTGATCCCTTTGCAGGAATGCTTGGATTTGCAGTTGAAGCAATCGACAGCTCTGATTCCTATATTCATTTTGACTACGGAATTGACATGTACAGTCGCTTTCAACAGAATGAGGGGCTTCTCATGCAGAAAGGCTATGCCGAAGTAAGAATCCCATTTTTGGTATTCTGGGCAGGCAAAAAAGAGGAAATCATAGGAAATCAGGATACTTCCTTATCCATCGGATCAACTGTATGGTCGTGGAACGCTCGTCTCATGCCCAAACTTGTTCTGGCGACTCCCGGATATGTGGATATCCCCTTTACAAAGGGCTATGCCGAAATAAACGGATCCCTGTCACATGGATGGTTCGAAGAGGACCGTTATGTGGAAGATGTGTACCTGCATCAAAAGCACCTTCATCTGAGATTTGGTGGCGATTTCTTCATTAATGGGTCCTTGGGATTAATCCATTTTGCACAATGGGCAGGTAACTCTCCGGACACCATTTTTGGTGGCGAACTACCTTCGGATCTGGATGCATACAGGCGAGTCTTTTTCGCTAAGAAAGGTGATTCAGCGACAGTCAATATTAATGAGGCCAAAAATAGCCTGGGAAATCACCTGGGTTCCAGAAACTACAGGATAGATCTTAGAGCAAAAAAGTTCACCTTTTCTTTCTACTATCAGACAGTTTTTGATGATAATTCTGGCAGATCCAAAGAGTTTCATAAAGATGGATTAATGGGAGTTTCAGTTGCAATGAAGGAGCGGAATCAAATCGTTAATCGTGTTGTACTTGAGTACCTCAAAACTACGTATCAATCAGGACCTGTCCATGATTTGTCCGACAGCATTAAACTAAAAGGAAACGATAACTATTTTAACAACTATATATATCGAAATGGATGGACCTACAAAGGGATGACCCTGGGCACCCCGCTTATCACCTCTCCAATCTTCAATGAGAATGGGGATGCATCGGTATTAAACAACCGGGTGCTGGCCTTTCATCTTGGTTTACAGGGAATGCTTGGTAAGATTAATTACCGTTCATTTTTTACCTATAGTATCAACAAGGGAACCTATTTCATACCAATTGATCCTTCAAAACAGCAATTCAGCTGGTATCTGGAAACCATGTTTCCATCCTTGTGGAAGGGAATTGATTTGAAGGTGATGCTTGCGGCCGATATCGGGCAAATGTATGGCAACAACCTGGGTGTGAATCTCTTATTCAGAAAAACATTCAACCCATTTCCGGTCCGGAAATAAAAGAATTCCATACGCAACCATCCTTTACTGATATTGATCCTGATTGAGGTAGGGTCAAGCCTGTTTTATTCGGTTATATGCTTGCATGCGGATGATTAAATCATTCGTAATGTGGTTTTTATGTATCCAAATGAAATTTTGTACGTAGAAGAGAACTGATGATTTTTAATACTGAACTATACGAACTATATATTCCACCGGTTTTGCTCATTGGGATTGCCTGTCTTGTGGCCTTTCTGGTAAGCTTCTCAGCTATTCCTGGCATCGTGAAGATTGCCAGAGAAAAAAGCTTAATGGCTCTTCCCAATGGCAGAACTTCGCACGAGATTCCAACTCCCAATCTTGGCGGGGTTGCCATATTTGCAGGAGTGATCCTTTCCTCGGTATTGTTTACCGGCTTTGGCACAGCCCATGAATTGAAATATATTATGGCAGGCATGCTCATCCTCTTTTTTGTGGGACTTAAGGATGATCTTTTGCCTCTTCCGGCCTACCAGAAATTTATCGGGCAATCCCTGGCCACATTGATTATACTTGTTCCAGGAGATCTGTACCTGCATTCACTCCACGGGCTTCTGGGCATTCATGAATTATCCTATTTTTCCGGCATAGCCATCACCTTCGTCCTTTTTCTAGCTCTGATAAACAGTTTTAATCTGATAGACGGGATCGACGGACTGGCCTCGGGTCTTGGCATCCTGGCCTCTCTTTTCTTTGGGATCGTTTTCCTCCTGAACGGATCGCTGGCCTATGCCATTATGAGTTTTGTCCTGACTGCCTCCCTCCTCGCCTTCTTCTATTTCAATGTATTTAGCAAGAAGAACAAGATATTCCTGGGAGATACCGGGTCCATGCTCATTGGACTCCTGGTCGCTATTTTAGCGATCAAGTATCTGAACATTGAGAACGGCACCTTGTTTTTCCATCAAAATAATACAGCCCCTGCACTTTTGCTAAGCGTACTGATTATTCCTCTTTTCGATACTGGAAGAGTGATGATGGTTCGCATCTCTCAGAGAAAATCACCTTTTGCGGCAGACCGGATCCACATTCAGCATCATATGCTACGCCTTAGCAACTCACATCTTGCAGCCAGCCTGAAAATATTATGTGCGAACACTCTTTTTATCGCCATTCCCCTGCTATTCAGAAATCTAAGCGTAGAAGAACTGACCCTGATGATCCTGGCCCTGGCCACGGCCCTGTTTAACATCCCGGTCTACATCAACAAGCTGAAGCAAAAATATTCCTTTGATTATAAATTTCAGTGGAAGTTGAACGAGGTGAAGTAAAGGGAAGGTTTCGCTGAAATTCCCTATCTTGAGGCATTCTAATCATATGCAAAATCAACTCAAGATGAAAAAAATTATCCTGCTCTCCCTTATCCTGTTTTTTGGCTTCCAGGCTGCAACCCTGGCTCAAACGAAATCCATCTTTAATGGTAAGGATCTGAGCGGCTGGACCATCTACGGCACCGAACTATGGTACGTGGAAGACGGACTGCTGATATGTGAGAGTGGACCCGACAAGGAGTACGGGTACCTGGGGACCGAAAAGGTATATAAAGATTTTGAGCTGAGCGTGGAATTCAAACAAGGTGCTGACGGAAATAGCGGCGTCTTCTTTCGCTCTTCCATTGAAGGAACCAAGATTGCCGGCTGGCAGGCCGAGGTGGCTCCTCCGGGGCATAGCACCGGTGGGATCTATGAATCCTACGGAAGGGGCTGGATCATCAAGCCCGATCCGGAGCTGGATAAGCATCTGAAATTCGGCGACTGGAATACCATGCGGGTACGCGTGGTGGGCGGACATGTGGAAACCTGGCTGAACGGCTATCTGATGATCAGTCTGGATGATAAAATGATCGCCGGTGCCACAGGGAGCATAGCCTTGCAAATCCACTCAGGCGGAGGCATTAAAGTCCAGTGGAGAAACCTGCTTATCACGGAACTATAGCTAGCACACTTTTAACATAATTACTTGTTAAATAAGGTGTTAATTATCTGCATTTCTATCCTGGTTCATAATACTGGTTGTAATTTATTGCAAATTATGTTATCATGGATAAGTATCTCATAGAAATAAAAAACGGAGGTGATACCGCCTCATGTTTGCGATCAATACAGTCCTTTCTTTCATCTAGAACTCATTTTGTCACCAGTGTTGAATGGGGATGCCTGGAAGGGGAAAAGAAAGCCTGGCTCATTATAAAAACTGGGAACAAGGCAGATGCCATGCGAATCATTCCCGCTGCCTACCGGAAAACCGCCAGAATTACAAAACTGCATAAGTTCACCGGTAAGGAAATAAAAGATAACTGGCTGAGCCATCCCATGGGCGTTTTGCCTGAAAACGGGAATCAAAATCCACGCCAAGATTTCGCTTCAAACTCATCCTAGCGGGATCGACTTAGAATGCTTAAGTTACTAACAGGGTAAAGTAAAGCAGAATAGAATTAGGCCTGCTGTAAGCTTGAATTTTAACTACCTGTAAATTAGTCAGGAAAATAGCTTGCAGAGAAGGAATACCTGTGTCGAATACTTCCTGAAATGCAGCGAAATTAACAGCTGTACAAGCTTTTTTCTTTATGAGTTCCCATAAAGAATGGCTACCTTATTAATGGTAAAATCAAGCCTCCCATTTCGAAAAGGAAGTATTTCAATGAAGTATCCATATTTCCCAATTTTTTCACCTCAAAACCATTTTCTATGAATTCAACATTTACCAGACGCATCACATGGCAATCATTTTTGGCCATTTTTATTCTCTTATCATTTGCGGGCAACGCAATGTCTCAAAATGCAATTACTTTTTCTGTCACATCAGGCGGTACCCCTGTAAAAGGAATCTATGTGGATGTGGAAGGAATAGCAGTGAAAACCAATTCTGCAGGAGAGGCAAAGATATTTCTTCCCGACGGGGACTATAGCTATACGGTCTATACCTCAGGATCGGACGAAAGTATTTTTGTGGGCTCCGACACTTTTACTTACCTCGACGATGGTGGAAGTGATAATGAAAACAGGTATAATAATGTTTTTCAAACCCCCACAAACATAACGGTCAGCGGAGTCGCTACGGAAAGCATTGCACTGACCGGAACCACCTTCAATACAACTGTTGAAGGAACTGCTGCATCGGCAAGCTTCAATGTTCTGGCAGATTATCACAACCGGAATGGTTCTTTAAAGACTAAAACTGTTATTTCAGTTACGAGTCATACCGGCGGAACCATAACAGTTCCGCTACCCACGGCACGGGACGACAGGCAGGAGAATATCCTGGATTTTGAGGCCTTTTATACTTCCGATATATACGGGGGCAATATCACAGCATTTGACCCACTTGTGAGCCCGGTAAGCATTGCAGTGGCTCCGGACCATGTGCTGGATTTTACAATTACTGCGGATGGCGAAGCTGTTGAAGGAATTTATGTGACTACTGGCGGTAAGACTGCCATGACTGATCAACTGGGACAGGTCAGTTTTGATCTGCCCGACGGTACCTACGACTATTCCGTTTTCTCAAGCGGCGACCCGGAATCCTTTATCATTGGGTCCACTACTTATACTTACAGAGATATGGGTGAAAGAGAGGACAGGGAAGACAGCTATGAAAATATCTTTGTGGCCAATGCTCCGGCGGTTGTTTCGGGAGCCACATCCATCAATGTAACACTGGATTTCACTACTTTTAAAACCACTGATCAGGGTACTGATGCCTCTATGGACTTCGAAATTATCGGAGAGTATTCAGGCTCTAAAGATAAGACCATTGCAGAACTTACAAGTAATGCCAGTGGCGATATTGCATTACCCCTGCCGACACACAGAAGCACCAGGAGGGGAGATACCCTGGAATTTACCAGTTTTGAGTACAGTGCACTGGCTGGTTTTGTAACAGCTTCATTTGTTCCGGCCAGCGGCGTGGTAAATATTGATCTCCCTGCCACATATGAACTGAGTTTTGATGTCCAGGCAGGTGGTACTGCCGTGGAGGGAATCACCATAGGCCTGGAAGAAACAACTATGGAAACAGATGCTTCGGGACAGGCTTCAATCAGCCTCCCGGCCGGGGACTACAGCTATATGGTTTATACCAGTCAAACCCCCGAGATCCTTACGATTGGCACGGATAAATTCACTTACAACGACCGGGGAGAGCGGGGCAGCACTGACCGCTATGACAATGTATTTGTGAATGCAACTCCTATTACCGTAAGTGCTGCGGCAACAGTAGATATCGCACTTGGGACAACCACTTTCAACACCTCCGTAGAAGGAAGCGCTGCATCTGCAGAATTCAATATCATTGCAGAATACATGAATCGGAATGGATCCCTGCAGGAAAAAACCATGATGACTCTAAGCAGTGATGAAAGCGGAAGCGTTACATTGCCTTTGCCCACTCACCGGGACGACAGGCAGGGGAATATCCTGAGTTTTGATTCATATTACACAGCCACTATCTACAGTCAGAATCAAACAGCTTTCGACCCCCTGGTGAGCCCCGTTAATGTGAGCATACCAGCGCTCAGCCAACTGGACTTCACCATCACAGCCGGAGGAACAGCCGTGCAGGGAATAAATGTGGGTGTTGGCGACAAGACTGTCAAAACCAATGCACAGGGACAGGCAAGTGTTGATCTGCCAGATGGCACCTATTATTATTCTGTATTCTCAGGGGGTGATCCTGAATCTTTTATTGTCGGAACCCAGACCTATACCTATGAAGATATGGGAGGAAGAGATGACAGAGAGGACCGCTATGACAATATCTTTGTAGCCAATCAGCCAGTCCTTGTTTCAGGGGCCAGCTCCGAAACGGTCGACCTGAGTTTCACTTCTTTTAAAACAAGTGTGAATGGTGTGGAGGCCTCGGCCAGTTTTGATGTTATTGCCGAATACTCCGGAGATAAAATAAAAACCATCGCCAAGCTAATCAGCACTGCCTCAGGCGATGTATCGCTTCCCCTTCCGACACATCGCAACGACAGAACGAATGACACACTTGCCTTCTCCTATTACCAGTTCTCGGCACTGGATGGGCTTGTAAACGATACCTTCGAGCTGGATGATGATCCGGTTCTCGTTGAATTCCCCGAACTGTTTGAAACCACCATAAGCATCATGGCTGGAGACAAAGCAGTTGAAGGAATCACCATTGAAATCAATGATGATTCATATCTTACAGACGCATCCGGTCAGGTGGTCTTACAACTTCCCTCTGGAGAATTTGCCTATGCGGTATACACCCGCGGAACCCCTGAATCCATTACCATAGATGGAAATACGATTTCCTATAATGATGAAGGTGGAAGCGGAAGGCTCGATTCTTATGACAACATATTCCTTAAGCGGGATACCATCACCGTATCAGGAGTAAGCACAGAGCTTGTTGCGCTGACAACCACCACCTTTGAAACTACCATTGGGGGAACAGCAGCTGCTGTGGAGTTTGAGATCAGCGCCGCCTACATCAACGATGATGATGAGGTAAAACGTAAAACCATCACCACTGTGAAGAGTGATGCATCGGGAGCCATTAGCTTGCCATTACCCACCCATCGAGATGACAGGCAGGGTGATACCCTTGAGTTTTACAGTTTTGCTTACGCCGATCTTACTCTGAGTACCCAGGGCTTGTTTGATCCGGCCATGAGCCCGGTTCAAATTACCGTGCCAAACCAGCACAACCTAACATTTACGATTACTGCTGGGTCAACTCCGGTAGAAGGCATAGCAGTGGGGGTTCATAATTTAATCGCCACCACCGATGCAACAGGTCAGGTTGTTCTGCCCTTACCGGAGGGTGAATATGATATCCTTGTATTTACCGAGGGCTTTAATGAAATGCTCACAATTGGAGGGACAAGCTTCAATTATCTCGACATGGGCGGATCTGATATAGAAAACCGGTACGACAACATCTTTCACATGGCTTCTATCCAGGTCACAGGAGCGGCAGCAGTTGATATATCCTTACTTACACCCATATTTAATACGACCATTGGGGGTGTTGCCGCTGCAGCCGATTTTGCCATCATAGGGGATTACATTAAAGACAGTGGAAATAAGCAAAGTAAAACCATTGTTCAGGCCAGAAGCAATGCCAGCGGGACCATTAGCTTCCCTCTGCCAACGCACCGTACCAGCCGGGAAGGTCCCATCCTTGAGTTTATGGACTACTCTTATGCTGATCTGCTTGGATTGGTTTCAGCTAATTTTGATCCCAATGACAGTCCTGTTCTTATTGCCTTACCCGCGGCCAATGAGGTTGAGTTTGTGGTAAGTTCAGGTGGCGTTGGAGTTGAGGGAATAAGTATCCGTATTGAAGAACTCACAGCGGTGACCGATGCCAGCGGTGAACTCACCCTTAGTCTGCCCGATGGCACATGGGACTATGTGGTTTATACGGCTGGAAAGGATGAGAAAATTATGCTCTCAGGAAGCACCTTTGCTTATATGGATGACGGTGGCAATGAGGATGAGTGGATTGAATATATTGGTTTCGCGCCAAACGCCTATGACAATGTATTTGATATGGGGAGCATTGATATTTCTGATGCATCCACTCAGAATATCGATATCGGATCCACTACATTTGAGACTACGGTGAATGGCTCTTCAGCCCCGGTAAGCCTTATGATATCAGGAGACTACTATAATGACGAAGGTGATCTGAAAACCAAGAAGATCTCCGCATTTTCCACCGGTGCCGATGGCACAGTCAGTCTTCCTGTCCCAGGATACCGGGATAGCAGAGAAGGTAACATCCTTAGGTTCATCAGCTACCATTATGCTGATATTTCAGATCAGGAAACCGGCATATTTGATCCGGAAGACAGTCCGGTACAGATTGCCTTTGGCAGCTTGAATGAAGTGGTATTCAGTATAGTCAACTCAGCAACAAGTGAAGCTGTTGAAGGAGCCATCGTACAGGTGAACGGCATCTCCCTGGAGGCAAGCGATGCCTTAGGTGAGACATCTACAGCCCTGGCTCCAGGGTCCTACCATTATACAGTAGCCAAACAGGGCTACCTGAGTATTGAATCCACAGCTTTCACTTCCAGTGAAGCCAGCATGACTATTAATGTGTCACTGGAGGCTACAGTGGGAATTCAGGAACAGGGAGCAAATGGCTTTAGCTTTTATCCCAATCCTGCCAGTGAGGTAATCACCATACAATTTGCAGAACCCTATTCAGGAAGCATTGAATTATATTCCATCATGGGGAGCCTGGTCAAGCAGATAAAGTTCGAAAATGAGCTTAGAGGTACCATTCATGTTTCCGACATGGATAGCGGGATGTATATCCTGAGAGCAGGAGCAAATAGCGAACGACTGATAATTAAGTAGTAAACTATACTTTCAGGAGCCCATGACATGCATGGACTCCTGAAAGTTCTTTTTTTAACACCGAGCTTCAATACTTCAGGATCCCTAAGGGTGGGGATCCATTATTTCCATCTTTAATTAAACACATACTAATGAGAAAACTGAGTTTTATTCTAATGCTACTATCGTTGCTGGTTGTGGCACCAGACGGGATAATTGCCCAGGAAGCAAATATTACGACTGGTGGGGATGCCTCTGGTACCGGTGGCTCAGTGAGCTATTCAGTGGGGCAGCTCGTGTACCAGACAAATAAGGGCACATCTGAATCCCTTGCCGAAGGAGTTCAGCAAGCCTATGAAATTTCCGTTCTAAACGGAATACAGGAAAATGATATTTCACTCCGCATCTCGGCATATCCAAATCCTGTTAGCGAATACTTGATATTAAACATTCCGATTGATATTGAAGGAGGATACGAATATTCGCTATTTGATATGAACGGGAGAATAATCAGCCAGGAAGTCCTTTCAAGCAGTGAAACTGAAATTGATATGACAGGGCTGAAACCTGCACCCTATTTTATTAAAGTTAGCACGGGGACGAGTGAGCTTAAAACATTTAGAATTATAAAAAACTAATACACATGAAACGAATACCAACAATACTGGCAATAGTATTTATAAGTATCACAATCTGGGGCCAGTCCCCCGAAAAAATGACTTATCAGGCCGTTGTGCGGGACGCAGGCAATCAGCTCTTGGTCAATCAGGAGATTGGCATGCGGCTTAGCATTTTACAAGGCACTCCGGATGGAACAGTCAGCTATACCGAATCCCTCACAAGCACCAGCAATGCAAACGGCCTTATTTCGGTCGAAATTGGGGGCCAAACCGGCTTTGAAAGCATCGATTGGTCCGATGGTCCCTATTTCCTGAAAACCGAAACTGATCCCACGGGCGGAACTAACTACACCATCAGCGGAACCACACAGTTGTTAAGTGTCCCCTATGCCTTTCATGCAAGTAGCGCGGACCGACTTACAGAGGCTGTTGCCGAAACCGACCCGGTCTATTCAGCCTGGAGTAAAACCTACACCGATCTGATTAATACTCCTGTGATTGTCGATACGATCTCTGCAGTACTTGATACCAGTACCCTGTTTCTAAAAGCTGAAATTGACGGTGATGTAAGCAATGAAATACAGAACCTTACTTACTCGGGCAATTCACTGAGCATTGAAAATGGTAACTCGGTCATTATTAACGAAAGCAAATGGACTACTTCCGGGAACAATATCGCATTTTACGGTGGCCTGCTTGGAATTGGTCACGCAAACACACCCATTGCAACGCTGGATGTATATGACAATGTGGGCTATCCATTTTTAAGGTTTGTATCAGAGGACAATGTATATACACAATGGATATCCGACAGGACTGGTGTGGATGATTACCAGCTGGGTATTGATGGTGGCAACAATAAGTTCATTATCGCAAATACCACCCTGGCCACCTTCCCTGTTGTGCTACACGGAGCCAATATCGGTATCAATACGCTTGATCCTGAGGCTTCCCTGCATATAAATGACTTTATGAAACTGGAGCCACGCAGCGCTGCTCCAGCCTCGCCCACTGAGGGAATGATCTATTATGACGGGACATTGAAGAAGCTAAGAGTATATGACGGCGGCACCTGGGTAGATCTGCACTAATCCTGAATCAATTACCAGACATAAACTCCCGGAATCACAGATTCACCAAATCTGTCCGGGCGTTTTTTTCTAAGAATATGTCGTGTTTACTTGTCATTATGTATATTTTACTTATCTTTGTGTATATATTTATTTACATATAGTAAAATTAATCTTACATAAATTTTGGAAATCATGTCATATCAAGAGAAACAAAACATCGTAAATATGCTTACCGGACTGCTGCTTACAGTCATCTTTGGCCTCCTGGTATACCAGAGGCATCAGCAGGGCCAGTTCGACCTGACTGAGGACTTTCGTGCCTGGGGCATAGTCTTCTTAATCTTCATTGGTGTCTCAGTGGTGATCCGGATCATCATCCAGATCATTTTTCACATCATTAATGCCATAGCCACCAGGTCAGAAGATGTTCCCAGGGAGGATGAAAGGGATAAACTGATCAAATTAAAAGCCACAAGGAATTCTTATTACGCATTCACCAGCGGCTTTGTCCTGTCGGTTGTTGGTCTGGCACTAGGAATGCCGGTGCACTGGATTTTCATTGCTTTCGTAGCAAGCGGATTGATCGCAGAAATTCTGGACAATGGCTCGCAAATCTATTATTACAGGAAAGGAGTCTGAGATGTCAAAAAGCAGCATTCAGAACAACATCCGCAAACTCAGGTTCCTCAAGGGTGAAATGACCCAGCAGGAGCTTGCCGACCTGGTGCAGGTATCCAGACAGACTATTGTAGCCATTGAGAAGGGGAACTACTCCCCTTCACTGGAACTTGCCTTTCGTTTTGCCCATGTATTTAAGACTCCCCTGGAGGAAGTCTTCACCTACAAAGCCGACAATACTAAATAGCTGATTTCATTCAATAACATATCTGGATTGCCGGTGATAATCGCAAAAAAGACATACATTTATATAATCCTAAAAATGTATGATATGAAAACCCTGGCAGCATTGCTCTTTACGCTATTGTTTGGAATTACCCTATTCGCCCAGGAGGACCATTCGGAGTTCATTGAAGGTCCTTTTGCAAACCCTCAGGAAGTCACCGAAACCTGTTTGCTGTGTCACGACGGCATTGACAAGGATATCATGCGCACCAGGCACTGGACCTGGTCAGGTGATAACTCCTATGGAAAGAAAAACAGCATCAATAATTTTTGCGTTTCATTACCAGCAAACTGGCCCCGTTGCACCAGTTGTCATATTGGTTATGGCTGGAAAGATGAAAGCTTCGATTTTGAGGATCCAAACAATATTGATTGTCTGATCTGTCATGATCGTTCCGGTACCTATAAAAAAACGCCCACCGGAGCGGGAATGCCCGATCCGGGTGTTGATCTGGTTAAAGTGGCGCAGAGCGTCGGGAAGACCACCAACAAAAGCTGCGCTGTCTGTCATTTTAACGGAGGCGGAGGAGCCGGAGTAAAACATGGAGACTTGACTGCCAGCATGTTAAATCCTTCTCCTGCCCTTGACTATCATATGGGAGAGCTTGGTTTCTCCTGTTCAGATTGTCATGCCGGGGAAAATCACATGATTCTTGGAGCAAGTCACGGCTCCATTGAAAGCGGTACAAACCACATCGCATGCCTGGACTGCCATTCAGAAACGCCACATAGAAAAAAGATAGTAAACGATCATGTGAGCTCGGTGGCCTGCGAAACCTGTCACATCCCGTTTTTTGCCCGTGAAGAGCCCACAAAGACCTGGTGGGACTGGTCCACAGCCGGACAGGATATTACAAAAGAGCCTGATGAATTTGACAAACCTGTCTATGACAAAAAGAAGGGTGATTTCCTCTGGGAAAAGAATGTGATCCCGGCCTACACCTGGTACAATGGACAGGCAGAATATTACCTTCCCGGGCATCAGATTAACCCTGAGAATATTGTTGAGATAAACAGGCTTTCCGGCAATATTTATGATGAGACAGCCAAAATCACCCCTTTCAAGCTGATGCGCGGCAAACAGATTTATGATGCAAAAAACCGCTACTTGATTACCCCGAAAATGTTCGGCGAAGGTGGCTACTGGTCAGAATTTGATTGGGATAAAGCTGCGGAACTGGGAATGGAAGCAAGCAAGCTGGAGTATTCAGGCGAATATGGTTTTGTGGAGACAAAAATGTACTGGCCCGTCAATCATATGGTGGCCCCCGCCAATAAATCATTGAAATGTACCGATTGCCATACCAGGAAAGAATCCAAAAGACTCGACTGGGAAGAACTGGGATACAAGGGCGACCCCATGACCATTGGAGGACGATCAAAATAGAAGCTCATTTTCAACAAACATAATCGAACAGCTACATGAAAAAACTTTTAGTCCTGCTAATCCTGGCTCCCATGCTGGGATTCACCGCTTGTGATACCGCTCCTAAGGATGTTTCGACCAGGCTTAGCGGATTCAGCACCCCTGAAGAGGAGGGGATCTCATCCGCTTCCATTTTGCAGTTTATTGAAGCACTGGAAGAGGCTCAGCCCGATGCCCTGCACAGCCTGATGATCAGGCGGCATGGAAATATCGTGGCCCAGGGCTGGTGGAGACCCTATGCCCCAGAATCCCCTCACTTGCTGTGGTCCCTTTCCAAGAGTTTCACCTCAACTGCCATTGGGATGGCTCAGGACGAAGGTTTGCTGAGTATTGATGATCCGGTCATCTCCTTTTTCCCGGAGTATACCCCGGAGGAGCCCTCTGCCAATCTGAAGGCCATGCGCATCCGGGACCTGCTAAGAATGAATACTGGACATGAACAGGAACCCAGCTTCCGGAACATGCAAAGCGATAACTGGGTGAAAGCCTTCCTGGCCCATGAGGTGGACTTTAAGCCGGGAACGCACTTCAGGTACAACAGCATGGCCACCTATATGTGTTCTGCCATCATACAGGAAGTCACAGGAATGACAACACTGGACTACCTTACTCCGAGACTTTTTGAGCCGCTTGGCATAAAAAAACCCACCTGGGAGACCTGCCCCAGAGGGATCAGTGTTGGAGGATGGGGCTTGAGTGTAACCACGGAGGATATCTCCAAATTTGGTCAGATGCTGCTTCAAAAGGGCAGGTGGAACGGCAAACAGCTGGTTTCAGAAGCCTGGGTGGAAGAAGCCACCGGCTACCAGACTGCCAATGGAAGCAATCCGGAAAGCGACTGGGACCAGGGTTATGGCTACCAGTTCTGGCAATGCCGACACAATGCCTACCGGGGCGACGGAGCCTTCGGGCAATACTGTATTGTGATGCCCGAACAGGATGCGGTAATCGCCATCACCTCAGGCTCAGATGATCTCCAGGGCATCCTGGACATCGTCTGGGAGCATCTGCTTCCTGCCATGAAAGAAGGCTCCCTCCCACCGGATGAATCCGGCCTGGAAAAGATGAATCAAAAGCTGGCGCAGTTGGCCATTTCGTATGTGGAAGGAGGACAAAGCTCGATTTTGGCATCCGAACTATCAGGAAAGACCTTTACCCTGGAAAAAAATGATCTGGCCATCCAGAGCATATCATTTAATTTTGCCGGTTCCGTAAACGAAATCTCCATCACTACCGAGTTGGGAACTCAGAGCTTCAAAGCGGGTTACCAGAACATGGAAATTGGCACCTTTAGCAATCCAGTTCTTGTATCCGATAAGGTGGCCGTAAATGGTGCCTGGGAAGCAGAGGATATGTACGTGGTGGATCTGATCTACTTTGAAACACCCGAGAGTGTAAAGTTCACTTTCAAATTCAGAGGTAATGAGCTGCTTTGGGATACGGAACGAAAGGCATCCTTTGGCCCAAGGCGATCAGCACAGTTGAAGGCCGCAATGTAATACACTTATCTTTAGCCATTTAAAACCCGAAGCACCTCCTCTTTGTATTTCCTGCTCAGGGGAAGGGCCACATCGTTTACGTGGATAAATTCTCTGCTGAAGGACTGGATCTTATCCCGGTTTACAATAATGGAGCGGTGAATTCGCAGGAAGTTTCCGGGAAGCCTCTCTTCCAGAGAGCTTATTTTTTCCTTGGTCAGAACCGGATCCCCTCCGGAGATAAGGATCCTGGCGTAATTGCCAAGACTCTCCACATATTCGATTTGATTATAGGGAAGATTGCTGTTCTTACGCTCCGACCTGACCACCAGGTAGCCCTGTGTGAGTTTCTCCTTTTCTGTCTCCAAGGCCCTCTGCTTCTCCTCTCCCCGGAAATACTCCTGTATCAGAAAGATGATGGTGTTCAGAAAAACAAAGAAGTAGAGTACCACCGTGAGAAACACAATATCAGTGGTCTTGGGATTAAGCTCGCTGTACTGAAAGTTTGCAAAAACAATTAATGAAAGTGTCATCACCAGCATCTCCAGGTATACCGAAAACACAAGGGCATAGATGAAGTAGAGCACGAACTTGAAATAGTCTCTTTTAAGCAGGAAGCGGGGCACCAGGTAGGATGTAAGAAGGTAGGATGTTCCCACAATGATAGGAAACAGGAAGGCTACGAAATAGAAGGATTTAGCCAGCCCCCCGTATGACCTTCCAAAAGTCAGGGTCAGGATCACGAAGGTAAGTATCCAGAAAATGCTATGGTAAAATCTGCGCATCAAAGAATTTTGCTTTGAATTTGGCGATTTTTCGGAAACTACCCATAAATTGGGGATGAAATACAGGTTCTGGACCATATTTCACCTTGCCCGAGAAAGATCATGCATCTAATTTTGAAGTGTAAAAGATTTACTAATTTAAAACTTTAGATCATGGTACAATATTTAGTTGAAGGAGGAATATGGTTCATGGGAACCCTCTCTGTTCTATTCCTGGTAATTCTCATCTTGTCGGTTTTGGCCGGGAAACTGGCTATTAAGCCAACTGCGGGTCGCATAAAGAAAATAGATAAACTATCAGGCTATATCAAATCGCTTGCATTATTCACCCTGGTGTTTGGAATTTTCGGACAGATCCTGGGACTGGTGGATATTTTCGACTACCTGGCTACTCAAAACAGTGAGATCGCCCCTGCCATACTGGCAACAGGTATTAAGATCACCTGCTACAGCACCATCTACGGGATCGTTATCTACCTGATCTCCATACTCATCACCCTGGGATTAAAGCTCAGGTTAAATTCAGTTAAGCCGTGACGATATCTCCCGGGAAGGGCACTAAATCCCACCTTGTCCATAGCTTCAGTATTCGGCGCTTCAAAAAACCAATACCCTAACGGGGCAAAAGGATATTAACGAATCCTCTTTATACCCCTTTGAAGAGATTCAAAGCTTCGTTCCAGGTCTTCAATACGTTCAGATAGCTTATCAATGGTTTCAGCCTGTGATTCGATGATCTCTTGTTGCTCCTGAATAGCTTTCACTGCTACCACTGCAATCCCATTGTAATTGACTGTGTAAAACTTTTTTCCGGTTTTCTCATTGTCAAATTCATAAACCAATTCCGGAAAATGCTTCTTTAGTTCCTGTGCTACAAGCCCGATTTCACGTTCCCCATTTGAATTGGCTTTCATCTTATAAGTCGATGGGACAATTTTCCTTACATCGGACAGAGTACGATTCATTGGCTTGATATCTGTTTTGGACCTCCTGTCAGATGTTGGTGTATATACACCAGAGGTGCCATCAAACCATCCCATTGTGGTTGTTCCATGGAGCAGGCCCAGGTCCCCGCTAGCGGCTGCAAATAATTCCCATAGATCACCGCTAGATTCACGGACAATAGCTAAACCATATACATCTCTTTCATTTACTACAAGTGGATAATCACCTGTATCCCAGGTTTGTATACCCACATTACCCCCATCCCTGATCCAAATTCCATCGTTTAGTCCTGGAGATGCGCTGGAAGTACTAGCTGTTATAGCGATACCAATATCCCTTAAAGCAATATCTCTCCTTTTACCAGATTGCTCAATTGCAAGTAATCCTGGCCAGCCTCCTGGTGTTGAGATACTAACACTACCACTGTAGGTCTCAAATGTTGCATGTCCATATACATGAAAATCATTCGCAGGCGAAGCCGTATTGATACCCACATTGCCGGTAGAGAAATAAATATCATTGACATTTGGTAGCCAGGGAGAGGATGGTACCGCAACTGTGTTTCCATCCAGGATCGATAAATTGTTTCCAACAATGGATAGTGTCTGGTCATCCGTAAGATCGCCAACGACCCCCAAAGGATCACCACTGGTTCCCTCACCAGAAAGTGTGGCATCGCTTTCAACCACTTGTGCTCCCCAGTTGTCTGCACCTCCTCCAGATGGT
>Ga0180435_10001886_pt1 | contig 21572 bp, 20 predicted proteins | sample SS_ome_3_FD_132467 | JGI IMG/M metagenome (GOLD analysis project Ga0180435, IMG submission 132467) | Hypersaline lake sediment archaeal communities from the Salton Sea, California, USA - SS_3_S_1 metaG | ecosystem: Environmental > Aquatic > Non-marine Saline and Alkaline > Hypersaline >...
AATCATGCGCCAGTACGACTGCACCATCTGTTCGCTGGTGGCGGCCACTCTGCGGATGATTCTGGCCGTACCCGAACATCCGCTGGACAGTGAAAATAATCTCTGGCGGTGCCCCTATGCCATCGCTATTACAGACGAAGAGTGGGATGCTTTTGAAAAGCGGTTCGACACCACTTTGCTGGATTTGTACGGCTTGACGGAAACCCTTGCGCCGTGCACAATCATGCCGATCTGGGGTGAACATCGACGGGGTTCGGTGGGATGGCCCAATTTCTGCTTGGAAATAAGGACGGTAGATGAAAATCGGAATACCCTGCCAGTTGATGCCGTCGGCGAAATTGCTGTCAAAGGGCAACCTGGTTATTCCCTTTTCAAGGGCTACTACAACAACCCGGAGGCCACGGCCGAGGCCCTTGATAAAGACGGTTGGTTTTATACCGGCGATTACGGCCGGGTTGATAAGGACGGGTATGTCTATTTTATTGACCGCAAAAAAGATGTCATCAAAAGGGCTGGTGAAAATATCGCCGCTGCCGAGGTTGAACGCGTACTAAGTAAGCATCCTGGGATCGAAGAGGCCGTGGTCGTAGGGGTACCCGACAAAATTAGGGACGAAGCGGTGATGGCCATTGTCAGGGCAAAGGAGGGCCAAACACTTTCTGATCAAGAGATCAAGGAGTTTTGCCAAGGCAAGATGGCTAAATTCAAAGTTCCCGAATACATTAAAATTACTCAAGATGATTTTCCTAAAACGTCTATCGGGAAAATTCGTAAAAATATCATTCGAGACGACATCCTGGAAGACTGGAAAACCGCATAGTTTCAAGTGAGCTTGGTAAGGCTTAACCTGAAGGCCAGAGTCCTTTGGTCAAGCCGAAGGAAAAGAGCAACCCCTATCGAGCGGGAGCCATAGGTTATGATTAATTTAAGTCATATGAAAAAACTGGGACGTTTTGTCAGGCGCGATGACTGGCCCACCCTCGGCAAGGCGACCCCCAAGCTTATTGTCAAGGCCATCGATGATCAGGACTACGATACTGCCAGGGCGCTTGCGGAATATATCGTCCCTGAAGGCAAGGGTCTGCACGATCTTTTTTGTGACTGGGTCTGGGATATGTTGAGCAAGACCGGCGACATGCACGGGGAAGAAGCCGTCTACCGCTTGTGCCGGGCAACCCAGGAGACTTGGATGATGAAAAGGACCTGGAAAGCGCTTTCGAAAATGACCGTCCAAGATCGTGTCTATTTGAATGCGGAAATCATGCGGTCGCATCTGTGTGGTCCCAACCAGGATGGCGAAATCGAAATTATTGAAGAAGAGGATCGGATTTCAATAAAGATGGATCCTTGCGGTAGCGGCGGGCGCATGCGCCGAGGTGATCCCGTGAACGGCAGTGGTCCCAGAATGGAGGCGCCATATTCTTTCGGATGTACAAAGAAGGCCCACCCCTGGAGCTGGGGCAAACAAAACGTGCCATATTATTGCATCCATTGCGCAATCAACGAAATCCTACCGACCGAGTGGGGGGGCTATCCGTTGTGGGTTACCGGGTATAACGTAGATGAGTCCCAGCCCTGCTACTGGCATTTTTACCGCCAGCCGGAGTTTATCCCGGAATTTTATTTCAATCGCCTGGGGTTTCAAAAGCCGAAAACGTTTTAGAGGGAATAATTTGGTTTTGATATGAAAAAAAACCTGCATGGCTGCGCAGGCCGCTTCTCGCCAATGGGGTGATAAATGCACTTGAGCATGAATTTGATCATCTGAAAATTCATACCATTTGCCGTGAAGCCTTGTGCCTCAATCAAGGGGAGTGTTTTTCCAAGGGTCTGGCAACCTTTTTGATTTTAGGGAATAACTGCACTCGGAGCTGTACTTTCTGCAATGTCAGACATGACACACCCCTGCCCTCAGATCCAGACGAACCAACACGGCTGGCAAAGGAGATTAAGAAGCTCGGGCTGGAATTTACCGTCATCACTTCTGTGACCCGCGATGACCTTCCTGACGGCAGCGCAGGGCAATTTGCCGAAACTATCCTTGCAATCCGCAAATATTGCCTCGGAGTCGGTGTGGAAGTCCTCATTCCGGATTTTCTCGGGGATGGCCAGGCCTTAAAACGTATAACGGACGCGGCCCCTGAAGTCCTCAACCACAATGTCGAAACCGTGCCACGCTTATACCCTTCCGTTCGCTCCCAAGCAGATTACCGACGATCTTTGGACGTTATCCGCAAAGCTAAAATATATAATCCCCGCCTTTTGACAAAATCAGGTATCATGCTTGGACTAGGGGAGCGCCGGGAGGAAATACGACAAGTGCTCCACAATTTATTGGCTCAAGGGTGTGACATCCTGACCCTGGGACAATACTTGTCTCCGAGTGATCGGCATTTTCCCGTGTTTGAATATATATCATCGAAAGTTTTTGAAGAGTATGCGGCCATTGCTCTTGAAGTGGGATTTGCCAGCGTCTCTGCTGGCCTTTTTATCCGCAGTTCATACATGGCAAAAGAGCATTACGAAGAAGCCCGAGCGTATCGATTGAATTAATGCCGGCGTAAACCCGGATCTAACCTATGTGCGCTTCAGGACAATTATCCTTAAATCATTTTTCACAGGAGCGCTGCCAATGGCAAATTATGCGATATCTTGCGTAGTGACAGAAGTTAAAACCGAATCGAAATGCTGTCCCGGATCGGCTCGATGCAAAGAGGGTGAAACCTATAGTCCTCGCACACCAGTCCCGTCCATGTGTGGCCGCGCTTTCCACGCGCTGCATCCCATGGCACTATCGATGCGATTTTCAGAACGGATGGTGTTTGAATCCGATGACGGTATAATCGTCACCTGCCCTGATGGATATGTCCAGTATAATTTAAAACGTTTGAAGGCATGAGTGTCGCACAATTCTTAAATATAAAACATTTCCTCAGATTATGCGTCACTGAATTTTTACCCAGACTTTTTCCAAAACCAACATATCCCGGACTACATTCATCCTCCAAAAAGTTGTGATAAGATCAATCTAAACATTGCCCTCCAGCAAATACATGCGATTTCCACGACTATCCTGCCTATTCCTTGACTGCTATGGCTAATGAATGTATGGTTCAGAACAATAGAAAAATTGGGCAGTATTTTTGACGGTATTTTTTTAGTTTATAATTGATATATATCTAATTTCATTTGTATAATTATTTGAATGTAATGGTCGCCGCCTCCACCCTTTCTCCATTTTCCTTCAGAATACCAACGATGCCAAGCCAGGCAGAACCGCATGGAAAAAATCATCAATACTCATATCGAAAAACTCTCCAAGGGTTTCCATCTGGCGACATCAGACGATATTCAAGGCCTGATTGCTCAAGGACGAACCGCTACCGAAGCGCTCGAAATTGCCCGCGATGTGGCCCGAAAGTTGCTCGAAGCAAGAGCCGAACACGCGGGGGATATCAACTTGACGGCAATCGTCGATTCATTCGACTATCCTTTGATTGTCACCGCATAAGATAGGGCAGCTTTCCGGGTTTAACTATCGTCGGATCGTTAAACGCTTATCGGGTTTGCCTTCAATCGACAGGCGGCTGGAAGCCATGAAATCTGGTACAACGAGCAAAACCGATCGCTATACCACCATTCCAAACCATCCTGGAGACATGCCGGAAGGTACATTGCGTGCCATCTTGAAGCAAGCCGGTGTCGAACCGGAAGACTTCTTGTCGAAAAAGTATTCTTTCGGCCAGCATGGTTTTTCATCATGTCACCCTCGTAACAGGCATCCTATTTTCGTTCCAGATGGGGTTACACACACTCCGCTATCTCGCAATGGATTTCTTCAACTGAAATCCTGGATTGTTGAAAGAACGCCTGCTTGTGGCAGCATTACGTTAGATGCCGGATATATCGGAGGATGAAATGTTTGTTGACTTGGGCCACGATCATGACGAAACAGAGCAATGATTTAGAGGGCAAAACCAACCTTTAAAATCGTTTTGAAGGTGAATTTTTTTATCTTTTGTTGTACGATTTTTTGGTTAGATTGGCCAGACCCGGCCTCCGTCTGCCTCTGGACCCGGCAAGGATCAAAGTGTCCCCCTTTAGAGCGCGTTTGTAAATGCGAAATTAGGGAAAGAAGTCGATGATTTGATATTTAAAGCTCGCAGCCCGTTATTGTTCAATTCGCCAAATCATAATCGTAGAAATTGAGAGAAAAGTTTGGCGAAGATTGCAAGTTTTGCGTAAAAATGTGATGGGGCTCTAAGAGGTTGAAATTATTAACTACGCAAATTTATGACCAAAAAGCATGCCATGAACAAAAAATTAGAGATACTTCGAGGTGATGCCGTCAAGATTTTTACAGCTGGTTTAAGTTCGGCAAGCCCGCAAATGGCAGTGGCAAAATACTGTCACCGGTCGGCCGAGACTTTATCCCTTGCGGGTCGAACTTATGACTTGACGAAAACCTCCAACCTTTTCGTAGTCGGAGCAGGCAAGGCCTCTGCCACCATGGCGCGAGCGATCGAGGACTTGGTAGGGGATAAGATATCGGATGGGATAGTCGTCGTCAAATATGGGCATACCGACACATTGAAGAAGATCCGGCAAATTGAAGCAGGGCATCCGGTTCCGGATGAAAACGGACTGCGGGGGGCAACCGAAATACTTAACCTGGTGCGTTCCGCCGAATCAAATGATCTTGTTTTGTTTTTGATCTCTGGTGGGGGATCGGCCTTGGCGCCTTTGCCGGCTCAGGGCCTGTCACTGGAGGATAAGCAACACACCAGTCGCATCTTGCTGGGGTGCGGGGCAACTATTCATGAAATTAACGCGGTACGCAAACACCTGTCTTTGATCAAGGGCGGCCGGTTGGCTGAAGCAGCATATCCCGCTCAAATTGTGTCATTAATCATTTCCGATGTGGTCGGTGATGACCTCGATGTGATCGCTTCGGGCCCGACCGTACCTGATAACAGTTCTTTTTCTGACTGTTTTACTATATTTGACAAATACGGCATAATCGATGAAATCCCATTGCGGGTGCGCAACTACATCCAGGCCGGCATGGAGGGAAAAAATGATGAGTCGCCAAAGGCCGCCGCGCAGTTCTTCGAGAAAGCGCACAATGTGATTATCGCCAGCAATGCTGATGCTGTTGGGACGGCTAAGGCCAAGGCTGAAAAATTGGGCTATAATACACTGTTACTTTCTACTATGCTCCAAGGGGAAACACGGGAAGTCGCTCAGGTTCATGGGGCCATAGCTCGGGAGATTCTCCGCTCCGGCAATCCGGTGCCGCGACCAGCCTGTATTTTATCCGGGGGTGAAACTACGGTTACGCTCAGGGGAGACGGCTTGGGTGGCCGCAATCAGGAGTTTGCCTTAGCGGTGGCCAACTTGCTGCCTGCGGAACAACCGGCGGTATTCATGAGTGCCGGCACCGACGGCTCGGATGGGCCGACAGATGCGGCGGGTGCTATCAGCGATTGCAATACAGCGTCGCGAGCCAAGGCTGCAGGGCTCGACCCCCGAGCCTACCTGGAACGCAATGATGCCTATCGCTTCTTCGAAAAACTCGGCGACCTTTTAAAGACTGGTCCGACTAAAACCAATGTCATGGATCTACACATCCTGCTCATTGGGAAATGAAAGATTCGCGACGAAGGCGTTTTGGAAATCTGGGGTGGATGCCAAATCAAACACCTGGGTTTTTTGGGCAAGCTCTTTTGCTTCATTGAAGTAATCCCCATCGCAAAGGGCGAGAATTGCCCCCACACCAGCCGCGTTTCCCACTATCACAATGTCCTCCTCAGGTACCTCCGGCAACATCCCAATGCGAAGGATATCAGCTTTTTGAAGGTAGCTTCCGAAGGCACCGGCTAAAAGGATTTTGTAAGGCCGTTGGATATTGTTCTCCCGGCACAATAGGTCAATACCGGTACGCAAAGCGCCCTTGGCAAGTTGCACGGCACGCACATCGGACTGAGTCAACACGATTGGTATACCAGCGCTGGATGCTTGCCCGGAGACCAATTCAAATACAAGGGTTCCGTTTTGGCCGTGACGCAGGAGGCGGGAGCTAAAAGTCACGCTATAGCTGCCACTGGGCCCGACAACTCCTGCGCGCAGCAGCTCGGCGACCGTGCTGATGACCCCTGAGCCGCAAATACCTGTTGGAGGTTGGGGGTGGTCGGAGTCGTGCTGGATCAAAGTGCACTCCAAGCGTTCCGCTTGTGGAAAAAACCGTACAGATTCTATGGCGCCAGAGGTCGCCTGCATTCCGTGCTGGATGGCGGCCCCTTCCAAAGCCGGACCGGTGGCGCACGAGGTGGCCGCAAATCCGTCTTTCGTTTTTAGTATGATTTCGCCATTGGTTCCGATGTCGACCAAAAGCGTACCTATCGGCAAAGAAGCCATATTCGTGGCCAAAGCAGCACCGATAAGATCGGCGCCCAGGTAGCCACTGATGAGCGGCAACGTGCGCAGCACGACACCGGGGCTGAAATTTATCCCAAGATGGTCGCCGGAGCGCGTCTGTTCATCCGTAAAGTTAGGGAGATATGGAGAAACACCGATTGAGGAAGGATCTTCCCCAAGCAGCAGGTGGATCATGGTGCTGTTTCCAACCACCACTGCTGAAACAATTTGCATCGGCTCGATCTCAATGCGGCTGCACAATGCCGATACCGCCCAGTCAATTGTGGCTACTGCCATCTTTTGCTGCCTGGCCAGACCATCCTCTTCTGTTTGCGCTTTGCTGATCCGGCTGATCACATCGTCACCGAAAATCGCCTGCGGATTTTTGGCAGATGTAGACCCTACCACAGTTCGATTTTCCAAGTTGCAAAGATAGACGGCGATGGTAGTGGTCCCCAGGTCCACGGCAATTCCGTAGTCCTGGATCGTTGTCCGGCGCCGGGCCACTGGCGGAATATCCATCCCCGACAAAAGAACGGGCAATCCCTTTTGCACTACTTCAGGTGTCAACAGGCTGCTCTCCGGAATTTCCAAACTGATGTGGTCATAGATACGTGAGCAGCAGGCCAAACGCCAACCATCCACAAGGTGCGCTTCACCTAACAATTGGCGTTCGCATTCATCGAGGGGACTAACCGCATCCGGTCCCGAAACCTGAACCCGTACAAGGCACTTACCGCATCTCCCGCGACCACCGCAATCCGCGCGCAGCATGAAACCCGCCAACATCAAGACCTCCAAGAGGATTGCCCCTTTCTCAGCCTCGATGATCCTTTCGCCTATTTTTATCTTCACACAATTTTTTACCATTGCAACTCTAATCTCCGGGGTTAAATTCGATTTGGCTTGTATGTGTCTATAACCAAATTTTATCGGCGCCGAACCCGTTTTAGATGATGGTGCTTTCCACAGACTTTTTCTCCGGCACAACCTATGTTTTCGTCTGTTCGACAGTGTACCATAAGGAGAGATTATGCTATAATTATATCCTATATCAAAGTTTTACCTCGTTGCGCACGGAGGAGTGATGAATACTTACCCAATCACCGACATCAGCTTGGATGCGAATTCCGTCGCTAAACGCCTTCGGGTCGCCGATCAGGAGCTCTTGCAGCGCCTGATCGATTCCGCACAAGCCGCAATGCCCCCAACAGCCGCCTTTCGTACCGTGTACATCGACGAAAAACGAGAGGATCGGGTGGTCATCGAAGGGGTTGTTTTCACCAGCCGAGTGCTACGGCGCAACTTGGATACTGTCGGCCGTGTTTTCCCTTTTGTGCTGACCGTTGGCCGGGCAATAGATGAAATGATTGAATCCAAAGTGGATATGCTTGAGAAATATCTTTTGGATGAAATCGGCAATATAATCCTGCGCGAGGCCCGCAGCCGATTCGAGCACTACCTGCGGTCCGCCTTCGCCCTTGATAAAATCTCCTGCATGGCCCCGGGCTCTCTTGAGGATTGGCCTATCCAGGAACAAAAGCCTTTGTTCAGTTTGCTACCCGGAGTAACGGAAACTCTCGGTGTGCGGCTGACTGAAAGTTTTCTTATGCTCCCCCGCAAATCTATCTCAGGGATCTACTTCCTCACCGAAACAACTTTTTTCAGCTGCCAGCTCTGCCCTCGCAATCGCTGCGACGGCCGCAAAGCACGCTACGACTCGGAAAAGGCGCGTGATTATGGCGTGCTAAACTGAAAGGATAATCCATGAAAACCGACATATTATATGGCAGAGATGCCCTGACGGTTCATTTCCCGGACGAAATCGACGTTACCCTGGTTCGCAAACAGCCTATGATACATCTGGACAACCCGGAGTTAAAACTAAGGGAAGCCTTCCAGTCGCCATCCTCGTGCCAGCCGCTTAAGCAGTTGGCTAAAACACGCAAAAGGGCTTGCATATTGATCTGCGACATCACCCGACCGGTCCCTCATGCAGTTCTTTTACCACCGCTTATCGAAGAGCTTGTGGCGGGCGGCATCCCAAAGGAGAATATCCTCCTGCTGGTCGCCACCGGTTTGCACCGTCCCAACGAAGGTGACGAACTGCGCGAGGTTATCGGTTCGGAAACGGTCTTCCGATCGGTGCCCATCGCCAACCATTTCGCCCGTGACCGTAAAGCGCATGCGGATTTAGGCCGAACGGCCTCCGGCATTCCGATCCTGATTGATCGTCGCTTTACCGAAGCCGATTTGCGTATCACGGTGGGGTTGGTGGAACCCCATTTCATGGCCGGCTATTCGGGAGGCCGTAAGCTTGTTGCGCCGGGCGTGGCCCACTGCGACACGATCTTCCGACTACATGCCGGAAACATCATGGACCATCCCCGGGCTGCCAACTGTATTATCGACGGCAACCCCTTGCATCGCGAGCAGATAGAAATTATAGACAGCGTCGGCGAGATCTTCGCTTTGAATGTCGTTATTGACGAACATCGCCGCATCGGCTTTGTCAACTTCGGCGAAGTAAAGGAAAGTCACGCCGACGCGGTAGCGTTCATGCGCCGTCACGCCGAAGTATCTTTTCCGCGCCGCTTCAAAACGGTGGTCACCAGCGCCGCCGGCTACCCGTTGGACAAAACTTTCTATCAAAGCATCAAAGGCATGGTAGGGGTTCTGGACATCTTGGAAGCCGGCGGTACCATCATTATCGCAAGTGAATGCTCCGAAGGGATGGGCAGCCCGGAATTTGTGGAGGCGCAGACGAACCTTTGCAAGTTTGGACCTGACCGGTTCATGGCCGATGTCCTGGATCGAAACCTCGCGCAAATCGACGAGTGGCAGACCCAGATGCTCGTAAAAGCCCTGCGCGTGGGCAGCATCCGACTTTTCACCACGGGTTTGAAACCTGACGAACTCGCCCATACTTATGTAACCCCAGTGGCGTCTGTAGTGCAGGCTACTCTTGAAAGCGTGAAAACCCACCGGGACCCCCGCGTAGCCGTGGTCCCGGAAGGTCCGTATGTGATTCCGATCTGTCGCGGGTAGTCGCTCTTTGACATTGCCCTGGAACGCATCGTATTTCCACAGCGGTGGGATCACTCCAATGCCGAATGCAACTTCTTAAGAAGCTGATAGCTTCCCAGCTCTGAACGCATTCAGATAATTCATACAGTAATCGTCTCGCCCCATTAACATTTCGGCCGCTGTGATGCATGCCATCATGCGCGCATCCAGCGGATTAACGATGGCGCCGTCCAACCCCCGTGCGATGGCCATCATCATGAATGTCTGGTTGACGAACTTTCGTTCCGGCAACCCGAAGGATATATTCGACAATCCGCACATGGTATGCACACCCGCGAATGTCTGCGTAATGCGCTCGATGGCATCCAGGAATTCGACTCCGAAGACATTGTTCGTTGCTACGGGCTGCACCAGGGGATCGACATAGATATTCTCTAAAGGCACTCCCTTTTTAGCTAGTCCGTTTATCAGCCTGTCAGCGATTTCCATGCGCTGGTCGGCAGTTTCGGGCATGCCGTCGTCGCTCATGCACAATGCCACCACCTTGCTCTGGGTTTCCACCACCAGGGGCAGCAACGCTTCATAGCGCTCCTTCTCGAGCGAGATGGAATTGATCATCGCCGTGCCTTTGTGCACTGACAGCGCGGTTTCGATAGCGATGGGGTCCGGACTGTCAATGCAGCAGGGCATTTCGACAGCGGCCTGCACGGTGGTAACCAGCCACTTGAGCAGCGCGGGCTCCTGGCCAACAAAAACCCCGGCGTTGACGTCGATGAAATTTGCACCGTGATCTCGCTGATCCTGCGCAATCTTGGCGATGCCATCGGCATCTTTCTTCTCGATGATCTCCCGAATTGTTTTGCGGCTGGCATTGATCAACTCACCGACAATAAGCATGTTCCCTCCCCTACAATTTAACTGTCCAGCCTCTTAACGCTGCAACAAGGTTCTGGCCAGGTCCACCGTGGAACCTGCATCTTCACCGTAGCCATCGGCGCCGATTTCGCGCGCGAACTTCTCGTTGACCGGAGCCCCTCCCACCATGACCTTTACCTTGTCCCGCATTCCGCGTGTTACAAGCAGGTCGATGACCTTTTTCATTTCTGGCATGGTCGTGGTCAGCAGAGCTGACATTCCCAGAATCTCAGGCTGGTGCTTTTCGATATTGCTCACAAAATCGTCAACGCTGATATTGATTCCCACGTCGATAACTTCGAAACCTACCCCCCGCAGCATCGTGGCCACCATGTTTTTGCCGATATCATGCAGATCGCCGCGCACAGTACCGATGAGAATCTTTCCGCTCGCCTCCTTTTTCTCACGAGCCAGATAGGGTTCAAGCACAGCCAAAGCTTCGTTCATGGCACGGGCAGACATAAGTACTTCTGGAATAAACACGGTCCCATCCCGGAATCGACCGCTGATCACTTCCATGGCGGTGAGCATTCCCCGGTTGAGAATGTCCTTTGCATTAATCCCCCGCTCTATAAGAGCGCGGACATTCGTTTTGATATCCGCGTCATTACCCGCGAGCACATCGGTGTGCACTGCTTGGAATACTTCATCGGTGATGGTTTTGGCCGCGATGCGGTCGGCGACGCCTTTGAGCTGCGCCACGGTAAGGGGTCGCGCGGCACCGGCTTGCAGTTTGAGACGCCCCTCTTTTTCGACGCGCTCTCCCACCAGGACCAATCGGTCGAAATCCGCATTGGGAGGGGTGGTGTCCGCGACACTCAAAATGACGCGCTTGCCAGGAGCCACTGCCCGGAAAAAATGATCTAGATAGGCGTTGAGCTCATCCTCACTTGCCGTCGCTGGCGAAAGCAGGGATTGAATCAGTCCACCCATTATGGTCAGTTTGTCAGATTTGCACCAGCGTTCATAGTAAGCTTCAATTGGCAGTTTGGTCATGGGCGCACAACAGACCGCTTCAGCTACGTGCATACCTGAATCGGCAATGATGTCGATCAAGCCCTTATTTTCGCCGTCACAATGACAAAGAACCAGTTTGCCTTTGGAGGATAGGTACTCCGAAGTCTTGTGCAGCCAGGGTGCCAACTCCTTCTGGAAATAGGGCGGATAGGTTATCATGTCGTCGTAGTTGGCCCCCCAGAGGACCACTTCGGCGGGGGAATCTCCGACCACCTTGAGAATCTGCTCGTAAACCAGGTCGATGGCATCGGCCAGGCGGCGCATTTGTTTGTAATGATCTTTGTAGTGGAAAAAAAAGTCGGTCGCGTCGAGAAAATCGCGTTGGATATGATGGATCGGCGAAGCCGAAAAGGTACCCATCATCACGGCGACCCCATCATCCCCGATGCGCTGCTGCCAGGCGCGGTATCGATCATAATCCGGCGTCACTGTGATATTTTCGAAAATGTAGGCCCAGATCTCGTAATCCTCAGGCCGTTTGAGAGCATGCTCCTGAACCCATGTGATGGAGACTCCGGCATTGCGCATCTCCTCGTTGATCACCTCTTTGGTGCTAACCATGCCCTTGGGGGTATGGTACTCTACTCGCGTGGCTTCCTCGTCGCCCTGACTCGTTTTCTTGATTTCGAGACGGACGTTAGGCGAAAAGTTAATTTTGTAGCCGTTCTCTTTGAGGCTGTACAAACCAATTCCCCGGGTCACGTTCTCGATGGGGTCGACGACCTCTAAGAGCTCCGGAACCACCTTGTGCAGCGCCCAACCCTCGGCCCGGGCGATCTCATCGGCGCTGCGCCCCTGGTGGCGCTTGGGGAGGGTGCCCCGGTAGGCATTGGAATTGTACCAGAGATCGAACCGCGGCGTGTATGGCAGCATGTCCGCCATTTCACCCCTCATCGCCTTGAGAATCCGATCCTTTTTTGTCATCTTCATCCCCTTTTGGTCGCAAATGATCGGTTATTACAGGTAATCGAGCTATCAGGCTTTGGCACCGCTGAAGCGTCGAGCAAGCTCGACCGCTTCAGCAGCGTTTGCACCGTACCCGTCGGCACCGATTTGTTCCGCGAAAGCCCTGTCTACCGGCGCTCCGCCAACCAATACCTTAATTTGGTCGCGCAGACCCTGTGCCTCTAGTTCGCCGATTACTTTCTGCATTTCTGGCATGGTGGTGGTGAGCAATGCTGAGAGCCCCAAGATATCCGGTTGAATCGACTTCACCTGATCAATCAGTTTCTCGACGCTAAGGTCCGTACCCAAATCCATAACTTTGAAACCAGCACCCTCGAGCATCATTGAGACTAAATTCTTGCCGATATCGTGCAAATCTCCCTTCACTGTGGCCATGATGATGGTACCGCGGGTTTGACTATCCTCGCCAACAAGGCAAGGTTTTACAACATCGAGCCCTGCTTTCATGGTCATAGCTGAGACTAGCATCTCAGGAACAAAGATTTTACCGTCGCCGAAATCTTTTCCCACCACGTCCATTGCCGCAATGAGGGCCTCGTTGATAATCGCGCCAGGGTCCATACCGGCGTCCAGTGCCTGCTGGACGAGATCCTTGATCTCGCCGTGCTGGCCACCGATGACAGCGGTCTTGATCATTTTCAGATGGTCAGTCATCGAGTCTAAACCTCCTTATTCGATTGAGAGGGGGTAGCTTCCGTGCCTCAGGCAGGTCTCCCGCATCGCCATATAATTTTCGAATCTAGCCCAGTTCGGGACCGAATTGCCCGAACCCAAGGCGAACCCACCACCAGGGGCAACATCCCGCAGCAATTCTTTGACGCGGGCGGCCACCTCCTGAGGGCTGCCGCTTCGCAGTAACTCATTCGACACGTTGCCGATCAGGCAGATGCGATCACCCCACATCTTCTTTACTTTGGCCATGTCCATGCAAGATGGATCGATGGGTTGGATAGCATCTAACCCCATGTCGATCAGATCATCCATAAGCATGCTAAGGTCACCATCCGAGTGCATCATAAAGATGCGGTTGTTCTCATGGCACCTTTGGCCAACTTTGCGATACCAACTGAAAACGTGCTTTTTGAGCGCAGCCGGTGAAATCATGGGGCCCGTTCCAAAGGCGATATCATCCACCACCCAAACTCCGGCCACGTGGTCCATCGCAAATATCGTTTCGAGGGCCTTGAACTGAATGGTTGCTACCCGCTCGAAAACCTCTGCCACCAAAGATTCGTCCAGCACGAGTTTCAGAGCGAAGTTGTTGAACCCCATGAGCATCCAGGTAAGCGTGAAGATCTTGCCGGAAATAGCGATGACTTTCATCCCTTCAGGCAGTAGATCCTTGACCGCGTGCAACTTGCTGAAATCGATATCGGCCGCCACCTCCCAAGGGAACTTTTCCAGATCCGGCCGCTCGTGGATGAAGCTGGTCATCTCCAGATTCCAGGCTCGCGGGTCGGTGGTGTCCGGCTTATCGCGCAACACCATTTCCTTGAGTACCCGCGTGATTTTAGACTCCTCGGTGACCTTTCCCGGAGACATCATGCTGACCGTGATGGGGATAAAGTCATAACCTGCCTTGGACCAGAATTCCACCTGGCCGGCAAGGTCATCGGCGGTCACCTTCCGGCCAAGGAACTGGCTTTGGATAGTGTAATCGATCAAAATCTCCCCGAGTGGCACCCTATCGGTTTCCTGGTGACGAACAGCCGCCAGAAATCGGTTGAAATCAGGTTTTGTAACCATCTGTTCTCCCTTCACGCCGGTTTAATTTCGCGCCGATTGCCTAAGCCATTATACGTCATCATTCAACTGTCGTAGCCATCTCGCCCCGCCTCAACGATGGCTCTTAAATTTTCGATCGGCGTCGATAACGGTATGGCGCACTCCGGGCCGATGAGATTCACGCCGGCTTCAATGGCATAGCGAGCCTGTTTGTAGACGTCATCCGGAGTGCCTTGCAAAAGGGCCTGGGCGTTGTTGATGTTGCCGGCAAGCGAGATCCGGCTTCCGACCCGCCGTACAGCCTCTTTTGAGTCGACCTGCCATTCGAAATGATAGGCGTCCACTCCGGATTCTGCGAACAGCTCCAAGCGGTCTGAGCAGTCACCGCAGACATGCAGGATGATGGGTCCCCCAACCTGCGCCATGATCTCTTGGTGAATGGGGAGCAGGAACTCTTGGTAGTGATTCGGGCCTACCAGGTTACGTGTCGCATGGTCGGCCAGGACTACGATATCGGCTCCGGCGGCGAATTGGGCGTTGATGAAAGCGATCGAGACCGGCATCAATTGTCGCAGCATCTTGGCGATCTTCTCTTTTTCTCCCATTCCCACCGCAAGCAGGAAGTTCTGAGTGCCGGCCATGTGGTAAGAGAGTGTCCACGGCCCCATGACTTTACCGATAATGGCAACCCGTCCCCCCACATGCCGTCGCAGATTGGAAATCGCATCCAGCACCACCCGGCAGGATGGTTTTTCAAGGAAATCTACTGGGAAATTCACGTCGGAAAGATCTGCGTTGGGAAAGCTTTTGACATCCGGCATCATGTTGCGATCGCCCCAGTCCACGTCGGCCCCCAAAGCAGCAGCTTCCTGAACGACGGAATACTCCGGCATCACCGTATCAAAGCCAACCACCTCGTGCCCTGCCAAGGCCAATTCTGCCATCGCCGCCGGATTGAGGTGGGCATCCGGAAAGCACACACCGGCCTTTTCCATCAGCCCATGGCATGCGATCGACGTGGGGTTGCCGACTGCCGGGCGTGATCCGCGCCGGCCGCCGAACATCGCGGACATTACAAGATTGTGCGAATTGAGCTTCATTTTAATTTTGTTCCCTGGGCAGTGCTTTCGGTTTGCACCAGCTTAAAACCGCAAAGCGTGTTTTTCTGGATATCGATCTTGAGATTGGATTCGATACGGCGTACAACATCGAAAAGGTGCAGGACGATTTCCTTTTCGGCCATATCCGCGTTTCGGGCATCGATCGCCTCGATCATCCTGGTATGAAACGCGAAGGCCTTCTCCATGGCGCCGGGAAGCTCGGAGACCTCACCGATAAACCGCTGCAGCATATCCTGGATGGTTTCCAGAAATTTGTGCAGCACTCGGTTGGCGCTCATTTCGGCCAACTTGAAATGAAAGGCCGCGTCATGTCGGGTAAATTCGTCCGCGTCAGCTTGTTTGAGTGCTTCACGCTGCTGCTTCAGAATGCTTCTGACTTGGTCGATGTCTTTGGAATTGGCGCGCTCGACCGCAAGTCGAACCGTGGTGCGTTCGATGGAGATACGCGCTTCAATAAATTCCCGCACGCTCAGCGGATCCAACAGGAACTGGCCGCTTAGAGAAGTCAGATAGCTACCAGGGTTAGGCGCCTCGACGACCGTCCCCACTCCCTGGCGCGACACCAACAATCCCATAGCAGACAGCTTGTTCACAGCCTCCCGCAAGGTATTTCGGCTAACCCCCAACTGTCGTGCCAACTCATCCTGGGGTGGTAGTTTCTCGCCACGCCGGAGCTGTCCGGTGGCGATCATCTCGTGTAGCGTTTCAAACACCCTGGTCGTGGCAGATTTTTTGGTTATGGGATTAAGATGCATCTGCAACACCATTGCCACCGAGGGGGCCAGGTTTTCGCGGCGATAATCTGAATCCAAGAACCGTGCGCAACCCCGGTAGATCTCCGGCATCGTCAAACGGGAACGGAAAAGCAGGTTCCCGGACTGTCAAGCCTTTCGCGCGCGCTTCATCGGCCAGAGCGGGAGAGACCGCAAGGTGCTCGAGGTCTAAGGTGTTCACAATCCATGCCAGTCGGAGGGACGCCGGCGTCCACACCCCAATAGAGCGCAATGCCGCCTCAAGAACTTGACGGTCAGACGCCATGCTGATCGGAATGCGGCCCTTCTCCGGAGCCACCGCAGTGATACAATTGAGCGCGGTCATTTCGGCGTCCATCTTTTCAACCAAGCGTCGATGCACGTAATCAGCCAGTCCGATACCGATAGCGTTGCCCCCGGTTTTTTCGGATAGGTCGCGTAGCGCGATCCGTGTAATCCGCGGACGCTCGCATTCATTTTCGTAAATGTTCATGATCCGACCGATCACTTTAGTGTCGAACCCCGCACCGGAAATTTCCTTACCGATCTCGTCTACAAGAAGCACATCAATCAGGTCGTAAGGCAGCGTGGCATGATGTTGCTGTGCCTCTCGGAGCAGTTCCGGCTCACGATCGAAAATGGCCGCAGCGGAAACGGCTTCGATGCGGCGAACGCTGTTGGCCTTGTCTTCGAGGATGGCCAACCCACCGATAATCGGTAGTCTGGCGAACAGCACCTGGGCAATTGCTTTAATAGCCCGGGCGTAGCTGACTCGAACCGCCAGTTGATGCATTGCCTCGGCACCGGCGATGCGTCCCAGCCCGACAACGGACATTTTGATCAAGCCGGACTCGAAATTGCCGATGAACTCGGTGTGCTCCTTGATGCGGTTGACTAGGATGATATGATCCGCCGCCACTGCGGCCCCGTCGGCATAAACCGGGCAGCCTTCGATTTCGCCCACGACAACCGGATCGAGCCGGTCGTGTATCGATGCCCCAAGACGCACTTCATCCTGCCCCAAATGGCGGAGGACCTCGATCTGCCCTTCGGCAGTACCTCCTCCATGACTGCCCATGGCCGGCAGGATCAGTGGTTTCGCCCCAAGTTCCTTGACGCAAGCCACAAGGGCACGTAGCGCTTCAGTCATGCAGGCTATGCCGCGGCTGCCCGCCGTAATGAGAACGGTGTGACCCGGGCTGATATGGCTCGGCCATTCAGAACGTCGGAATTCGTCGAAAACAGCCTGCTGCACATCCAGCTTTCCATCTTGCTTGAAACCTTGTTCGACGATTTGGAGTTTCGGGATTTCCATTCCGTTTCGTTCCTTCTTCTCGGACTAGTTGCTCATCAGCGAGGGCAACCACAACGAAAGTTCAGGGAAGGCGCAGACAATTATCAGGGCGACAACTGTCAACCACAAATACGGTAGGTTCGCTTTGTACACATCGGTGACGTTGATGTCTTTCGGCGCAACGGAGGCCATGTAAAAAACGGAGGGACCGAAGGGCGGCGTCAAGTAGGATATGTGCATGTTCATACAAAAAACCACGCCGAACCACACCGGATCAAAACCCAGCGTCACGACGATCGGAACAAACATGGGCCCGGTCAGAAGTATAATCCCGATCCAGTCCAGGAACATGCCCAGGAAAATCCAGATGATCTGCATGACGATGATAACGCCCCAAGGCCCGAAAGGCAGATCCAGAATGGTGTTTTTCACAAAGGTCGCGCCTCCGGCCAATGTATAGACGCCGATAATGGCCTGGGCGCCGAAAAACAGCCATGTCAGCATGCATGAAATCCAGAGTGTTTCGTAACAAGCCCGCACAACCACCGACCAAGAGAGCCTGCGGTTCACCGCGGCGCTGATGAATGCCCCCAAGCACCCGATGGCGGCCGCTTCGGTGGGAGTGGCAATGCCTACGTAAATCGAGCCGAGTACACCGATCGCAATCAATGCCGGCATGATCAGGCCCTTGAGCATCTGGACTTTTTTCTTGAGTGGGATGTTGCGGTCTTCCTCAGGAGCGGGGGGCGCCAGTTCAGGCCGGCGCCAGACACTGAAGACGATGTAGCCGATAAAAAGAGCCGCAAGGAGTATCCCTGGGATGATACCGGCGATGAAAAGGTCTCCGATGGACACACCGGCGGTCATGCCATAGATAATAAAAACGATGCTGGGCGGAATAAGTGTCGCCATACCGCCGCCGGAGGTGATGCAACCGAGCGCCAGGTTTTTGTGGTAGCCGCGGCTCAGCATCTGTGGAAGCGCGATAAGGCCGAAGGTCACTATTTCGGCGCCGACAATGCCTACCATGGCTGCCATTGCAATGCAGGCAATGATCGTGCCGATGGCCAGCCCCCCCCTTAAACGTCCAGACCAGACGTAGACCGCATCAAAGAGCTGTTCCGCGACGCCTGACTTTTCTAGAATACATCCCATGAGAACGAAAAGGGGCACCGAAACCAACGTGTAGTTCAGCATCATGTGAAAAACACGCGTCATGGTCATGAACATGGTCGACGGCTCGAAAAGCACCACCGTGAATATGGCTGCGGTTGCCCCCATGGTCCAGGCCAGCGGCAATCCCAATACCAGTAGCGTGATGAAGGTGGCGACCAGAAGGACCGTGATCAGTTCAACGCTCATAGTTCTTTCCCATTTTTAACAAAATAGATGTCCCGGATGAATTTAGCTGCGCCTTGCAACAACAGCATCGTGCAACCAACTACGAAGATGGACTTGATCGGGTAGATCGGGGGATCCCAAGGGGTACCAGAGGATTCCCGAATGCCGATGGATTCCATAGCGAACTTGAAGCCCACCCAGAGCATCATCACCAGATAAAAAGTGAAAAAGGGGAAGGTGATCAAATCGAGAATACGCTGACCGCGCAAGGAAAGGCGAGTATACAGCAAGTCAATTTTGACATGCCGTTCAACCTGCAAGGTCCAGGCCGCGCCCAGAATGTAAAGAATCGCACAAAAAAATATTGTCAATTCACTAGCCCATAAAGTCGGCTTAGTGAAAACGTAGCGAGCGATGATTTCATACAAAATGCAAAACACCGTGGGGATGAGGATGAATGCGATGACCTGCCCCACCTTAGCGTTGAACGTGTCGATCAGAGCCAGGAACGACTTCATTGGGGTCCATCCTAATAGATTGTCAGGAGGACCAGGCAACCCCTGGTCCCCCCGATTATTGAGAGCTAAGACGCTGGGTTACTTGAGGCGCTTTAGTTCCTTCAACCATTCGATCTGAGCGTCAATTACCTTTTTGGACATGGGGCTCTTCTCGGCCCACTCCTTCCATACGGTGCCGCGCACGAATTCGCGAATCCGGTTGACCTCTTCAGGGCTCCAGGTAAGCCGCTGCATACCCATGGCCTCCATTTCCTCCATGGCTTTGATATCCTCGATGGCGAGTTGCGCCAACTGATTGGCATTCAGTTCGCGTACCAAGCTCTTGAGGATCTGCTGGATATCTTCGGGCAGCTTTTCCCACTCTTTCTTATTAATAGTGAAATCGCTGATGGGCATGGAACGGTAAGCCGGGTAGATGTAATACTTGGTCACGCGAGAGAATCCCATCCGATGATTTACCGACGGGGTGGACCAGTCGGCCCCGTCGACGACGCCCTTATCCAAGGCACTGTATGCTTCCTCGCCGGGAAGAACAACGACTCCCGCATCCAGGTACTTCAGCATATCGGCAGTCATGCCTTGTGGCGAACGGATCTTATGGCCTTTGAAATCTTCCATCTTCATGGCCGGGAATTTGAGGAACATCGACTCGTGACCCCACAGGACAACCCCGATGCTGACGCCGTTATAAGGTTCGTAAAGCTCGTTTATGAGCTCAAGCCCGCCACGATAGTTGAAAAATGCCGCATATTCCCAGGGATCGTCATAGGCAAATAGGAAATCGGTCAACGGCGCGAAGGCCGGTTCTTTGCCAACAAAATAGCCCGGCCACACATTGATGACCTGCAGAATGTTGTTTTTCAGTGCGTCGATGGTTTCAAAGGTTGGGACGATGGCACCGGCTGGGTACGGGGTAATTTCGAGTCGACCGTCGGTGGCGATCTTGACCTTGCCGCAGAACTCTTCAAGGAGTTTGTAAGGCGTCTCGCCGGCGCTCCAAAGGGTCTGGAGCTTCCAAGAGGTAGTCTCGGCCTGGGATAGCGGTGCCGCGAACACAAATGCGAGGGTAATAATCATAAAAAGGACTAAAGTACGCTTTGCCATGGTGAAGCCTCCTCCTTAGTTGGGTTGGTTGTGGAAGACCTCCAGAATACACCACTTTAACAAAAAGCTGGGGCAACCGTCTTTTGACAAACCCGAAAAACCTGACCTCCGTCCGATTTTGCTGAAAAATTAGGCCGCCACCAGGACCTCCATCGAATTTATCTCATTTTTGAATCCTTATGATTAAGGTAGTATGATTGGATGATACTATTTGTCAATCTTTTTTTTTATTTCCATTGACTGATCGTGAATCCGTACCCCGGCAATGGTGAAAACCTCCTTCCGAGGGTTGAAGACACGTCACCTTGCAGTCTTCCAAGAACCGATTTATATTGAATCATTCAAAACCAAAGAAAGGATAGGACTTATGGATTCCGACCATCATAAAGAAATCGAGAAGGGTTCCCGTTTGAAGGTATATGTTCCTCAGGCACGGATGCTAAACGCAGAAGAAATAAGTGCCTTGCCACGCGAGAAACGTGAAGCGGCCGAGGAGTCCAATTCTCATGGCCTGTGGATAGAGGTGGTTTGCCCGGACGATGCTTGCCAGCAAGAGGCAGGTCGCATCTCCATACCTATCAAAGCCGAAGAGCACAAAGACAGAAAGGGTTTTTGGCTCAGGATTTTCTGCCCTGAGGACACTTGCGAAATTGACAAGGAAACCTACCTTGCCTGAGCGACAAATCGAATGCCTGGGACGCCGACGGTGTTATGCTGATTATGAATTTATATGTGAACGTCTCACAATCGCCCCTGTTGTACGAGCCAGCCACAACTCGCAGCCAGCCGCCCTCCCCCACTGAAATAAAGTCGGCCTGACCGACTGTCTCATCCATCTTTTAACTGAGAAGGCTTCTCGCTTTGAAGTAAGCTCTTAAAACAAACGAAAGCTGGTTTCTGTCTGGAGGCATCAAAGGCGAATGGGAATTTTACCTCGACGACATTCATCTTGAGTCTTCAAGGCGGGATAAAGCCAAAATGCGACAGCGAGCAGGGCGGAAAAATGGGGTAGATCGGCTAACCCTATCGAAAAAATCGATAAATTCTGAATCTATTCAAAATCTTGCTTTATATATTAATACTAGTGTGTTGCAGGCCTGCCGCTCGCTCTTTGAAAAGTAACTTATGGGGTTCGAATCCCGCCGCCGCCACCAACCATTTATAAATTGATTCCAGCCATATAAGTTGGTTTGAAGGGATGTGATTTTGGGCATTGTGTCCTACCTTGTGACTAACGACATCCTTTTTTTTGGCAGGAGACTATCAGAGGCAAGCTGGACAAGCGCCTCCTTTAGGTTTCCGTTAGTTTCAATCTTCGATCGATATCCTTACCAATACTTACGGCATCCTTCTCCGGCACATCATATTCACTGAA
>Ga0180435_10001887_pt1 | contig 21568 bp, 15 predicted proteins | sample SS_ome_3_FD_132467 | JGI IMG/M metagenome (GOLD analysis project Ga0180435, IMG submission 132467) | Hypersaline lake sediment archaeal communities from the Salton Sea, California, USA - SS_3_S_1 metaG | ecosystem: Environmental > Aquatic > Non-marine Saline and Alkaline > Hypersaline >...
ACTGGCGAGAAAAGCCTCCGAACCCTGAAGACTCCGTCTCTTCCGATGAGGTCGATGATCCGGCCTAATTGGCCGATCTCGGCCGAGTGAGGCTGATTGAACCGCCTAAGCTTCCGCATCGACATACCTACGAAATCGCACAACGCCGCTGGAAACTCGTAGCGGCTGGGAGGTATGACCATGGAGCTTCGCCCGATTCGTTTGCCGGAGGACTTCACCGAGCTGGGTGGAATGATCTGCGACACGTTTCAATACCCGGAGAACCCGGAGTGGAGCGTTCAGACGGACGAGAAGGAGCAGATCGGACACGCTGTTCGAAGCTTGAAGAAGCTTTGGCCCCTCTTCAAGCTGTTCTCCGTCTTCTCTCCATCGATGAAGGACATCTTCAAGGGCTACGTCGCCATTGAGGACGGAAAGATCGTCGGCGTGACGATCATCCAGCGCCGCGGCACCACATCCAGTTGGGTCGTCGGCACCGTCGGCGTGCTTCCCGGCTATCGCCGCCGAGGCCTGGCACGCAAGGGCATCGAGAAGTCGTTGGAGATGATGAAGGAGCGCGGCGCCACCAAGACGTGGCTCGGCGTGATCAACGGGAACACGCCTGCGCAGAAGCTCTACGAAAGCCTGGGCTTCGAGCTGTACGATGCGACCACCGACTACACGCTCAAAGAACCCAAGGCGCCCACGGTCCCGGCCATGCCTTCAGGCTTCACCCTCACCAAGCTCAAGCGGTCGGACTGGAAAACACGCTTCAACCTGGAGAAGCGGCTGACGCCAGAAGAAATCAAGCGATACGACACGATCGAGAAGGGGCGGTTCAAGACGCCGCTGATGATGCGTCTGCTCATCCCAATCATGAACCTCCTGCAGCGGGAGCGCGGGGAAACCTTTGATGTTCGCGATTCCACGAGCGGCCAGAGCATCGCCCGCATCAGCTACAACGTCTCCCTTCGCGGGAAGGGGGTCAACGGCATCGGCGTTCGCCTCGACCCCAAGTTTCCGGAACTCGCTTCCCCCCTCGTCGGACTGCTTCTCCAGAAGGTGCACGCGAAGAGCCCGAATCTGCGAATCGAGGCCGGGGCCGTGCGCTGGATGCCTGCCGTTGCCGAGGCACTGGAGGCCCACGGATTCACCAAGCGTGTCGAGTACCTGAAGATGGGCCGCATGCTGTAGCCCTGCCTGGACTCTCTCTGCAGGACCGGTACACTCTCCTGTAGCCCCCTACGGGAGAGTGTCCATGACCGAGTAGTCCGCGACGAGACGAAAGCCGACGGCGACGCGCCACGAAGCGCGTCCGGCGGCGCGCGGAGTACCGGTCGATCCAGCCCCTTTCGCTGCACGCTTGACCTTCTGAATCTTCCCATTCGCGCGTCGCGGTCTGTACCCTTGATGAAGGGAGGAAGCTCCATGTCTTCCATTGTGTTTCACGACGTAGCCTTCTCGTATGACGCAGCGGCCGACGGGCTGTTCTCGAGTCTCGACTTCGGAGTCTCCGAGGGCTGGACCGGTGTCATCGGCCCCAACGGATCAGGCAAGACGACCTTCCTGCGCCTGTCCTGCGAGGAACTTGAGCCAAAGCGAGGCCGGATCGACCGGCCCTCGCGCGCACTCTATTGCCCACAACGAACGGACGACCCCATGACGGAACTCGAGGAGTTCCTCGAATCCGTCGACGGGGAGGCCTATCGCCTGCGCGGCAAGTTGGGAATCGAAGACGACTGGCTCGATCGCTGGGACACACTGAGCCACGGAGAACGGAAACGGGCTCAGATCGGCACTTGTCTCTGGCTCCAGCCTGACCTCCTGGCCGTCGACGAGCCGACCAACCACCTCGACCGCGAGGCGCGAGCCCTCGTCCGTGACGCCCTTCGATCGTTTCGGGGGATCGGGCTCCTGGTCAGCCACGATCGCGAACTCCTCGACGAGCTCTGTCGCCACGTGCTGTTCATCGATCCACCGCATGCGCTGCTCCGCTCGGGGGGATACTCGACGGCGATGGCCGAAATCCATGTCGAGGCCGAGGGCGCCCGCGAGGCACGCTCACGAGTTCACAGAGACCGAAAGCGGCTTGAGCGGGAGGCGGCTACGCGCCGGGTTCACGTTCAGAAGGCCGAGAACAAGAAGTCGCTTCGCGGCGTCGACCCGCGAGACAGCGACGCGCGGGCCAAGGCGTACGCTGCGCGTAACACTGATGGGCAATCGGGCAAGAAGCTGCGGCAGCTGGAGGGGCGTATCGAGCAGGCGTCGGAACGCGAAGCCTCAATCGATGTGAGGCGCCCCGAGGACCTCGGCATTGGGATTCGCGGGGCGACGTCACCGCGGAATGCGCTCATTCGCCTCTCCGCAGGCGAACTCCCGCTCGGCGAGAACCGGACCCTGCGCTTTCCGGGTCTGATCGTTCAGCCGACCGATCGCATCGCTCTCATCGGTCCCAATGGATCGGGCAAGAGCACGCTGGTTCGGTTCATTGTCGACGGACTCACGTTGCCCGGGAATCGCGTGGTCTACATCCCACAGGAGATCAAAGCGGAGGAGTCGAAGGAGATTCTCTCATCGGTCCGACGGCTCCCTGCCGAGATCCGCGGCCGCGCCATGACGTGGGTCAGCCGTCTCGGATCCGATCCCGAACGTTTGCTCTCAAGCGCACTTCCCAGCCCCGGTGAAGTGCGGAAGCTGATCCTCGCACGCCATCTGGCATGTGAACCGCACTTGATCATCATGGACGAACCAACCAACCACATGGATCTTCCATCGATCGAATGCGTCGAGACGGCCCTCTGCGACTTCGAGGGAGGGCTGCTTCTCGTGAGCCACGACCGTCAGTTCCTTGAGGCGCTCACGGAAGTGCAGTGGGTCTTTGAGCCGACGGACCGCCAGTTTCGTGAGTTCGTATTGACGCCCCGCCTGGGAGGCAAGCAAGAGGGAGACTAGGCTTTCGACTCAGTCCAGACGGAAATGGGAGGAAACGATGGCACAGAGGGGTGACACAAGAGCAGCGTGGGAGACGAACGCCCGCTTCTGGGATGGGCGATATCAGGAAGGAAACGAGTTTCATCTCACACTGGTCGCCCCGGCGACCGAGGAACTCCTCGACATCCAACCGGGTGATGTTGTCGTTGACATCGCCTGCGGAAACGGCGCCTTCTCTCGGCGCTTGGCGCAACTGGGCGCTCAGGTCACAGCGTTCGACTTCTCGGAGTCGCTGATCGAGTGCGCGAGGGAACGAACGCAGAATCTCGAATACCAAATCGACTACAGCATTCTTGATGCGACCGATATGGAAGCCCTCCTGCATCTTGGCAAGGGTCGGTTCGACGCCGCTGTCTGCACGATGGCATTGATGGATATGTCGGCCATCGAGCCGCTGGCGGAAGCTCTCCCGGAGCTGCTGAAGCCGAATGGACGTTTCGTCTTCTCCGTCATGCATCCCTGTTTCAACCAGATGGGAACCCGCTTGGTCTTCGAGGAGAAGGATCGAGGAGGAGAGCTCGTCCTTACGCCCTCGATCCGCATCCTGCGCTACCTGACGCCGTTCGCTACCGAGGGAACGGGGATGCGTGGACAGCCTGTCCCCCATTGGTACTTCCATCGCCCGCTCCAGGAGCTGTTCCGTCCGTTCCTCAGTCGGGGCTTCCAGATCGACGGACTGGAAGAGCGTGCCTTTCCACCGCCTGGGCCGGAGGACGCAGGCAGGCTCAGCTGGGACGCCTTCCCCGAGATTCCGCCTGTCCTCCTGATTCGTCTGCGTAGATAGGCAACAGAAGACTGGACGCGTGAGCTGAAGGGGTTGGCGCTCTTTCCCCGTCAGCTACAGCGTCGCCCCATCCTGATGTACTCCGTTCGACGCTTGAAACCATAGCTCTCGGCCGCTTCAAGGGCAGCCGGCATCCACCGAGGGATGGCTGATTCAATCCGAAGCTTCGGGCTGATCGCAATGATCTCCCGGAGCATCTGACAGATGACCGGCCTCGCGATTTCGGGAAACGCCGGATCGAGGAAGACCACCAGTTGATTCAGGCCTTTGGCTTTCCTCTTCGCCAGATAGCCGACTCGGCCTACGACCTTGCCCGACGATTCCTCACGGATGATGTAGTCGACGTCCTTCTGTCCCTGTAGGACGAGGAGAGCCAGCATGTCAAGGGAGCGTTCTTCGGCCCCAAGCCGGACTTCGGAGACGGGCGTGGATCCTCGAAGCGAACAGCTTCGCCATGGTCGTCCAGCCCATCTCCCATGCGTACATCCGTACTTCCACCGTCCGCGGCAGGCCCTCATCCGCCCGTTCCTTGAGCGGGGAGTCGTGCTCAACGGTCTCGAAGAGCGATCGTTCCCGGAGACTCCTGATCCAAAGACCCGGCTCTGGTTGGATGCCTTCCCGTGGATTCCCCCTTTGCTCCTGTCTCGACTCCGCACGCCATAGCCTGCGAGAGGTTGTGCAAGGTCCACAGACGCCAAACGGCGGGCACAACATCTGTCCTGCACCCACAGGACGCGAGGACGCCACGAGAGCCGTGCGTCAGGACTTGCGGATAGAGAAGCCTCCCTGTATATATCGACGCCGATGTATCTACGTCGATAGCATGAACGACCATGAGACACGGGAGGAACGATGCGAACACGCCGAGTCCTGCTTGCGATGGCGGCGACCAATCTGATCACCGCTATGGGCATCACGATTGTCGTGCCCCTGATCTCCAGCCTGGATCATATCTTCGGCGTTTCCTCCGCATATGGCATCTGGATCATCACGCTCTTCATGCTTAGCTACGCAATGGGAATGGCGCTGATCGGGCGGTTGAGCGATGCCATCGGAAGGCGCCCGGTCTACATCGCCTCCATGGGCGTCTTCGCCTTCGGCCTGCTGGTCAGCGCCGTTGCGCCCAGCTTCGGATGGGTTCTTGTCGGGCGATTCCTGCAAGGACTCGGCGCGAGCGGGTCGCTTCCGATCGCCCAGACGATTGCCTATGAGTTCTTCGGCAAGCGGAAGGGCCTGGCCATGGGAGGCATCACGGCCGCGTTCGGCATCGGAGTTGTTGCGGCCATCAATCTGGGCGGCGGCATCTATCAAGCCTTTGACTGGCGTGCTGTCTTCTATGTGACCCTTGCGCTTTCGCTGGTCGGATGGGGACTCTCATTCACGATTCCCGAGACGTTGAAGCAGCGCAAGCCTCTCAGTCTTGACGTTGGAGGGATTCTCGCATTCGGGGCTGCCATTGCCGCGTTCATGATGCTCTTCCGCGGGCTCTCCGCTTCGTCGATCATGGACGCCTCCGTCTGGCCGTACGCTGCAGCCCTTGCAGCATTCGTAATTGCATTTCTGGTCTTCGAGCGACGCGCTCAGAGGCCGGCCATCGATCTCGATCTGTTCAAGTCGCCGGCCTTCGTGGCGGTCATTGGTGCGGCCGTCACCGGCGGGATTGGCATGTTCGTCTTCCAGACCTTCCTGCCGAGCTTCGCCCAGATCTCACTGGGCTACACGGTGGCGCAAGCCTCCTACTCGATCAACTTGATGGCGGCGACGATGGTGATTACGGCAGGGATTACAGGAGCCCTCAGCGATCGGTTTGGGCCAGAACGCGCGCTGGTCTTTAGCCTGGCAACCACAACACTCGGTTTCTTGCTCATCACATGCCTCCCGAATCCAGCGACCGCGTACTACGTTGGCAGTGCGATGGCTGGCGCCGGACTGGGAAGCTTGATGACCCCCATCAACGTCATTGGCATGCGGGAGGGGGGGACGGGGCGAGAGGGCGTCAGCTCTGGAATCGTCAGCCTCTCGCGAACGCTTGGTGGGATCATCGGTCCGACAATCGCCGGATTCGTCATCTCGCAGACCGACTTCTCATCGCTCTTCGCACTGGACAACCTGATCCGCGCCTATGTCCGCGTCTATCGTTTCGGGATGTGGGTCGGTGTCATCGGACTCGGATTCGCATCGATTCTGCTGATCCGCTCATTACGGAAGAAAGAGGTCCATACATGATGCAGAGAACCTGGCAGTTCTTAGTTCTTGTGATGCTTGTCCTGCTCGTTGCTCCCGCGGCGCTTGGTCAAACGCCCGATCCGCTTGAGGCCGTCTGCGAGCTGTCGGGGGATCTCACCGCCTACTCAGCGTCGATTCGCATGACTCAGCATCACGGAGACGATCAATCGGTCATCGAGTTTGCGTTTGACTTCGTTCCGCCGGATCGAATGCGCATCGTCTACACAGCGCCCGCCTCGGTGGAGGGGCAGAAGATCTTGCTGAACGCGGATCAGTTCTATAGCTACATCCCGAGCCTCAACAGGCACGTGTGGCAGACAGTGGGGGAGGGGGCCGACAACCCGGGCGAGGACATGGGATTCCTCTTCGACTTCGTGACGCGCGCCGCAGCCGACGCGCTCGCCGAAGCGGACGTTCAGGTCTCCGAGACTCGCGAAGCCCTCGAGCTTACGGATGTCGAGGAACCACTCGAGGTCGATGTCCTGACGCTGCTTGCCGACACAGAGCGGCAAGTCGTTCGACTGAACGTTTACGATGCCGCGCCGGTCGGGATCACAATCTACGATGGGGACAACCTGGCAATGACGATCCTCGTGCTCGACTATCTGCTGAACGGAACCTTCGAAGAGGCGTGGTTCGACATACCTGAGCAGTAGGAGCTCGCTATGCAGGAGATACGGCGCGGACATCTGAAGTTCTACATCCTCCGGCTTCTCATTGAACAGCGACGGACTGGCTACGGCTTGATGAAGGCGATCGAGGCCGAGACAGGTTTCTGGAAGCCGTCCGCGGGATCGCTCTATCCGCTTCTCTCTACCATGCGCGAGGCAGGGCTGATCAGCGAAGTGGAAGAATCGAATGGGACATCGCGCTGGGAAGTCACGCCTGAGGGGCGGGAGACGTACGCCCAGGCCGAGGAGACGAAGCGTGAGCTTCTGGACAACATGCGTCGATCCCTGGTGGTCTTCGCCAAGGTCTTCGATGCGAAGCCGCTCGAATCTCTTGCGGAACTCATGACATCCTGGCAGGACGCTCGCTCAGATTCTCAGACGCTTGGCCCGCTCTTCGCCGAGCTGCAGGATGCGCTTTGGGATCTCCCTCAGCTGTCAAGCGAGCAGGAGGGACGCGTTCAAGCGATTCTGCAAGACACAATCTCTGAGCTGAAGGAGTTCCGCAGCTCAGCCAAGAAAGGCTCATCCTAGGCTCTCGGCTCGTACGGATACCTGTGTGATCGGCGCACGCGCGGGGGATGTGGAATCCCCCGCGATCAGCCAGATGGACTCAGAGCTTGGCGCCAGACCCTAGAATGGGTACTGCATCTGCGTTCCAAAGCCGTCCTTGCTGGCGCAGTTATCCCAAACCTCCTGAATCTTGAAGATGTAGGCCGGGTACGTGAGCCAGCGGCTCGTGTCCGGCCGGTGGTAGACATCGTGCTGTGCATTGATGAACTGCTGATAGAGCTCGCGCTTGCCCGACTCCGCCTCATCGAAGATCTCGATGGTTCCCCGCAGCTCGTATGAGATCATCGGCGGCTGGTAGTAGATGAGGGTCGCGTCTGGATTGGCTCGATAGTTGTTCCAGCTATGCTTCTTGGCCATTTCCAGGCTGCCGAGCCGGGTCAGATCGATGCGCTCCTGGGCTTCGGGGCTGTAGAGCTGCTCGACAAGTACCGCCAGTCCGCGCTGGCTGTAGGCCTGATCATCCCCGTCGTAGCTCTCGATGTGCTTCATGTAGGCCTCGAGAGTCTCCTCCAGGTACTCAGGCTTCGGAAGGAATCCGACCCCCTTGATGCTGCCGTTCAGCCCGTCAGGCCCACTTGAGATGAAGGCAGGGTTGTGCGAGCAGAAGCTTAGGAAGACCTTCTCCCTCGCCATCTCTTCTCCCTTGTGGAGCTTCGTGACAGTCTGCGCTCGCGCACGGAACGCCCAGTTGAAGAACGCCTCGGCCGATTTCATGTTGAACTCCTCCCTGAGAAAACGCCGGCGCATGTATCGGCGCCGATATACTCGACGGGAAGTCTAGTCCGTTCCCAATGGTTCGTCAACAGCTGGCGCGGGATCCTCGTTCGTGCTGACGTTCTCGGATCCTTGCTGGTCGTCTGTCGCGCAAGGGCCAAGAGGCGGCCTTTCGCCGTGACTGCGGGATGCCTTGACATCGCTGGGAAACTGAGTGTATCGTAGGCAAGGTATATATCGGCGCCGATATAGGCGAGGCTACAGCGATATCGCGCCGCGTTGGGCCGGTAGGTTCATGTCATCTAGCCTTGAGGAGGTCAGCGATGAAGGCGAAGTCCAAAGCAGGATTGGGTCTCTTGGTGGCAGCGATGCTGGTTCTAGGCATGGCCGTTGTGGGGAGCGGGCAGTTTGATTCGATCGCCGGCGATTACGAGATCGATATCACCGACCTTGGGATGCCGCTGGTGTTCTACCTGAGGATCGGCGCGGACGGTACGTTCGAACTCTCACCGAACCCCAACTTCGATCCCGCCGAGTGCCGTGGCCAGGGGCAGCTCGGGGAGAGCGAGGGCGTCCACATGATGATCTACTCGGACCACACTGCCGAGAGCCCGAAGACGGCGACCTTCGTGCTGGATGGCCCCAACCTGGTCTTCCAATCGACGCTTCCCTACGGCTCCAGCAACATCCACTTCAGCGTGGAGGATCCGGATGATCCAAGCATCATCTACACACTGACAGCGAAAACCCTTGCCCTCTCTGAGTACTACGGCACCTATGCCGGCGGACACTCCAAGATGGCCATGGGAAGCGCCGTCGAATACACGTACACCCTGACTTTGGGGGCCGGTCTTCTCTACGAGTTCAGCAGCCAGTTCGCCATGGGCGGCTCTGTCCATACGTACGCCGAGACCGGGTCCTGGAATGTAGACGGGAGCACCTTCACGCTCACGCCAGCGGGTGGGGAAGCCGTGCAGGGGGAACTTGCACCGGGCGAGATCACCGTGGGCATCAAGCCTTCGGCGATGGCCAGTTCGCGAACCGAGAGCGTGCTTCGCGTCGCAACGCATGCTGATTTCGCCGACACATTCGCGGGCAAGAAGGTCACTCCGATGTACACGGCCGAAACAGCCATGGTGCTGGACATGTTCGGCATGTATGAGTACACGGCAAACGTAGGGATGCCTGAACCGTTCGTGGAGACGGGATCCTACGACGTGACCGGAACGGAGATCACATTCACACCTGAGAGCGGAGATGCCTACACCGGCACACTGGAGAACCTAACACTCGCCGGCCAGTTCAAAGTGATCGGCAACATGCCGGGAACGGATCTCGTCATGTTGAGCGATGCGGTTCTCGGCACGTTTGTCGGCCAGGCGACGCATGAGGATGTGGAGTACTCGACGACGCTCACGCTGAATGCAGATGGCAACTATGCGCTGCTGGTCGCGGATGATGCCGGGCAGCCCGTCGTCGAAGGCGCCGGGACCTTCCAGATGATGCGAACCATGCTACTTATGGTGGTTCTCTCGGATGTGGACCCCGCACCGATGGTCACCGTTGGCGATGGGGAGCTGAACTTCAGCATCAACCTGCCGGGGATGGACAGTGCTTCCGGCATGGGCGGTCTGGGCTTCAGCCTGACAAAGCAGTAGGACGTTGATCGGTTGACCTGCAAGTACGGCCCCGCCAGGTCCCAGCATGGCCTGGATCCGGCGGGGCCTGCCTGCAGATGAAGAGCAGGGATCATCGCAGGGAGGGCTATGTTCGCGAGGCGCGGGTGGCTTGCTGTCTGTGGAGTTCTTGTGATCTGCTCCGTAGTACTTCTGGCCGGCTGCCAACGAAGCGAGTACCCCCGTCGCAGCGACCCGACGAACACCCTCTACGTGGGCGTGGTTCAATCCTCCTTCCCCTCCGCTTTCATGCCTTGGCTCTCCCGGGATGGGATTGCCCCCACGATCGCCAGCATGCTCTACAGCACGCTCTTCTCCTCTGATGACGAAACGGGGGACTTCTTGCCGAACCTCGCCGAGCAGTGGTACTACGTGGATACGCAAGGCGAGCCCATCGTGACGGAGACCGGCGACATTGACTACGGCCGCCTCGAATCCGAGGGTGTCCGAACCCTGACCAACCCGCAGAACGGGAGGACGGAGCGGTACTTGACGGTCAAGATCGAGCTCGACCGGCGCGCTCGCTGGAGCGACGGAGAACCTCTGACCGCAGACGATGTCTACTACACCCTCGACATCGCCCGGAACAACTACTTGGCAAACCACGCCGGCGCTCTGGCATGGACCGCCGATCTTCTGCATCTGTACTCCAACACCGGCCAGCTTCAATTGCAGGGTATCTTCACCTACAACCACGGAGCAGCAGAGCAGGGCTATGCCATCAAAGAGGCGGATCGGGATCACGTCGTTTATCTCCACGTCCGCGGCGTGCTGGGAGCCGTGACCAGTCTCTTCACCACCGTTCTGATCCTCCCCGAACACGTGTGGGAACCCATTGTCAGCCGAGAGTGTCAGCTCAACAGCCGCGATCCCGACGAGGGCCTGCAGCAGCGCTATCAGAACCCGGTCGGCAGCGGGCCCTATGTCCTCGATACAGCAGAGTCCGGGCCTTCACAGATCGTGCTTCGGCGCAACGGCCTGTACCACCAAACCAAGGAGGATGGGAGTCCACTCTACTCGGTTGAGACGATTCGGCTGATCCTCTACCAAGAGCTGAACGTGGCGATCTATGCCGTCATGCAGGGGCACATTGACATGCTCGATGCCGGCTTGAGTCCGAACTACGTGCGCTTGTTCGAAGGGCGAGACGATCTGTTCGTTTCGGTCGCGGAGGGCGTCTACGTACAGAGCCTTGTCTTCAACGTGAATCCTGTGGATTCCGAGAAGACGCCCATGCGCGATCTGCTCTCAGACAGAGACGTCCGTCGGGCGATCGCGCTGGCGATCGATGCGGACACGCTCATCCGGCTCGTGGCCAACGGGGCCGCGACGCCTATGAGCGCCGGTCTCATCCGAGAGAGCCTCGCCGACTTCTACAACCCGAACGCCGACATCCTGAGGGGCGATCACAGGGCGAGACTGGAGGAGGCAAATCGGATCCTCGATCAGGTACTTCCGGAAAAGGACGAGCAAGGCTACCGCCTTCTCGATGGGAACCGTGTCTCGTTCAGTGTCTTGGGTCACCCCGGAGAGATCGAGCTCATCTCGTTCCTAGAGATCCAGCTCCAGAGGATCGGCATTGCGATCCGATACCAAGCCAAGGGGAGCTCACCGGAGACGACCTACCTATGGACCAGCCGTTTCGATATGACGCTGCAGGGCGTGGTCTTCTCTCTGGCCAATGTTGACATCATGCTGAATGCGCACTTCGTGGCGAGAGGACGGACCTCCAACTACGGCCGGCTCGTCGATCCCGACTTGGCCGCGGGGATCGAGGAGATGCGATCGACGCTGAACCTTCATCGGAAGTACGAGTTGCTCTACGACCTGCAGCCGGTGATCGCGGAGCTCTACTACAAGATTCCGCTCTACAGCTCGGAGATCGTCTCCATTGCTCGGACGGACAGGTTCACGGGCTACGAGATTGTTGACGGCGCTACGGTCTTCAGCACAACGAACCTGCAGGAGCTCCGCCTCGTCGACCGGGAAGGCGGCAACGGGTCGGCGGCCGGCGGCGAGACCGCCTCACCTGCGACGGCAGCCGCAGCGGGAAAGGAGACGTGATGTCATGAAGAGAAGCTACGTCATCAAGCGTATCCTGTACGCGGTCTTCATCTTCTTCGTCGTGCTCACGCTCAACTTCTTCATTCCCCGCCTCGGGGTGCGCGATCCGGCCGAGCGATACTACCCGCCTCAAGGCTCCATGTCCGAGATTGAGTACAACATCATCAAGCAGTTCACGCGTGCTCAGTACGGCTTCGATGTCTCAACCTTCCAGCAGTACCTTCGGTACCTTCGTGGCTTGGCACGCCTCGACCTCGGCACATCGCTTCGATCCGGATCACCCAAGGTCACAGCCCTGATCGGCGAGCGCCTGCCATGGACCTTGGTGCTCTCGGTGACGACGCTGGTCATCAGCCTGAGCATCGGGCTCCTTTTCGGGACACTGGCCGCTTGGAGGCGCGGCCGTTGGCAGGACTCCTTGCTGCTGAACGCTTCGACAGTCAGCGTCGCACTGCCCGCATTCTTCATCGCACTGATGCTGTCCTTCTACCTGGGGTTTGAGTTGGAGCTCTTCCCCGCCTACACGAACCCGAACATGGTCGCGCAGTTCGACTGGAGCTGGGAGGCCATCCAAGTGGTGCTCAACAACGCCGCCTTGCCCATCATGAGCATGGCCATGGGTGGAATCGTCGGCTACTCGCAGAGCACACGAAACAGTGTGATCGCCGTAACCAACGAGGATTTCGTGATCACCGCCCGGGCCAAGGGACTGAGTCACACCACGGTTCTCTACAAGCACATCTTGCGAAACGCGATGCTCCCACTGGCAACGTCCATCGGGATGAGTATCAGCGGTCTAATTGGCGGGGCCATCATCATCGAGCAGGTCTTCAACTGGCAAGGGATGGGCACCCTCTTCCTCGAGGCGAACAGCACCAACGATTACCCACTGATGATGGGCATCATGCTCTTCCTCTCCGCCTTCGCCATCCTGGCGAATCTGATCACTGAGCTCTTCTATGTGATCCTCGATCCCCGTGTCACCGTGGGGGACAAGCGATGAGCACGCGAAGCATCCTCCTCCAAGCTGCACGACGAGGCGGATCCCTTTTCAGCCTCGTCAAGAAGCTCTGGGAGCACCCCAAGGGAAGACTGGGGCTAATCCTCGTGAGCTTGCTTGTGCTCGTAGCGGCGCTTGCGCCTGTTCTGGCGCCCTACGATCCGTACGACGTCACCCAACGGGCGGAGAAGGGCCTGCGCCCCAGCCTTCAGCACCCGCTCGGAACGACCATCACCACCGGGCAAGACATCCTAAGCATGCTGATCTACGGTTCACGGGTGTCGCTCATGATCGGCATCATCACCGGCGTAATCCTAGCGTTCCTGGGGGCGCTGATGGGGGTGATCGCCGGCTACGTTGGCGGCTTCGCGGACACGCTGATCATGCGTGTCGTCGACATCATGCTTGTCATCCCGACGCTTCCTCTGATCATCGTTTTGACGAACCTGCTGGGCCGAAGCTACTTCGTGATTGTGCTCGTCTTCGTCGTCTTTGGCTGGACGGGACTGGCCCGCGTGATCCGCTCGCTCGTACTCGTCCTTAAGAACAGCAACTACGTCAAAGCCGCCGAGTTGGCTGGTGCTGGCCGGTGGTACATCATGACCAAGCATATCCTTCCCGGCACGTCGCACCTGATCATCATGAACACGACGCTCACGTGTGCAGGCATCATGGTCGCCGAGGCCGGATTGAGCTTCCTTGGCCTGGGCGATCCCACCGCGATTAGCTGGGGCAAGATGCTCGCCGAAGCACAGGGCGGCGGCGCGTTGCTGTTCGGCGCCTGGTGGTGGATCCTCGCGCCCGGTGCCGGCATCTTCCTCGCCGTCTTTTCCTTCATGCGCATCGGCATCGTGATGGAGGAGATCTTCAACCCGCGCATGCGAGCTTCGAGCAGCATCTACAAGATCTTCAAGCATCTGAATAACACCTATCTCGACGAGGTCTTCCGATCCATGGAGGATGGGGAGGCCGAGGGCCAGCCGTTCTCCAGCACGCCCGCTTCGGAGGGTGTCCATGACTGATGCCGTGCTCGAAGTTCGCAATCTGAAGGTCGCCTTCCCCTGTGCCGGCGGGATCATCCGCGCCGTGGAAGGCATCGACCTGGTGACGCGGAAGGGCGAGTGCGTTGCTTTGGTCGGCGAATCTGGGTGCGGCAAGAGCGTGACGGCCTTCTCGATCATGAGGCTCCTGCGGACGCCTCCGTCCGTCAGTCGGATCGACAGCCTTCGGCTCGATGGCCGGGAATTCAGCCATCTCACCGAACGCGAGATGGAGCACATCCGCGGCAAGGATATGGCCATGATCTTCCAGGACGCGATGACGGCTCTGAATCCCGTGATGACGGTTGGCAAACAGATCGACGAGGTCTACCGCCGCCACACGCACCTCGGGAAGAAGGAAGCCCGGGAGCAGACCGTCCGAGCGCTCGAGCTGGTCGGCGTTCCCGAGGCCCGCTCACGCGCCGACAGCTTTCCACACGAGCTATCTGGTGGCATGCGACAGCGGGTGCTGATCGCCTTGGCCTTCGCGTGCATGCCGAAGCTAATCATTGCCGATGAACCGACGACATCTCTGGACGTCACGATCCAGGCCCAGGTGCTCGATGTGCTGAAGAGCATGCAGCGTGAGCATGATGTGTCGGCCCTGCTGATTACGCATGATCTGAGTGTGGTCGCAAACATGGCCGATACGGTCTACGTCATGTACTCCGGCAAGATCGTCGAACGAGCCGCCGTCCAGGACCTTTTCGAGGATCCCCGGCATCCGTACAGTCAGGGGCTCCTGGCCTCTGTGCCGAGGCTCTCAGATGAGAAGCAGGCATTCGTCCAGATCCCGGACACCGTTCCCCATCCAATGCGGAAGCCCTCAGGCTGCTACTTCCATCCGCGGTGCTCGTATGCCACCGAATCGTGCCGCGAGCGGATGCCCCGGCTGGAAGCAATGCCCGAAGACCGGCAGGTTCGCTGTTGGAATCCCCTCGGTCAGGAGCGTGAGGCATGAGCACAAGTGGCGACACACCCAACGAGCGGCTGCTGGAGATGGAGAACGTCTCCGTCAACTTCCCAGTGAAACGCGCCTATCCCTTCAGTCGCAGGCGTTGGATTCAGGCCGTCACCGATGTCAGTCTCGAAATCTCACAGGGGGAGACGTTCGGGATCGTCGGCGAGTCCGGTTGCGGGAAGAGCACGCTGGCCAACGCCATGATCGGCATGGTTCGGCCGACCGGAGGAACGGTCCGTTTCCAGGGGGAGGACCTCTACACCCTACGACCCAAGGCGTTCAAGGAGGCCCGGAGGAACATGCAGATGATCTTCCAGGATCCCTTCTCCTCGCTCAATCCTCGCTTCACGGTTTGCGACATCATCAAGGAGCCACTTCTCATCCGCGGCGGCGCCAGCGAGGACGAGATGAAAGCGAGAGTTCTTGAGCTCCTGAAGCTCGTCGGGTTGGATGAGGAGGATCTCCTTCGCCATCCGTCGGACTTCTCTGGCGGGCAGCGCCAGCGGATTGGGATCGCCCGCGCCATCATCTTGAATCCCAGGTTCCTCGTCTGTGATGAGCCCGTCAGCGGCCTGGATGTGTCCGTGCACGCCCAGATCATGAATCTCTTGATGGAGATCCAGGCGGAGCTGAATCTCACGTACGTCTTCATCTCGCACAACCTCGCAGTGGTCAAGAACGTGTGTCAGAACATGCTGGTCATGTACCTCGGGAAGGTTATGGAAGCTGGAGACTCCAAAACCGTATTCGCCAATCCGCTGCATCCCTACACCAGGGCACTCCTGTCAGCGATTCTCGATGTCAACGTGGACCGGACGCGCGAGAGAGTCCTGCTCCAAGGGGATACGCCGAGCCCGATCGACCCCCCTGAAGGCTGCCGATTCTGGCAGCGCTGCCCCTTCGCCATGGTCGGCTGCGAGACGATTCCGGCCACGCTGGTGAGCGTGGAGGACGGCCATCAAGTCGCTTGCCATCTCATCTCCGGCTTCTCACCCGAGCAGAAGGCGGCTGGCCTGGATCAGCCTGCGACCTCTCAGTAGGCCTACAGGGAACGTGCGAGGCACCTCTCAGGCAGCTTCTTCTGACCCGGTTCCTCCCATTCCACTCGGAATCCCGAAGCATCTTGAGGCTGCCGATCGGCAAACCCGACGCTCGCAAGACGCCTTGAATGAGATTCCGACCGTTCACTTGGAATCCTCCGAATCCCATAGCTTACGAGACGCTGACAGCTTTCTATAGCTTTGCCCCACCGTGCTATACTGACCTGCTCGGGGATTGGACGGCGTTCTTGCATGGAGGGACATGTCGAAGAAGCGCGCACTTCTGTCAGTCGCACTCTGCTTGGCCCTGTGGTCCATCGGCGTCGCCCCTGACGTCGCGCAGGCCTCTGCGCCCAGGTCGAGTCGGGCGATGGCTTGGGCGGGAAATCACCTCCTCGTCGTCAACCCGGACTCCAACAGCGTGACAATCCTCGACGCGGTGAACCACGAGGTCCGCGCCGAGATCATGGTCGGCGTCGATCCTCGAACGATCGCTGTCGACGGACACAGCACGTACGCCTACGTCGCCAACCGCGGATCGGATGACATCTCCATCGTTGATCTGGCGGCGCTGACGGAGATCGGCCGAGTCTCTGTCGGAGATCGCCCCTACGGCATCCTCGTCGGTCTCGGGGGAGATCGCCTCTACGTGGCCGAGCAGGGAGAGGACTCGCTTCGGATTCTCGACGCGATGACGCATGAGACGCTCGCTCAACTCGAGATGGACGATCGACCAAGCGGCCTCGCTCTCAGCACCGATGGTCGAGTGCTCTACGTCACGCACCTGCTCCAGCCGACGTTGACGGTTCTCGAGAACGTCGATGGCCCGGCCGATGCGATCCTCATGCGCCACATCGCGCTTTGGCCGGATAGCAACCTGGTGCAGTCGATCGTGCTGTCATCCGCAGGCCAGACAGCCTACGTGCCGCACACGCGATCGAACGCCGCCAATCGGGCTCTAACCTTCGATACGACGGTCTTTCCGATCGTCTCGGAGATCGACATCGAGTCGGAGACACAGGTCGGAGGCGCTCAGCTCGACCTGGGAACGCTCGATCCACCTGGCGTCGGCCTTCCGTTCGATGCGGCCCTCTCACCGGACGGACGTAAGCTGTGGATCGTGAATGCCGCGTCGAACGACATCTCGGTGATCGATCTCACCAATCGGGATCTGACCGCACACATCGAGGTCGCCGACAATCCCCGCGCCATCGTCTTCTCGGCCGACGGGGAGACGGCCTACGTCAACAACACACTGGCAGGAACCGTCAGCGCGATCGACACGGCGTCCTACGAAGTTGCCGACTCGATCCATGTCACGACGGTTCCACTGCCCCCTGTGCTGCTGACGGGCAAGAGGCTGTTCCACTCCAGCGACGATCCGCGACTCGCCAAGGCTCAGTGGATCTCCTGCAACACATGTCACTTCGAGGGGGAGCACGACGGACAGACGTGGACCTTTGGATTCGCCGGTCCGCGCAACACGACCAGCCTCCTCGGGATGATCGAAACCTACCCGTTGCGCTGGTCCGGGGAGTGGGACGAGTCGGCAGACAGCGAGTTTGCGATTCGCCGAGAGAACTTCGGCGCCGGCCTGATCGAGGGCGAGATGGGCTGTGCCATCTTCCCGCCCGACTGCGTCGATCAGGCCCCGAACCAGGGACGGGACTATGAGCTCGATGCGCTGGCCGCATTCATCGATTCGTTGCGCGCGCCGTTCAGTCCGGATCATCAGAATGGGGAGCCGCTGACAGAGGCGGCCTTGCGCGGACGAGAGATCTTTCACCGTGACGACGTCGGCTGCGCCGAATGCCACCCAGCGCCACTCTACACGGACCTCAAGAGGCACGATGTCGGAACTGCGACCGCCGATGAGCGCATCGGTCCTGCGTTTGACACACCGACCCTGCGAGGTCTGTACGACAGCGCGCCCTACTTCCACGATGGGCGTGCGACCTCACTGCGGCAGACGCTGACCTTCCCCTCGGCCAACAGCGAGCATGACATGCGCGGGATCCTGAGCGAGAGCGAGATCGACGATCTGTTGGCCTTCTTGCTCGCCCTTCCGTACGAGGAGCCCTAGGAGCCAAGAGGAGGACGAGGTGAGACACGTAGATTCGGGCACGGCCGAACGGCGTTCACGGAGGCTTCCAAGACTCATCTGCCTGCTGGCGATCCTCGGCCTGGTCTCGGTCAACGCAGCCGAGATCACCGAGGTACGTTGGCTCGAGGAAGGCTTCATCGAGGTTCTCTTCGATACGTTTCCACCTTGGAACGACTGGACAATGATCGTCAATGGGCACGTAGCGGCCATGGAAGGACCGGCCGGCGAGGTGAATGTCCGCCCGAACGGGCCCGTCCGCTCGGCAACCGGCGTCTTCATCGGCACCGATCCGTGGGTCAGTCCGCTGACCGAGGTCGAGTTTCCCTGCTCGGGCACACTGCAGTTTCGCATCCCCGGCGTCGGCTCGACGAACGTGTTCGAGTTCTCCCTCTTGGAGCAGGGGTGCTGTACAGCAACGGCGTGCGCCGAAGGGGAGAAGGAGCTGATCGAATGGAGCGAGGATTCGGTCAATCCCGTGTCTTCCTCGGGCATCCCGTTCGATCCGCCGGTCGCTGCGCTCATCTCGTTTGGCGAGGCCGACGCGCTCGGTGAGGTCGCCATCTCCGGACAGGCCGGCGCCGCGCTCGCCAACGCCATCGTGTATGTGGTCAACCTCTCCAGCTCCCATCAGGCCTACACGACGGCTGCGGCCGACGGCTCCTTCTCGCTGACGCTGTTTGCGCCACCCGGCTCGCCGGTCATGATCAAGCATGGACCGCGCACCGGGCCGCACGACCATCGTTGGCGCGATCTCAATACAGGCATTGCCGAGGGCGTCAATCCGTTCCCCGGCACGATCCTCCACGTGCCGTACGACACGGAGCCGACATCCGATGGGATCCCCTTTGCCTACGCCGGTGCGATCGACTTTTTCGCCGACGATGTGACCGGCACGGCGAACACGGTGCGCTCCGCGTGGTCGGTCGAAGGAACGATGAACGGCATGATGGGCTCGGACCAGCCCTTCCGGCCCAATGACACGCTCTGGCTCAATGGCACCGTCCGCTTACACAGCCAGGCGATCACAGCAACGACGAACGTCCATTCGATCCGCGTCCACTCCAGCGTGATGCTTCTGCAGATCAACGATGCCGACGGAAACCCGACGCCGGCGCACGACAGCTTCATGTCCTCGACGATGACCGCGACTGGCTTGCCGATCCAGGGCGGCCCGGAGCCTGTCGAATGGGGCGTCGAGCCAGACATCGATGTTCACAGCTTGCGCGTGGCGGAAGACGGCTGCATCGAAGGAAGCCTCCGCGTTCAGTTCACGATCCCCAACGACCTGCCCGAGGGCCTCTACCGTCCGGTGCTCTGGTTTGAGCCGGAGAACGTTCCCGCCGGATCGGGCTGGGTCTCGGCAGTCATCGTCCGCAACACGTTCTCCGAGCGGCAGGCGCCGCTGCCACCGATTCATGTGACGCCCTACAACGTGACCCCGGCGACGAATCGTCTCGCCTGGCGACTGATGATGGATGACTACGTCCTCGGCACCCGGGGCGCCGCGGCCGTCGAAGACGAAGGCCTCTACGACGTGGCAACGCAGATCGTGACACAGGGCGCTCCATTCGTCGTCCCGCCGATCGACGCACGGACGGGGCTTCCCATCGAGTACCGCCTCGAGCCCTTCCTGCCGCGGATCTCGTTCACCGACCGACGCATGCCGACGCCACCGCTGATCCCGTTTGATCTGCCAGGCGGCCAACTCGCCGTCTCGATCAAGAAGCCAGATGGGTCCACGGTGAATCTGGGAACGGGTGCTTTCGCCCAGTCCTTCAATCGGACGCCGACCACGCGCGGCGGCAGCGACTTCAACGAGGGCACGGTTCAGATGGAGGATGTCTACTCGCTGATGGTTGACAAGGAGTCCTTCCGGCTGACGTTCGACCAGTATGGAAAACACACGATCACAATGACGGGATGGGTCAAGGACATCTGGGGCAACCGCTACGAAGGGGGCGGGACCTACGAAGTCTGGGTCGCCGAACCCCTCGACATTGACGTCGGCACCCTGCCCGGCACGCCACTCGCCGTCGGCGATGCCTGGAATCCAATCGTGGCCGTCCACCCTCGCGTCTCAGCTGACGTGACTCTAACGATCATACAGGTCCCGGAGTCGGACCCATCTCGGACTGAGACACGGACGCTGACCGGAACTGCCAATGCGTTTGGCACCTGGTCGCCCTCCGGGAGCCCAATCACGGCCGGCGCGCACGGCGAGTATCGCGTCGATCTGTTCGCGGAGTACACGGCCCCGTCGGGCGTTGTCTACGCAGGAGGTGCTGTCTGGGGGGGCGTGATCATGACACCGCCGAGCAAGGCCATGCTGGTGGCGCACGGCCGTCGGGGACTCGACAGCATCGACTACATCCCCAATCACTGGTTCGTCGTCAATCGCGACATTGACTTCGAGGGGACCCCGATCACGCACACGCTCAACCCCTACTACAACGGAGACATCCTTTGGAGTTACGAGGACGAAGAGCCGGCCGGCGCGTCCCTCGTCCTCGGGGCCAGCATCCAAGACACCGTCGGCCTGATCGAGGCGGCCATTCGCGATCGGCTCGATCAAACCCGCGTCAATCTCTACGCCCCCGGCGACATGGAAGATCGTATCGACAACGCCGAAATCCCGCTCTTCTCGGCAACATCGACCGGCCGGACCGGCAAGCTCTATCCGAGCGAGATCGACCAGATCGCCTATGCCTACACGTACTCCGAGCGACCCGGCGTCCGTGTTCGAGAGGTGATTTCCGAAGAAGGCGAGAGCGGCGGATACTGGCGGCTCAACACGCTCTACGACAACCAGCCCGGCGTCGGCATCCTTGGCGACCGCCCGAACGACTTCAAGTTCCAGTATGTGGGGACCGTCTTCCGCGATCTCGAGAGCGGCATCATCGAGTACGACGGCCAAGGATCGGGCTGGGTCTTCTTGCCCGACGACGATGCGCTCGGCAATCGTGTGATGCCCCCCTTCGCCGGGACCGGCAACGGCGGGTGGACGACCGAAGGCGGACCGATCATGACGGTTGATGGCGAGGAAGTACATCTATTCATCCTTCCGACCGGCGTGCGTCCGGGAACGATCCTCGAAGTCGGAGAAACGATCCGCTTCGCCGGCCACATCATGCCGACGCTCGACAGTCGGGTAGAGGTCACGCTGACCGCGCCCTCCGGCGCGACCTATTCCGTGGATGGCCAAGCCAACTCAATCGGCTACTTCTACGACCCCGTCGACGACATCACCGCGAGCGAGGCCGGCCTCTGGACGGCCGACGTCCGGGTCTGGCATAACGGCATCTGCTCCGGCGGCGCGACCGTCGCACCATACCCGTCGGGCAACGTGCTCGGCAGCACCGAGGGGCAGTTCACGTTCTACGTGGTCCCCGAGGCCACGCCCAAGATTGAGGTCACGTCGCCCGATCCGGGATACATCCATGTCGGGCATCACACCATCGCGCCGGTCCGGATCGAGGGCCGAGCGGGGAACGCGACCGCCGTCGACTACGTGATCTCCATCCCCGGCCTGATCCTCGAACAGGGTCAGGCGATCGTCGACGCCGGAGGCAGCTTCGCCGTCGTCTACGATCCGCAGGCGTTGCACCGGCGATTTCCGAATGTCGATCTTGTCGGCCGGGACCGCCACGACACCGGACTCGCAGACACCGTGTCGATCGCTCTCGTCGCCGTCGATGCGTCCGGAACGACGATCGCCGCCGAAGCGGTGACACTCCAGGGCGAACGTCTG
>Ga0180435_10001888_pt1 | contig 21553 bp, 23 predicted proteins | sample SS_ome_3_FD_132467 | JGI IMG/M metagenome (GOLD analysis project Ga0180435, IMG submission 132467) | Hypersaline lake sediment archaeal communities from the Salton Sea, California, USA - SS_3_S_1 metaG | ecosystem: Environmental > Aquatic > Non-marine Saline and Alkaline > Hypersaline >...
CCTCACCGACACAATCCTGGTTTAGAAAGAAAGGTACTTGCAGACTCATGGTACACCTCCGGACATCTGCGTTTAAATACAAATGCATTGTACCACATTTGACAAAAAACAATAGTATTGTGTTGGTTTTACGCTGCGCAGGTTGTCGGCCTGCTCACCTGTCGAGCAAGGGTCAATGTAGCGTATAGCAGTATTGCCACACCCAAGAACAGGAACTCTTCCCCGCCGTATGGTAGCCACACAAGGAGCCATGCTCCACCGAGCGACGAAAGAAGTCCGGTGAGCAATATTGAACCGCACGCCGAACATCCTACGCCAAAAACAGCAAGCACCATACCAGCGGTACTTGTTGCAGCACCTCCAAATAATGGCATTTTGTGACGTACCAGGTAGGTGGTGAGCGCCACGTTCAGTCCAAACAGTAGGCTAAGCAGCGAGACCGCAACGGCGCTAACGACGGAAAAGTTTGTGCCAATCGATCCGTAGAGTCCGAATGCAAACTGCACGGTCTCAAACGATGAAGCGTTTGTTGCCACCTGTAGAAGAAGTGACATGTTGGGCCACCATACAACTAGTGAAAAGACGAACCAGGCTACAATCACAGCAAAAGTAGCGTATCGTAGTTCACTGAAAACAGTGCGCACCCCAGCCAGCATACTAGTTCAGCGCTAGTTCGATGAGCTGTTTGATGCTCTCGTATGGCTGCGCTCCGTTGATGGTGTACTTGGCGCCATCAGGACCAACGAGGATGCTCCACGGCGTACCTTTGCCACCACTTGCAATGGCATTCTCAAGGTCTGTCTGTACAGCGGCATCAGCCTCGCTGCTTTCCATGCACGCTGTATGGGCTGCGTCATCAATACCCAGCTCTTCGTTGATCTGTGCCACGACTGCTGGTACGTCAGTCCGATTGTTTGCAAGTGAGAGTTCGCTCATGCGGTCGACGTACTGCCAAAAGACGTCGTTGCCTCCGAGAGTTGCTGCACATTCTGTGGCAAGTGCTGCTTGGCGGGCTTTGACTGGATGCAGGGCCTCAAGTGGGAAATGTCGAAAGACCCATGCCACCTGTCCACTTGCACCGTACTCATCCATAATCTGGAGCATGGTATTGTGAAACCGTTTGCAAAATGGACACTCAAAATCAGAGTACGACACGATCATCACGGGTGCATTGCGGTCACCGCGCACATGATCAGATTCTGCAACGGGTGTGAGGTTGTCGACTGACGGTTGTTCTTGCTGTGGGGTGCCTGTTGTGTCTAGATTGTTTTCAGCTACGACCACCTGCTTGTTCTGATCGGTGTAAATAACAGCAGATGCAATGAGTGCGCCCGCGATGATAATCGCTGTTGCAATAATAAGGCTGGATTTATTTTCGTTCATGAATATGTGGTTACGATGTCGTACTAGCATACCACCTCGTGCGTGTGTGGGCACCTAGGCGTTTGCCAGTTGTTGTATGTGTTTGGCGTGCGTGGGTTCGACGGGCATGACAGAGAGTCGCTGACCGCGCTGTGCGACTCGTATGCCCTGCAGGTGCGGGTCAGTACGTAGTGATTCGAGTGTTAGGGTGCGAGGGTAGGTCTTCGTGTAGCATACGTCGACCAAGTACCAACGAGGGTTGTCCTTGTCTGACTTTGGGTCGTAGTGGTCCGCTTTCGGATCAAAGGCGGTAGGGTCCGGATAGCTTTCACTACAGACTCGTGCTTCGCCGACGATGCCGGGCTCAGGTACGTTGCTGTGATAAAAGAAGACGACATCACCAACCTCCATGTCATCTCGCATAAAGTTGCGTGCCTGGTAGTTGCGTACTCCGTCCCAGGGTTCTTGTTTGTCGCGCTTCAGGTCGTCGATCGAGTAGCACGACGGTTCGCTTTTCATAAGCCAGTACTGCATGCCCGGCAGTATACCGTTCTTCATAGAAAAGGTGAACCCGGCCTGTGGCCGGGTCTACTGGGTTACTGATCCATGTTGTGTTGCGGGTGTCCGCAGCGGTAGCATCGATAGGTAGCACGTGCTGCAAGGAGTGCCACGAGACCCACCGGAATTGAGTACAATGGCCCCGTCGTGCCCATATATACGTAGACGTAGTAGTACAGACTGCAAAGCAGGACCGTAGCTGCAAGTGCACAGAGTCCGAGTGTGTTCCATGTGCCAGTGGACAGTGTGTTGATGTGCATCGTTTCTCCTCTTGATGCGTGATGTGTACTCGCAATATGGAAACACAAATAAACACATTAGTCAATGATGTTTGTGCAGCCTATATCTTTCTCAAATGCTGGCTCATGGGGATACTGCAACCAACGATCAAACACATGGTTTTCCCGTGCGTTTGATCCCGTGCACTGGTAGCATGAAGCGATGGTTCACCAACGTCCAAAAACACGACAATCGGTCATAGTGGTGTTTGGGTTACTACTGTCGTTTATTGTTGCCTGGACATTGGTATTTTTGGTTATAGGTCCTACTGAAGTAGTAGACCTGATTGGGGTACGCAACGGGTACATTGCACTGTTTTTGGTGGCACTGTTTGGGGGAGTCTCCACCTTCACCTTTTCTACGTATGTTGGGACGCTGCTTGTATTGGCGGCGAGTGGACTCGATCCTCTGCTGCTCGGACTTGTGTCTGGTGCAGGTGTGACGTTCGGAGACACGGTGTACTACTACCTTGGCCGTAAAGGGCGAATGTTTCTTGATGGAGGTGTGTTTAGTCGTTTTGTGAAGCGCGCTACAGACTGGTTGCATCACAAGCCAGCGTGGGTTGCAGTGGTTGGGACCTATGTGTATGCAGCATTTACACCGCTGCCAAATGACGTACTCGCTATCGCACTTGGAGCAACGAGGCGTCCATATTTTCACGTAATTCTCCCACTTGTGTTTGGCAATATGACCCACACGTTCATTATTGCTTCTTTAGGACGCGAGCTGTTTACTTGAGGATCAAACCATCACGCGCAACTGCTGCAAGTGCCTGTCGGTGCTTTCTGTATGCAGGAATTGTCCGCTCGACAAGCGCCCAGAACTTGGGCGAGTGATTCATTTCTTTGAGGTGGCAGAGTTCATGCACCATAAGATACTCTTGGAGTTCTGGTGGTAGGAACAGTATCCGGTAATCGAACGAGAGCGTACCTGTGCTTGAACAACTGCCCCATCGGGACTTATTGCAGCGTATAGTGATACGCGTGTAGCTGTATGCATACGTTTGATTGAGTTCAGGTAGTCGTTTGCACACGAAGTTGCGTGCTGCTGTGCGATGCGTTCGGTAATGGGCTTCCAGTGTACGTTGCGCTGCCTGTTGCGCACGCACGTCGTGCACGTGTTTTGCAAGGAAACCGTCCTGTTCTTGCACAAATCGCTCTGCTTGCTTGAGTGGCACCCAGTGCGGCATGGTGACTGTGACCCCGCTCTCGCGGTGTACCGACAAGGTCAAGGTGCGCTGCTTACGTCGCTTGAGAACGCGGTAGGTGAGCTCCCCTGTACTGAGTGTGGTGGTGCGGTGGTGTACTGACATTCCATTCAGTATACCGTACAGTGTAGGTATGGACGCTGCCCTTGAAAGCTACAAGAACTATGTAGTTGAGGATCTCTTGGGCCATCTCGAGCATGTTCGTGCGCGGGCCATGTTTGGTGGATACGGCTTGTATCTCAAGGGTGCATTCTTTGCGATCATTGTTGATGACGGTGAGCTTCGTTTCAAGGTGAACGACACAAACCGTGCGCAGTATGAAGCGCTCGGTAGTGGGCCGTTCATCTACACTGGTCACAAAAACATAAAGCCCGTCACTATGAGCTACTATCTGGTCCCCAACGAAGTGCTCGAAGACCGCGAACGGCTCACTGAAAGGGCCGAGCAGTCTGCTGCACTATATCGCTAGACCCGCAGGTGCCACCCGCGCTTGAACAGTGTGAGTACAACGATAAAGAGCGCGACCAATAGTCCGCCGATGATGCTGCCACCCACGGCAAGTGATGCTTCATGCATGCCGGTCATTGCATAGCGCAGGCCGTCTTGAAGTAGAAGAACGGGTTCCATAGGACGACTGTCTGCAAACTTGTAGGGAGCATGTCGAGCGAGTTGAACATGCCGCCAAGGAACGAGAGCGGTGTGATAACAAACGTCGCCATAATCGAGAGTTGCTCAAAGCCATCGGCCCAGAGGCCTACTATGAGTCCAAGGAGCCCAAAGACCGCAGATACCGCCACAATATAGGCGATGAACAGAAGCGGGTGCACCATCTCGGCAGCTCCAAACAGTACACCGATAATGAGGATGCCGATACCGATAAGTATTCCACGCATGAGTGCGCCGGTGATGTAGCCGACGATCATCTCGCCGTACGACAGCGGCGCCACAAGTATCTCCTCGATGTGTTTGGCAAACCGTTGGAAGTACAGGGAGCTGCTGCTGTGCGAAAAGGCGCTCGTGAGGACGTTCATCATGAGGATGCCTGGTAGCACGAAGGTGATGTAGGAGAGCCCTGCAATTTCGTCAATGCGGGAGCCAACTATCTTGCCAAACACAACAATAAAGAGCGTCGCGCTTATCCATGGGCTGATCAGCGTTTGCACCGATACACGCAAAAAGCGTGTCACCTCACGACGTATGAACGTATATAGTCCTATCCAGTTTACGTTAGTCATGTTTGGTGAGTTCAAGGTAGCGGTCTTCAAGGGACATGCCTTCCTTCATGAAGTCCTGTTTGGACCCAGCGGTCATCACTGTCCCGTGGTTGATGAGTGCGATATGATCACATAGTAATTCCACTTCCTCAAGGTAGTGGCTGGTAAGCAATATTGTCTTCCCTGCTTCATTAAGCTTACGCAGGTAGTCCCACAGTTCGCGGCGCAGCTCGACATCAACACCGGCAGTTGGTTCGTCCAAGATCAGTAGCTCGGGATCGTGCACCATGGCACGAGCAAGCATGACACGTCGTTTGAGGCCGCCTGAGAGTTCGCGGAACTCTTTGTGTGCATGTTGCTTTAGATCAAACTGTTCGAGTAGTGCGTCGATCCGCTCTTTGCGACGAGTCCTGGTGAGGCCGTAGTAGCCTGCCACAAAGTCGAGGAGTGCATACGTTTTCTCAAAGATGTCGACATTGAACTCTTGCGGAGAGAGGCCGACGTGTGACCGGGCAGCTCGATAGCCCTTTTCTATATCTGTTCCAAACACCTCTATGCTACCCGACTGCATGCGCGCTATGCCAGTGATGAGGTGAATGGTTGTTGATTTCCCTGCGCCGTTGGGACCCAAAAAACCATAGAACTGCCCTGGTAGTACGGTAAGTGAAAGGTTGTTCAGTGCGTTCGTGTCTCCATACGATTTGAATACGTTGCGTAAGGATAGTGCTGGTGGCTGCGCATGTTGCATCGATTCATTGTCTCGTGTACGTGCTCCACTGTCCAATACTAGGGTAATTGACAGACTGTTTGTTGGTACGTATAGTCATCGCAGACAATTGGTAAGGAGGAATGATGAACGACAGTACGTTTCATGTGCTTTTCGCGCATATGTCGTGGGTTCGACGGTGTATACCAAAAACAGAACTCAATGGGAAGTTGGTGCGTTGTTGGTATCTCCCGACAGTCCAGAAAGCTCTTAGCTATATCGATTACACACGTGGATCGACTAAAGCGATATCTGCGCTTGTGCTGCAACCGGAAGACGTGCAGCATGTATATAACACGGGCCTTATGTGTCAACCGAATCGTCCTGCACTGGTTGTGGCGACAGACCAGGTTGCATTGCTCAAAACGCATGGCTTGGACAAGTATGTCGACTACATACTGGAGTTCCCCGCAAGTGCTGAAGACATGAATGCTGTATGGTCAGCCATACACAAGGACCGCCGGAGGCGCACGTTTACGTTAGGCTTGAGACCAGATTTCCCCGAGGCGCCAAAGATCAATCTGGCAATACCGAGCATGGTCGTTAGTGTTGGAGCATGGACACTCAGTGTACGAGAGCACGTAGTAAGACGTGGTCCGCAGACAGCTCCGCTGTCAGAAGAAATGACTATCACGTGCTATATTCTTATGGGACGCAAGGAGGGCCTGATACAAGCTCAGTACGAGGAGCTAGTACATAAGTATTCGAATGGTACGGTAACACCGCGCACTTTGTTTGGAGCAATAATGCTACTACGCAATAGGCTTAAGAAGCATGGTCTTGCGAAGTGCGTCACACATCGTACAAAGAGGATTCAACGGAGAAGAAAAGACCAAACGTTTTTCTGGCTTGAACTCAAGTAACTTTTTTTCCTGCGAAAAACGTCCGGCGTACGCCGGACGTTGTTGGTATCTAGCTGCGTCGTGCTTTTGCGCGTCCGGTTTCGGTGAGATGTTGCTTGCGTAGACGAACAGAGTTTGGTGTTATCTCGAGGTACTCATCAGCTGCCATGATTTCGAGCCCTGATTCTATAGTGAGAAGTTTGGGTGGTACCAGTTTGATCGCCTCGTCGTTGCCGCTGCTGCGAACATTAGTGAGGTTCTTGCCTTTCGTGGGGTTCACGATCATTTCATCTCCCTTCGCAGTGTTGCCAATCACCTGCCCTTCGTAGACGTCAGTGTTCTCTTTGATGTAGAGTGTGCCGCGTGTCTGCAGGTTGTCGAGTGCGTAGGCAAGCACCTTGCCCGTTACCGATGAAATCATGGCTCCTTCCTCGCGCTTCGCTATGTCTCCTGCGTATGGCTTGAAGCCGATCACGCGAGTGGCAATTATGCCCTCACCCTTTGTGTCAATCACAAACTGGCTGCGGTAGCCAAACAGACCACGTGTTGGAAGTTCAAACAGTATGCGCGCGTGGCCATCACTCGCTTCCATGTGAATCATAGTTCCGCCACGTGTGCCGAGCTTATCGATGACCGAACCCTGATACGCTTCGGGTACGTCGATCGTCACCTCTTCAAATGGCTCATGCTTCGTACCATCAATCTCTTTGGTGATGACGGTCGGCTGACTGACCTGGAGTTCGTAGCCTTCGCGCCGCATGTTCTCAAGTAGTATTGCAATATGCAGTTCGCCACGACCGCGTACCAAAAAGCGCTCACCTCCCTTTTGTTCAAAATCTACCTTCAGGCCGACGTTGACCTCCAGTTCCTTTTCGAGACGTGCACGTATCTGACGACTGGTCACAAACTGCCCTTCGCGTCCCGCAAAGGGAGAGTCGTTCACGAGGAATGTGAGCTCGATTGTCGGCTCGTCGACATGGATTGCTGGAAGCGGCTCTGTGCTCGCATCGGTGGTAAGTGTGTCTCCGATGTAGATGTCTGGAAGGCCTGCCACGATAGCAATATCTCCTGCGTGGACCGTGTCAGTGTCGACGCGCGAGAGACCAGCAAACGTAAATAGCTTCGTGATCTTTCCGCTCAGTACCTCGCCTTCGTGTAGTTCTTGTACCGTATCACCAACGGAGAGTGAGCCATCGTAGACTCGCACAATACCCAGGCGGCCCAGGTAGTTGTCGTAGGCAAGGTTGAATGGTTGTGCTTTGAGTACGGCTTCACTTGAGCCAGATGCAGCCGGCACTTTATCGAGGATCAAATCGAGTAGCGGTGTGAGGTCCTTGTGTTCGTCACCCTCTTCGAGCATAGCCACACCATCGCGACCGATGGCAAGTATCGTTGGAAAGTCGAGCTGCTCGTTGTCTGCACCAAGTTCTGCAAAGAGGTCAAAGACCTGGTCATGCGTGCGGTCGATGTCAGCAGCTGGCTTGTCGATTTTGTTGATCACCACAATCGGTCGATGGCCTAGTTCGAGTGATTTCTTGAGTACAAAGCGTGTCTGAGGCATGGGACCTTCCTGGGCATCAACCACAAGGAGGACAGAGTCGATACTACGCAGCACGCGCTCAACCTCTGAGCCAAAGTCTGCATGGCCGGGCGTGTCGACGATGTTTATCTTAGTGTCTTTGTATGTGCAAGAGGCGTTCTTGGAGTAAATAGTGATACCCCGCTCTTTCTCGATACTGTCAGAGTCCATTGATACACCCTCGACCACTGCGTGAGTTTGCTGCAAAATCGCGTCGGTCAGCGTAGTCTTACCGTGGTCGACGTGTGCGATGATCGCAATGTTTCGTATGCTGCTGTACTCCATATCGTGCGCAAGTATGACACACAAACTGAACAATTCATAGTCCAGGGCCTGCGTCGGTGCAGTGCAAGTCAGGCCAGTGACGCACCGGAAGCCGTACAGTACTAAAACTTACGCCAGAAGTATGGCGTGAAAAGAATGAGGACCGTAAAGAGTTCGAGACGACCAACGATCATGAGAAACGACAAAAAGAGTTGAATGGTTGCACTGAAGTCAGCATAATGCCCTGCCGGTCCCACAGCTCCTATACCTGGTCCAATGTTCCCCAGTGTGGCAGCAACCGCACCAAAGGCTGTCGCACCATCTACGCCAGCAAACAGCAGTACCCCAAAACCAACTGCGGCGGTCAAGAGGTACAAAATACTAAATGCGAGCACGCGATGGAGCATCGACTCAGACACCATCATGCCGTTGAAGCGCAGCGGCAGTATCGCATCCGGATAGAGCTGTTTCCTAAGCTCGACAAGTATACCTTTAACCAAGAGCACGTGGCGTACGACTTTGACGCCACCAGCAGTAGAGCCGGACATACCACCAACGAACATGAGTGCAATAATCACATAGAGAAGCGGTTCGGCCCATGCTGTGTAATCGGCTGTAGCAAAACCCGTAGTGGTTGTTATGGAAACAACCTGAAAAAGTATGTGGCGGAACGTTTCTTCAGTCGCACCACCTTGTGCGACAGCGTATGCAAATAGTACAGCGGTACTGCCGGCAAGTATGCCGATGTACGCTTTCCACTCTTCGTTTCTAAAAAAGGTATGAAGCTTACCCTTCAGTCCCGCATACAAGAGTGCATAGTTCGTTCCCGCCAAGAGCATGAAAACAATTATGACGTACTGTACGTATGGGCCAAACGCAGCAATACTTTCTTGCTTTGTACTAAAACCGCCGCTTGAAAGTGTGGTAAAGGAGTGTGCTAGAGCATCTAAGACACCAAGCCCACCCATCAACAGAAGGACAAAGGCTGTAACGGTCAGACTTGCGTACACAATCCACATAATGAGTGCAGTTTCTTTGACCCGTGGTTTTAACCGATCGATCATGACGCCCGGTGACTCAGCATTAAAAAGCTGCATGCCACCTACTCCCAAAAGAGGAATGATGGCAATCATCAAAACGACAATACCCATACCACCAATCCACTGGGTAAGCGCGCGCCATAGGAGCATGCTTGGTGGCAGAGACTCTATGTCTATCAGTATCGTGGCACCCGTGGTTGTAAATCCAGATACAGATTCGAAGAAAGCATGTGTGTTGTCTGGGATGGCACCACTAGTGACGTATGGTAGCGCACCAAACAGTGACACGAGCACCCAACCAAATGTCACGATGATGTAGATGTCACGCTTGCGCACCTTTTGCGTTGTCTGATTGAAAACAACAAGTGCGAGACCAACGGTTGCCGTTATGGCACTTGCAAGTATGAAGTGGAAGCCTTGGCCGTCACGCAACAGCAGTGATGTAGCAAACGGAATGAGAAAGAACAGCGATTCAATCGCTACAATGATGCCAAGAATCTTTAGTATGGCTCGTACATGTAGCGTCATACTACAGTAGGTTCTGGAAGTCCTGACGACACTCGTTGTGGCAGGCAGCAACCACTATGTCCCCAGCCCTAAGGGTTGTAATATTTGTCAGTGGCAGTTGGTGGCCATCACGCACTACACCACCGAGAATTAGCTTGCCTTGTCGCGAGCACATCAGTTCACCCCATGGGGTAGAAGCTAGTTCAGAGCCATCCTGGACAACAAACTCAAGTACCTCCATATCGAGTCCGGGAAGACTTGCAACGGATACCACGTTGTCTTTTTTAACATGGCGTGAAATGTGGTCTGCGGCGATAAGTTTTTTGTCGATCAGCTTGTCGACACCAAATTCATGTGTGGAGTGTAGGTAGTGCGTGTCGTTGACTAGCGCAACGGTGTGTGGTACGCCGTGACGCTTGGCGATGAGACTAGAAACAATATTGAACTCTGGATCACCGGTTGCAGCTATGAGCGCGTCCATTTCTTCGATGTCGTGATCCTCAAGAAACCCTGGTGCTTGCGCACTACCGCAAATAACTAGAACGCCTGGGAGATATTCCGCGAGCTCCTCTGCCCACTCAGGTCTGCGATCGACCAGTGTGACGTGGAACTTCTTGTGCTGCAGACGGCGTGCTGTTTCTATGCCGGCGCGGCTGCCACCAAGAATCATTGCACGATGGAGTCGTCGGCTGTGCTGGTGTGCCGTTTGCGCAAGGCGTGCAATACCTTGCTGATTTGCTAGGAAAAACAGTATGTCGCCTAGCTCTGCTTTTGTTGTATCGTCGATGAGTACTGTTTGTCCGTGCCGCAAAAGTGCGCACGGAATGTAGGAGTTTTGTTCTTGGTAGGACAGCGCATGGAGGTGTTTGCCCAGAAATCCATCGTCTGCAGCGACTGCCAGTCCAGCCAAATGAAACCTGCCGTGTGCAAACGAAATAAGGTCCGTAAATGCACGCTTATCCAACAACAGCTCTACTTCACTTGCCGCAAGTGCGTCAGGCGACACGATGTCATCAAGCCCCAAGTCTTTGAAACGAAAGATGTCGTCATGCTGCTTGAGCTTACTGTGTCGTACACGAGCCACAACGCGTTTAGCGCCGACACGTTTGGCTAGTATTGCTCCCATGAGGTTATGGGCCTCAGAAGACGAGACAGCAACAAAAAGATCTGCCTCGGGTGCGCCAATAGCTACCAAGTTGTCGTAGGACAGCACGTTTCCTCGAAAGTGTGACACATCGTACTTAGCCCCCAAAGCATCAAGACGCGTTTGGTCACGGTCAATGACACTCACCTCATGATCTTCGTCGGTGAGTTTTTGGACAAGGTGCGTTCCCAAATCACCGGCGCCAGCAACAACTATCCGCATGGTGCAATTATAGAACTGTCTGATCTACCTGTAACCAGACTTATGCACCAGAACGTATGCAAGGCGCACATGTGGTAGCATGCTGTGTATGCAAGCCTCAGTTGTATTTGCCATGGTTGGTGTGCCGCTCTATGTGATTGGTGCACTGGTGTCTGGTTTGGTGGGTCCTGTTGAGGCAGTACCGCAACCAGAACCGGTTCGAGTATCGTTTGTGGGCGATATGATGTTTGACAGGTACATTCGGTCGCAGGCGGAACGGAATGGCTACGGAGCTATATTCGATGACGCGCGTGGTGTGTTCGCCTCCACCACGTTTGCCGTTGGTAATCTGGAAGGACCTATCACGACTTTTGCGTCGGTGAGTACACCAGACGAGACCGTACCGACGCACTATCAGTTCACCTTTGCTTCAAGTGTTGCAGCACTGCTCGCGAACGAGGGTTTTGGTGTAGTATCCCTGTCAAACAACCACATTACAAACTTCGGTGTCGCGGGTGTGGTGCAGACCACTACCTTCCTTGATCGTGCTGGTGTGCAGTACGTTGGTGGCCCGCAGGAACCATACACGCCGTCAGTGATTGCTACCCCGCAGGGTGCTATTACGGTGTATGTGTACGACCCACAACACGCTCGTGATGTCGACATGATCGTGAAGGGAGTCGAAGCAGAGTTAGATGAACGGTTTGTTGTCGTCTATGCGCACTGGGGAGATGAGTATAGTGCTATGGAAAGTCAGCAACAGACGGATCTAGCGTATCGGTTTGTCGATGCAGGTGCCGACCTTGTGGTGGGTACTCACCCGCACGTCATTCAACCAAAAGAGCAGTATCGTGGTGTGTGGATCTACTACTCACTCGGTAATTTCATATTTGATCAATATTTCAGTGACGATGTGCGTTGTGGTGCAGTTCTGCATGTCACGCTTGATGGGGACACGGTCTCGTACCAGGAAGATTTTGTTGAGTTGATTCCTGACGGCACAACACGCGTTAGTGCCTGCCGTAGCAGCATTCACTCTGTTGGTTCGTAGCGCAGAGGGAAGTTCTCGTGCAGTACTCATTTTCGGTCGCAGCTTGCACTGTGGTAGAGTGTGTGATACTTGTTACGTCCACATACTATATATATGTCAAACACCTTAGTTATTGTAGAGAGCCCCGCAAAGGCAAAGACCATCGAAAAGTATCTCGGCGAGGGGTACACCGTGCGCGCGAGTGTCGGCCACGTTCGTGACCTCCCAAAGAGCAACAAGAATGCCATCGACATCGAGGGTGGCTTTACACCCAACTATGAGGTGGTTGCCGCCAAGGAGAAAGTGCTCAGCGAGCTCAAGACAGAAGTCAAAAAGGCTGACAAAGTGGTGTTGGCAACAGACCCCGATCGTGAAGGTGAAGCCATTGCATGGCACTTGCTTGAGGCGCTCAAGTTACCCAAGACTAAGACTCGACGGATAGCCTTCAACGAAATCACTAAAGAGGCGGTGCAGGACGCCATGGCGCATCCGCGGGATATAGACCAAGACTTGCGCAAAGCACAGGAAGCACGTCGTGTGCTCGACCGACTTGTGGGCTACGACCTCTCTGGACTGATTTGGAAGAAGGTGCGCTACGGACTCTCAGCCGGTCGCGTACAGTCCCCTGCTCTGCGTATCATCATGGAACGAGAGCGTGAGATACGGGCGTTTGTACCGGAAGATTTTTGGGTAATTACTGCTGAACTCAAGGCCGGTACGCAAGCACTTACCTTTACGTGCACCGAGGAACCGCGTGAAGAGAAGGAAGCTGCACGGATCGTATCAGAAGGCACCAAAGGTTCTTGGAGGGTGGTGGACGTCAAAGAATCACAACAAAAGCGCAGTCCGTATGCACCGTTTACAACAAGCACACTGCAGCAGGCGGCGAGCACTCGGCTCGGCTTTGCACCATCACGCACGATGGCGCTCGCACAGAAGCTCTACGAGGCTGGCCATATCACCTACATGCGTACCGACTCGCCAAACCTCTCAGCAGCTGCACAGAAGTCGATTGCGGCGCTTGTGACTAAGAAGTACGGCAAGGATGAACTCGATGTAAAGAACTTCAAGACACGTTCCAAGAATGCTCAAGAAGCTCACGAGGCTATTCGACCAACCAATCCAGGCAAAGAAAAAGCAGGAAACACGGATGAACAGAAGCGATTGTACAACCTTATCTGGGCCCGTGCGGTAGCATCGCAGATGCAGCCAGCACAACTCATGAAAACCAAGGTGCTTGCAAATGTTGCAGGTGTGCCTATCCCGCACTTCGCTGTCAACGGGAGTCGTGTGATGTCGCTTGGATGGCTGCAGGCAGATCCGGCTGCTCGCGGTGAAGATGTTGAGCTGCCAACCCTTGCCGTTGGTGATTCGCTTGAATGTGCTGATATTGCATCAGAGGCAAAACAGACAACTCCCCCCAACCGGTACACAGAAGCAGGCCTGGTGAAGGAGCTCGAAAAGCGTGGTATTGGTCGTCCGTCGACTTACGCAAGCATTATGAAAAACTTGGCTGACCGGGGCTATGTCGAAAAGCAAGGGAAGACGCTGTTGCCGACAGATACTGGGGATGTGGTATCGAGTTTTCTCGAGAAGTACTTTGCGCAGTACATCAGTGACTCATTTACCGCTGAAATGGAAGATGAGCTCGACGATATTGCGGACGGTGAGCGCGAGTACGCAAAGACGCTCCGTGATTTTTACAAAGACTTTTCAAAAGACGTGAAGTCAAAAGAAGATATTGAAAAGCTGACCAACTTAGGTCCTGCGCCAAAGGAGTTCACCTGCCCGCTCTGCAAAGCAAAGATGGAGTACAAGCTCGGTCGTGGTGGCAAGTTCATGAGCTGCACCAAGTACCCGGAGTGTGAGGGTGCACGCACTGCAGCAGGAGCTGTTGTAGAGCCTGACAAACCTATTGGCACGTACCCGGAAACTGGCGAGCCGATCTTCGTGCTCGACGGTAGGTTTGGTCCGTATGTACAGGTGGGGGACCCAAAGACTGCAAAGGAGAAAGGCAAAAAGAAAGTGAAGCCAAAGCGTGCAAGCATACCCAAAGACAAAGACCCTCACGAGGTGACACTAGAGGATGCGCTCAAGTACTTGTCGTTGCCGCGTGTACTCGGTGATCATCCCAAAACGGGTGAACCGATTACCGCAAGCGTAGGACGATTTGGCCCGTACGTGGTCCATGAAAGCGACTTTCGTTCCCTCAAAACTGACGATGTGTACACGATTACACTCGAACGGGCGATAGAGATACTGAATGAACCCAAAAAGAAAGGTCGACGAAGCGCAGCAAAAAAGACCGCAAAAAAGAAATAATCACTTGACACCCCGCCCCTGCGGGGTGTAGTGTACTCGGCGGACTGTAGTAGACAACAAAAGGGGAAAAGCTATGTCTATAATCGATACGTTGAAAAAAACTGGTGTGTTTGCACTGGCAGGAGGTAAAGGATCACGGTTGATAGACTTGACGAAGCACAGAGCAAAACCTGCAGTTCCGTTTGCAGCCAAGTACCGCATCGCCGATGTGGTTACGTGGGCAATGTACCATTCGGGGCTTCGTGGAATCAATGTCTTGGTACAAAAGAACGCGGTTTCGCTAGGGGATCATTTGGCAAATGTGTGGCCCCGTCATCCGGACGGTGGTGCATACTACCGAGTGATTCCGCCCGAGGGCTTTAAGGGGCCGCTTGATGAGACGGAGCGACACGAGTATTCAGGTACAGCTGATGCTGTCTATCAAAACTTAAAGTATGTGCGCCGAAAGGAGCATGTGCTCGTTGTGGCGGGTGACCATATCTATATTGCTGACTTTGCCAAGGTTGTGGACTTTCATGTTGAGCATGACGCCGACGTTACCATTATGGCTATTGATGTTCCAATCGAGGAGGCAAGTCAGTTTGGTGTCATAACTGCTAATGATGCGAATGAGGTTACGGATTTCATCGAAAAACCTGAACATCCGGCTTCAAGTACACGTGACCCAAACAAAGCGCCCTGTTCTATGGGTGTGTATGTGTTCAAGATCGAGGTGCTCAAGCGATATCTTGACGACGATGCACATGATCCTCTGTCTGATCATGACTTTGGACACAACATCATCCCGAAGATGGTTGCCGATCGATGCAAGGTAATGGCATTTCCGTTCAGCACCATGAAAGTGCCTGGGCAGAAAATGGCGTATTGGCGTGATGTTGGTACGGTTGATGCGTGGCTTGATGAGCACTACAACTACTGCCTTAACGATCCTGTACTGAACTTGTTTGCTTCCCAGAATCCTATCGGCACGGTGCTTGACCGTACCTCGCCGCTGAAGTTTGGTGGCGATAGTTCTCGTGGTGAGCTTAATGCGTGGGAGGACCCACCGGACGCGGGTTACTCGTTGGTGGCGAATTGCAACATTGCTGGTGGCAGCAGTATCACTGAGTCAAAGGCGGTGTTTACGACCATATCACCTCGTGTTGAAGTTCATGCCGGATGTGAGCTGATGGGTAGTGTGCTGCACCCGAACCTCATTCTGGAGCCTGGGTGCATGCTCAAACGGGCGATCATCGACACCGATCCTCTTCTGGAGGTAGATGAACGCTTTGTGCTGCCTGCAGGTACGCGTATCGGCTTTGATCGAGACGAGGACTTGGCACGTGGATTCCATATCACGGAACGCGGTGCTGTCCTGGTTCCATCGGACTGGTTCGCGCAGAATGAGCTCTGTGTTGAGGTGGACTAAGTTTGCACTGAGGTACACTGACCTCACAATCCCGGCTTCGGCCGGGGTTTTTGTTGACAGAACGTGTAAAAAATTGTATACAGGCAATGGTGTAACTTACAAGAGGACCACGTCATGAGTGACGAAAACCGGGGCGACATTGTCGTTCTTGATATTGAAGATAAATCTGTTGCGGTGGACGGCGTGCCGAGTCCTGACGCGCTCGTCGAAAAGATTGTAGCACTCTATCGCCAAGCGTATGAAAATGCGTTCGTTAAGCTGCAAGAGCTACAAGCAGAGTTTGCTGAGTTGACACAAGAGTATCAGCAACTGGCGGCCCTCAATCTCCAGCTTGAACAGCGTTGCACTGAGCTAGAGCAACAAGCCTTCGATGGTCGTCGTGACAGTAGCAGACTCGAGGATCTTGTGGAGATGTTCGACGAACAGGCCGAAACACTTAGCAAGACCACTGCACTGCGCAGCGCCCTTGAGGAGCAGGTTTCGCTGCAAGGCCTCGAACAGGCTAAGCTGCGCGAAACCGTACGCAAGGCGGTCGATGCACTGGAAACAGTTCGGTCTGCCCCTGCACGCAAGGCTCGTGTGCTGCTGCAAGGCACGCTTCAAAACGACGATAGCACACAGGGCGTTATGAAGCGACAGCACAAGAAAGCGAAACTGCGAAAGAAGTTCGGACCACGCAAAAAAGCGTAAGTTTCAGTACATGTAACCAAGCCCGGCACTAGCCGGGCTTGCCTTATGCAGCTACCTCACGCAGCCGTTCGAGCAAAAAGGTGCGAGGTAAGACGCTCAAGAACCATCCGGCTTTTGGTCCTGACGTGCGGCCAAGGAATGCCAGATAGATGGCACTGAAGAGCTTTTTGGGTTCGATCTTTGTTTCTTTCTTTATATCGTGCAGTGTTGTGTGCAGCTCCTGGCCATCGAGTGTGGTCATAGCTTCTACCGCAACAGCAAGCTTTTGTAGCGCTGCTTTTTGCTCTGCATCAAACGTGTGTGCCTCCTCTGGAACCGTGTCCTCCTGCAGTTCATACTTGTACTGCTCGGGCGCATGCTCAGCGAGCCATTTCTTGGAATACGTCACACGCAACTCAAGCTCCTGTATGTCTGCACTGCTTAGTTCCGCTTCTTTCATGCGTGCTACTTCTGCTGCAATGTCCATGTGCGGCATTTGCACGAGAAACGCTATGAGCGAAAACCGTGGTAGGTATCGTTGCTCCAGCAGTTGCTCAGTTTCGTCTGTGTGAATGTATTCGAACAGTCGCGCTTGGTCATCGTCTGCATCGCCCCAATACTTTTCGGCCAGTCGGTCATACTCGTCAAACAAGAGCGGAATCGTATCGCCGTCTGGGTCAAAGTCAATCTGACGCTTTGGTTCACGGGCACTGAGTGCGAGTCTGAATATGTGGTGGGGTAGCATATTGGCCACCACGCGTGCGCTGCTGCCCCTGCCCTTGCTGCTACTCATTTTCTTGCCACCAATAAGGAAGAATTCGTAGGGAATGTCGTATGGTGGTTGTATGCCAAACACCTCACGAGCTATGTGGCTTGATACGTCACGTGAGCCCCCTTTGGTGCTATGGTCCTTGCCCGCACCCTCAATGTCTACACTAAGTGCACCAAACTTTGCTGCCCAGTCCACTTTCCATTGGAGCTTCACAACGCCGTTACGTGGGTCCAGTGTTCCAGTTTCGTTTGTTTCTTTGCACTCCCAGGAAACTACTTCCCCGTCCCAGTCAGTCACAACTGGTATGCCATCACAGACCTTTTCTACGATAGACACAGGATACCAGGTGTCCGGTTTGTCGCTCCCAGATACCCTTTTGTAGATATCACGGATCTTGTCCTTGTTGTTGAGTGCAGCTACCACGTACTCGTTCATGTCGCCGCGCTTGTATAGTTCGCTTGCACGATAGAACTCTGGATGAAACCCTGTTTCCTCTATCACCTCCATGAATTCGCTGCCATAAAACTCAGCAAAGTTTGCGGCTCCGGGTTCTGGGCTTGGAATGGTGTATAGTGGTCGCATCAAGTATGGCTTGTAGGTTGCTTCATCAAGATACCCAGGAATGTCATCCATTGGATCGTAGTCGTTGATCTCAAACAGAAAACGCACACTCACATCGCGCTTCTTCAGTGCCTCATACACGAGACCGTGTATCGCAACACCTCGCATCGAGCCAACGTGAACGCGGCCAGACGCAGTTTTTTCGTCACGGATGATGAGTGTCTCACCCGCGTCTATTTTCTTTGCATAGCGCTTGCAGATGTCCTCTGCGATGCGGTCTGCCCAGAACATGTTACTTCACAGATACGATCGTGTATTTCTGACGACCGCTTGGGGTTTCAAATGTGAACTCCTCACCTTTCTTTTTGCCCATCATGGCTTCGCCCAATGGCGACAGGTGGCTAAGCTTTCGCTCGAGCATGTTGGTTTCTTCACTGCCTACAATGCTGTACTCGTGCTTTTCTTTTTCTCCTTTCTTGGTGATCGTCACGACCGAACCGAGTGTAACTTTGTCACTCTTCTTGTGCTTCAGGATTTGAGCCTTAGCAAGGATGTCCTCAAGGTGACGAATGCGCTCTTCGGTGGCTGCCTGCAACTCGCGAGCTTCAGCGTACTCGGCGTTCTCAGAAAGGTCGCCCAGCGAGCGTGCATACTCAAGACTCTCTGCGATTTCTTTGCGTCGAGTGGTGGTCAGGTACGAAAGCTCATTCTTGAGCTCGTCATACTTTTCCTGGGTGAGGTAGTGCGTATCATCATTCATAGACAAAAATTGGGGACGTAATGGTTATGTGGTTCGTGGGAGTATACCATGGTGCCCAGGCGCCAACAATGGATTACTCGGTCTTGTCGCATGAGCCTTCAGTGCCCTCTACACACGGCCCATAGATGTACTCTGGCGCGTTTTGTTCGAGCCAATCAAGGAACTGACGCATAACGTACACACCGCCAAACAGGTTCTTGCGTGGGCCGTGCTCCATCATAACGGTAAAGGCATATCGAGGTTCTTCATATGGGAAGAACCCAATCACCCAACTGTGCACATGGTCTTTGCTCACCCCAAGTTCCGCCGTACCGGTCTTGGCAGCAACTTCCAGATACGGCACGTTAAGCCCCTTTGCGGTGCCGTCGAGTACTGCGTCGCGCATACCGGCCCGTACAATGCTCATGTACTCGTCTGGCACGTTGATCTCACGTGCACCGTACTGTGTGAGTTCTGTTTCTAGACGTGGTGTAAGCAAGAGGCCACCGTTTGCAAGTGCTGCCGTGGCACGTACGACTTGTATCGGCGTTACTTGAAAACCGTACTGACCAATCGCTGTGTTGTATGTGTCACCAATGCGCCAGATTGGATCAGTCGGAAACGTTTCTTCTTTCCAGGAAGGAGACGGGATAGTCCCCTGGCGCTCTCCTTCGAGTGCAAGTCCGGTGGTCATGCCAAAGCCAAACATGCGCATGTACTCCTCGATGCGGGTTATCCCAAGACCTTCTTGTGAACCGAAACCACCTCCGACGTAGTAGAAGTAGACATTGCTTGAGACCGCAAGTGCGCGTCGTAAATCCACGACGCCGTGCGCGCGCCAATCTGTAAACGTTGTGTATGATCCAGGTGCGTATGGATTGGCGAGTCGCAGTGCACCGGTAGAGACGAAGCTTGTTTCAGGGCGCACGACACCTTCGTTGAGGCTTGCCAGTGCAAGAAATGGTTTGACGATGGAGCCTGGTGTGTACTGGCCAGCAACCATTCTGTTGAGATACGGTGTGCGCTCGTCACTGTTGTATGAGGTAATGGCATCCGCATCTCCGGCCACCACTGACTGTGAGCTATACTCGGGATAGCTTGTAAGCGCAACGAGCTCGCCTGAGTGTACGTCCATGAGTGCGCCTGCACCACCACGAAACGGAATATCCTCTGCAAGAGCACCGATAAATCCATTGAGAGCTTCCTGCAGTCTACTGTCGATTGACAGGTGCAGACTTCTTCCCGCAACCGCGTTTTCGATTACCGCTTCGCTTACAATATCGAGTCGTGCGTCAGTTTCGACAATCTTGCTACCGTTGGTGCCACGCAGTGCCCCGTCGTGTACCAGTTCGACACCAGAGATACCCTCGATACCCTCTCGAAACAGAACACCACGTGCATCTCGTGCAGGCAGACGCACATATCCCAAAACGTGCCCAGAGCCAGATGTCGTAGCATACATTCGTCCAGCGTATTCCTCGAGGATTCCGTTTTCCATGCGTGGTATGTTCCATGCCATCTGCACACCGCTGCGGTCATACAAAATACCTCGTTCAGCGAGGATCATGGAGCTTCCCAGACGGTTGTTCTCAGACAGTGCTCGATAGTGATCGCCTTGAAGTGCCATAAGTTGGGTGGAGCGTCCGAGGACTATCAGCGCAACAATGATTAGCATAAGAAAGAGTGGATACAGGGCTTGCGGTCGTATCGGTCGGTTCAGACGTCCTTCGAGTCGACCTGCTTCAAACTCGGGTAGATTGTGTGCATCAAGCAGTATTTCTTCTGGCGAAATCAGTGTTGTGTTTTGTTTGTTGATACGTTTGAACATGTTATGCCAGTGGGTCTCGCAGGTGCGGTTGTATGTAGAAGATTGCAGTTGCTAGCGCAACAAACAAAAGAGTGAATGGAAACGTTGGAAGATCGGTTGTCAGAGACGGTGTGTATATGGTGTCGAGCACAAGACCCACAAGTGCTACCGAGTACGTGCGAAACAGCACCAGTGTCGCAACCACCAGGCCTGTGGTGGGTACCCACCATCCGTATAGTGCACAGATACAAGCAGTAACAATCAGCGTGGTCTGCAGTATCCGGTGCTTGGTATGTGTGGTGGCAAGGTTCATAATTCTGCTTCTTTGTCTTCTGCCAGCGGCGCACGCCACACATGCATTGTGTCAACAAGTACAAACCGTTCGCTTGCTGGGTTGCCAGCACTTTCTACGTACACAGTTTGTAGAGGGTCTTCAGGCTTGCTGTCGATCCCTGCAACGTATCCAAGAGCAATGGTACCAAAACCGGGTGCAAGGACTGGTTCGCCAATCTCAATAGCTACATCTCGTGGAATGGAAACCAGCATGGTCCCACTACCACGACCGGTCAGCCTGGTGTGGAGTGTGCTGGTGCCGTGAACAACAGCTTGTGTTTCTTGGTCTGGTGCTGAAAAGCGTGTCACGAGAGATGTTCCATCGTAGACAGCAGAGACAAAACCCAGCGCAGCACCTGCGCCGGTGCGTATCAGCATGCCGGTGCGAACACCTCGATCAAGTCCCGCGTCGATAATGAAATGGTCATACCGATGCGTAGCACTGTGCGCCAGAACTGCAGCAGGCAGCAGACCACCCTCAGCTTCGGATCGGCCAATTAGGGCACGTAGCGAGTCATTGTCAGCTTCAAGTGCGTGCGCACGTAGCTCAAGACGTTTCAGGCGCACTCGCTCTTGTTGCAGTGCGTCACGCTCTGCGCGGAGTGCCTGTAGGTCGAGGCTATCCCCTTCGATAGCATAGATACCCAAGGTCACAGTGTCTCGTACATGCCACAGTGGGGCGGCCAGTACGTGGCTAGCACTTGTGAGTGTACGTGGCACTCCGTCAAGCAAAATACTTGCGGCAACGACCACAGAAAGCGGTACAAGTGGTAGGAGTGTTCGAAGAACCCCCTTAGCTGGTTTCGAGTGTAGGGAGTGCATCTTCGTCTAAAAGAATATCCTGGTAGTCCTTCAGGTTCTCTGCAATCGTGCCGGTGCCTCGCGCCACTGACGTGAGTGGGTCGTTTGCAACATTGACTGGCAGCTCAAGCATGGACTGCAGCAGTTC
>Ga0180435_10001889_pt1 | contig 21552 bp, 20 predicted proteins | sample SS_ome_3_FD_132467 | JGI IMG/M metagenome (GOLD analysis project Ga0180435, IMG submission 132467) | Hypersaline lake sediment archaeal communities from the Salton Sea, California, USA - SS_3_S_1 metaG | ecosystem: Environmental > Aquatic > Non-marine Saline and Alkaline > Hypersaline >...
TCGGTACCTTCCATAATCTCGCACCACTCGGCTTGAGTTTTAGTCAGAAAGGTTTGTGTGAGATCAGCTTTAAGAACAGGCCATTGGGTGGGATCCATCTGCTTGGCGTATTTTTCCGGGTCGAGGCCCGCTTTTTCAATCAGCAGAGCATAGAACTGCGGTTCGATAGACCCGATACAGACGTGTTTTCCGTCTTTGGTTTCATAAGTATCGTAAAAATGAGCCGCGCCATCCAGCAGGTTGGTACCGCGCTGATCGGTAAATGCGCCGGATGCTGCAAACGAAAAAAACATCGCCATTAACGCCGCCGAGCCATCTACCATCGCGGCGTCCACCACCTGCCCTTTGCCCGAACGTTGGGTTTCGAGCATGCCGCAGACCAGACCATACGCCAACAACATACCGCCGCCGCCAAAATCACCTACCAGGTTAAGCGGAGGAACGGGGCGTTCACCCTGACGACCGATTGCATGCAACGCGCCCGACAGACCGATGTAGTTGATATCGTGACCTGCAGCCTGCGCCATTGGGCCTTCCTGACCCCAACCCGTCATACGGCCATAAACCAGCTTTGGATTACGCGCTAAAGCAATATCAGGACCCAAACCGAGGCGTTCAGTGACGCCGGGACGGAACCCCTCAAACAATGCGTCTGCGGATTCGACAAGACGTAAAACGGTTTCTACACCCTCAGGGCTTTTCAAATCAACAGCAAGGGACCGGCGATTACGTGCCAGAACATCCTTGGGCGCTTTATCTGCACCACTTAAGCGTTCCACGCGGATGACTTCAGCGCCCATGTCGGACAACATCATCCCGCAGAAAGGACCCGGGCCGATGCCAGCCAACTCGATGATTTTGAAACCTGCTAGTGGACCCATATACTTACCTCAAATTTGAACATGCTTTGACTCTGGTCAGTGAATGCAGAGTAGAGTCTGTATTTTATAATTCTAATTCACGCTTTTGGGTCCATTTACGTGCCAGTTTCAGCTTAACTTCCAATGCCACTTAAGCTAAATGTACCCAGACCGCCATTTTCATCGCGGCGCATTCTAAACCAATACGCACCGCAAAGACCAATTCGATTCAACGTTTTTGTTGGCCTGTACTCAAAGATTGTTTTGCGAAAGGCTTAGTTGATGCGAAAAATCATTCATTGCGACTGCGACAGCTTCTACGCATCGGTCGAAATGCGGGATAATCCGGAACTGCGCGATCTACCAATTGCGGTCGGTGGCAGTCCCAACAAACGTGGTGTGGTTGCAACCTGCAATTATAAGGCCCGCGCATATGGCGTACATTCGGCTATGCCCATGAGCCAGGCGCTACGCGCCTGTCCGAATCTCGTGATCGTACCTACAAACATGCGTAAGTATCAGCAGGAATCGGCAAGGGTTTCGCAGATTTTTCACGACTTCACGGATCTGGTAGAGCCTCTATCGCTGGACGAAGCTTTCCTTGATGTCAGCAACAGTACAATTGCACAGGGCAGCGCAACTCTGATTGCGACAGAAATTCGAAACCGCGTGCGCAATGAAGTCGGTATCACCATCTCAGCCGGCATCGCGCCCAACAAGTTTCTGGCTAAAATTGCATCGGATTGGAATAAACCCGATGGTCAATTTACGGTGACGCCGGACAAAGTCGCTGATTTTGTCGAACAATTGCCGGTGGGGAAACTGTTTGGCGTTGGCACCGTCACCGCCAGAAAAATGGCGCGACTGGGACTGCTGACGTGTGGCGATCTGCGTGCAGAACCCATCACTGAATTAACCCGCCACTTCGGCAAATTTGGCGTACGTCTGTTCGAATTAAGTCGCGGTATTGACGAACGTGAAGTTAAAACCCATCGCAAACGCAAGTCTCTTTCCGCGGAGCGCACCTACGCGCAGGATCTACCCGATCAGCCAGCGTGTCTGGAAGCACTCGCTTTATTGGTTACAGAGCTGGAAGCCCGCATTAAGCGCGCCAACTGTCGCAACCAGATTGCTGGCCGCTTTATAAAAGTACGCTTTACTGGTTTCGAAACAACTACCGTTGCAAACACGGGCTTCACCACCAGCGTGAATGATTATGCACAGTTATTCTCGACCGCCTGGCAACGCCAGGCTAAACCCGTTCGTTTGCTGGGGGTGGGGGTAAAGTTGAAAAGCTCAGCTGATATCGATCAGCTGGGATTGTTCGACCAACCAGACAATGAACAGCAGCTAACTTAAGCAGCAAACTGCATTTGCGCAAACCGGGCATACAAGGCGGAGGAGCTCAGCAGTTGATCATGCGTACCACTGCCCACCACCCGGCCGTTCTCAAGCACTAGAATTCGATCTGCCTGCCGTACTGTCGAGAGCCTGTGTGCGATCACCAGAATAGTCATACGGCCCTTTAAACCCTCAATACTCAAACGAATATGATTCTCGCTTTCTGCATCCAAAGCGCTGGTCGCTTCATCGAGCAACAGCACTGCGGGTTTTGACAGTAAAGCACGCGCAATGGCCAGGCGTTGACGCTGCCCACCAGACAGACCAACACCACCCTCGCCCACTTTCGTATCAAGGCCCGCAGCCAGATTTGCAACAAACTGCTCTGCATAAGCCAGTTGCAGAGCTTGCGCGATTTCAGCATCCGTCGCGCGAGGATTGGCATACAACAGATTGTCCCGCAGCGTACCGGCAAACAGGACGGGGTCCTGAGGTACAAAACCCACGGTCTGACGCAGATCCTGCAATTTGAGTTCAGTAATGTTCGTGCCGTTCACCGCAACATGGCCGGCCGTCGGGTCATAAAAACGTTCAATCAGATCAAATATGGTGCTTTTCCCTGCACCTGAAGGACCTACCAGCGCGAGCATTTCACCTGGTGATGTATCAAAACTGACGTTGCGCAGCACCTGCTCATCCAATCGTGTTGGGTAACTGAAGCTGACGTCAACAAAGCTCAGACCCACATTTTCACTCTGCAGCAGCGTCGGATTTGCAACTTCCGTAATCTGACTGGGTGATTCCAAAAGTTCCACTAACCTTTCCGTTGCTCCTGCAGCGCGCTGCAGATCAGACAGCACCTCACTGATAGCACCTACAGATCCCGCCACTATAAACGCATAAAAGATGAAGGCTGCCAGCTCTCCAGCTGAAGTCTGACCCGCTAACACATCCTGTCCACCAACCCATAACATCGTCGCAACAGCACCAAAAACCAGCAGCATGACAATGGCAACAAGAACCGAACGTTGACGAATGCGTTGCACCGAAACAACAAACGCCTCATCCACACGTTTGGCAAAAGCCACCTCATCCGCTTTCTCATGGTTGAACGACTGCACAATTTTAATATGCCGCAAGGATTCGCCGGCATAGCTGCCAACATCAGCAAGGCGATCCTGGGAAGTGCGGGACAGCTTGCGAACCCGACGGCCAAACAGAATCACCGGGATCACTACAAAAGGGACACTGGCCAGCACAATCAACGACAGTTTTGCGTTGGTAATAAAAAGCAGAATCACGCCGCCGATAAACATCAGAATGTTACGTAACGCGATCGAGACAGAAGAGCCGATTACCGTCTGCAATAATGTGGTGTCCGTGGTAATGCGAGACTGGATTTCACTGGGCGCATTGGTTTCGAAGAAACCTGGATGCAGGTGCACCAGATGACTGTAAACGGCAGTGCGGATATCAGCACTGATCCGCTCGCCTACCCAGGAGACAAAGTAGAAGCGGACAAATGTACCGATGGTCAGCACCAGAACAAACGCTGCAAACAGACTTAATGAGTTAACCAGCACGTCGGCATCACCGCTGGCAAAGCCGCTGTCTATAACCAGTCGAATACCCTGGCCTAAAGACAGAGTTGCACCTGCCGTGACCACCAGAGCGATACTTGCGTAAATAACCTGCGCGCGATACGGGCGCAAAAAGGCCAGCGCAGGGTGTAACCGACGCAGATCTTTGCTGCCGCCTCTATCTAATCCATCTTCCATGGCAGGCATTATGGCTGGCTGCGCAGCAACTTGCACGACACTCGTCGTTGAGCGGCGAAGGAAATATCGCTAAGGTGCCCAGCTTGTTTGGTAACTCCAAGAGCGCAAGGTATGGCAGAACAACTCGAATGTCTGACCGTTGAAACTGGCGACGACCCCAGCGGGTGTGTGATCTGGATGCATGGGTTGGGCGCTGATGGTTCGGATTTTGAACCGATAGTACCGATGCTCTCTCTTAATCAGCATCTGAAGTTTGTCTTTCCCAACGCACCCATTCGCCCAATCACCATAAACGGTGGCGCCGAAATGCGCGGCTGGTACGACATCGATCCCGGTGCGCCACTGGCTGGCGGCGACGATATCGAAGCGTCAGCGGCAAGTATCGCGGCCCTGATAGAGGCCCAGGCGCAAGCGGGTATCCCAGCAAACCAGATTGCTCTGGCAGGATTTTCTCAGGGTGGGGTCATAGCCCTGCACCTGGGGTTGGCTTATCCCCATAAACTGGCGGGAATCATGGCGTTGTCCACCTATCTGCACGACCATGAAAACATTGCCAGTCGGCTGGATTTCGCCAACGTCGAAACGCCAATCTTCATGGCACACGGCATTTCTGATCCAATGATCCCCATTACCCGAGCCATCACCGCTCGAGAAACCCTGCTGGGCTTGAACTACACTGTCGAGTGGCATGAATACGCCATGGGACACCAGGTCTGCCCCCAGGAAATACAAGATATTGCGACGTGGTTGAACCAGATTTTTCCTTGATCGACCCGCTCAAGCCAAGTCCCAGAGCCTGGCTGGATAGCGTCCTGGCCGACTTCGACGGCTTCCTTGCCGATCACGCCTCCTGCGAGAAAAAAGCTTCGGGTATGGCCATGAGCATGGCTTCTCATTATCCGGACAAACCGGAACTGCTGAGCGCCATGGCTGACCTTGCGGTGGAGGAATTGAGCCACTACCGCGAAGTGATTCGGCTGATGTTACAACGCGGCGTCTATCCAACCCCGGACACCAAAGACCCGTATATCAATGCGTTGAACCGATTAGTACGCAAAGGCGCAGACGTATTTTTGATGGACCGCCTGCTTCTGGGCGCGATCGTGGAACGGCGAGGTGCTGAGCGTTTCGCCTGCATAGCCGAAGCTGTAACCGAGCCGATGCTGCAGAAATTTTACCAGGCCATTGCGGCCAGTGAAGCTCGGCACTGGACGCTTTTTTACACGCTCGCCTGGCGCCATTGTGATCAGCGTGAGGTAAACGAGCGGTTTCGGGCACTGACCACTATTGAGGCTGAAATCATGTTGGGTCTGCCTTATCGTGCCGCGCTGCACTGATTTATGAGACAACAGACCCCTTCGCACACAGCCGTGTCGCGATACCTGAGCCGCTACGCCGAACCGATCGCGCCAGATCCACCCGAGCAGGATTATGACTTCGCCCTTGTCCTGCCGATGTTTGACGAACACCCTGATTCTTTAGCGCAGCTGCTGCAGCACAACACCCATCTCAATATTCTCGTTATCGCGGTCATCAATGCGCCGGTAAGTGCCTCTGCCGCTGAGCGAAAGCGCACCGAACGGCTGTTGCACAGGGCGGCGGCGGTCTGTCCGGTAGATTGCTGGATGATTGATGCAGTCAGCCAACCGCTACCTGCAAAACAAGGTGTTGGCCTTGCTCGGAAGATCGGCAACGATGCTGCCTGCTTATTATGGACAACAGGGCAGCTCGCCTGCCCATGGCTGTATCAATGTGATGCCGACAGCGTCTTACCCGCAAACTACTTTTCCACAGAGCTGCCAGTTCGCGGTGCTGTGGTGTTTGCTCACCAGCATGACAGCCGCGACCCACTGATGCGCAAAGCTGCAGCACTCTACGAACACCACATGCATCACTACGTGCGCGGTCTGCAGCAGGCCGGATCCGCCTACGCTTATCCAACGCTGGGCAGCACCATGGCTGTTCACGTGCAGGACTATGCCCTGGTGCGAGGATTTCCGAAGCGCAGTGCTGCTGAGGATTTTTATCTGCTCAACAAGGTTGCCAAAGTCAGCCAGGTCACCTGCAAACCAGAGGTTACGGTTAAAATTCAGGCACGCCTTTCCCATCGCGTACCGTTTGGTACCGGACCTGCACTGGCGAAAATTATTCAAGGTCTCGAACAGGATCCAAGCGGCGCTTTTTACACAACGTATCATCCCGACAGCTTTAAACTGCTCTCCACAGCACAGCAAGCGCTGCAAGCTGTTGCTGCAGGTGGCAAACTGGCTGACGATCGTGCTGGTAATCTGCTGCGTGCACTGGGCATTGAAGAACTTTTGTCGAAGCTGCGCACCAAATATCCAACCCGCGAACAGAGGATTGCGATACTCACACAGTGGTTTGATGCGGGTAAAACCCTGCGCTTCATCCATCTGGCGCGAAAATATCATGAGGATATTTCATTGCGTGAACTGCAGACCACCTCTGAACGAACGTCCAATTTGTAAAATTGGTGCGGTTTAAGTGTGTCGTACTTCACACTCTGTTCAGGCACCTCTGATTGCCACACACATTCCCACGTACACTGGGCTATAGCGACAAAAGGATGTGCTATGTCTAGTGAACTACCGGGGAATTCGGATCTCGCCTGGGATCTGGAGGAATTTTCGCAAGCTGAGCGAGCAATGGATTTCGTGCGCCAGTTTGAAACCACCCTGTGCGTCTATTCGCCTTCAGTTGAACAGATCTACAGCACCTACAACATGTTCTTCCCGGATGACTGGGATCGCAAGCTTGTCATCCTGCCTGACGCTGCCGCCTATCATGACACTTTCTACCATGTCTCACGCTCAGCTATCACGGCCACTGGTCTCAACATCATTCCCGGCGAACTGATTGACCGTGAAGGTCTGTACCTGGCCAATGTTGATGAGGACAGGTCGCTGGGACGCCGACAGGTGCCTTTTGTCGAAGGTCTGCGCGCCATTATTGCTTCTCGCCCCGATAGTGATCCATTTTTACCGGTGCTGGCCAAAGGTGACTTACGCGAGCTTCAACAATCCTGGCCGGTATTACACCTGCACCGTGTACATCCAGGTTCCATTCCCAACATGTCGGGACTGGATCGCACTAATTTGGCCAATGTGATCGCAGAAAAGTTAGAATCTCTGTTCCTGAGTCAGAAACAGGCATCGTCCCCGCACTCTGCGCAGAAGAATGCAGGGCAGATGGCTTAACTTTATTTGCCTAACCAAACAGTCTGGATAAAAGGGCTGGTCAGCGTTGTTCTGATCGCCATCATCAGCCTCTCCTGGGGTGGTCACCTCGATCATGCTGCGCGCAGCGCAACGCTGGATAATTTCCAGCGTGCACTGGCCGTGGCAGCCATCGCTCGTGGATTTAACGGTGTCATATCCGTTGCTCAAGGTACCGAAGTGGCGATTGCGCCTGTAGGCGTGGGTGTCACCTTAACCCTGGGGCAGATTCTTGACCCGCTGAATGATCTGGTTGAACGTTTCTCCGCTCTGGCGTTAGTTGCCAGTGTTGCCCTGGGTCTGCAGCTTACGCTGAGTGAAATTTTTGCCTCGCCCTGGCTGTCTGGCGTTTTGAGCGCAGCAGCGCTGGCTTATCTCACCCTGCTATGGCGAGCACCCCATCAGCTGCAACAGACGCGCGCGCTGTGGCTGGGCAAACTTCTGGGGCTGATTATATTTCTGCGTTTCATGCTCGCCGTTACGCTGCTGGCAACTCACCTGCTGGATACCTATTTCCTTGACGCCAGACAAAATGAGGCGATGGACAATTTGAGCTATACAAAAACCCATATCCAGAACATGCAGGAGCAGCATGTTGAAGCAGCACCCGCCGACATGGAGGCAGACCTGTTTGATCGAACCGCTGCCGGTATCCGGGAATTCCTCAACAGTTCAAGCCAGACCCTGGATCTCAAAGCTCAACTCAACGAGATGGAGCAACAGGTTGAAAACAGCATCGAAGAAATGATCAACCTGATTGTTATCTTTCTGCTGCAGACACTTCTGCTGCCTGTTGCTACGCTATGGCTCTGCTGGCAACTGTTACGCCGCTTCTGGCGCACACTGGACACCTGAAAAGTCCGTCTGACAGACTCCAGCGCACATGGGGTGATTCAATATTTTAGTTAACTTACGCCGGGTGACACCGTACACTTCCGCGCCAAATTTAGCGGGAAGTCACTTTCCGATTAGCGCATCTATGGCCACTATTTTTATCGACGGACAAGCGGGCACCACCGGACTGGAAATCATCAGCCGCCTGCAAGAGCGCGAGGACCTCAAGCTCCTCAAAATAAGTGATGCCGAACGTAAAGATCAGGATGCTCGGGCTCACTATCTGCAAAGTGCAGACGTCGCCATATTATGTTTACCCGATGATGCTGCACGCGAGGCGGTTTCGCTGGCTGCGGGTAAAAGCCGGATACTGGACGCTTCAACCGCGTATCGTACAGATGCCAAATGGGTTTATGGCTTACCTGAACTTGATGCACAGCAGCGATCGAGAATTAACCATGCACAGTACGTCAGTAATCCAGGCTGTTATCCGCAGGGTTTTATCCTGCTGACTCGCCCGCTCATAGAAGCTGGTGTCCTGGACGCTGCCACCACTCTGCGATGTCATGCAGTATCAGGGTATTCCGGTGGCGGACGACAGATGGTTGAAAAATTTCGCGCATTTGATGCGGCTCAACAGGACCAGTACAACAGTCAGGCTTACGGCTTAACGCTGCAGCACAAACATGTGCCTGAAATGCGCTATTACAGCACTACACGCCAGGCGCCTCTGTTCACCCCCATGGTTGCGAACTATTACAAGGGCATGTTGGTACAGGTACCGCTGTTTCGTCAGGAAGTCAGTAACGCCAGCAAATCCGAACTTCACGGTATACTGACAGACAGGTACGCAGGAGAGCCTTTTATCAGCGTTTTACCGCTCGATGACAGTATGCTGGAGGAGGGATTCCTGAATCCTACCGCCTGCAATGGCACAAACAACATGCAGCTGATGCTGTTTGGCAATGAAGCACAGTATCTGCTGGTCGCCCGTTATGACAATCTGGGCAAAGGCGCATCTGGCGCTGCCGTACAGAATTTGAATCTGATGTTAGGTTTCGAGGAAACAAACGGATTATGAGTCAAACAAAACCATTGTCTGACTTCACGCAGACACAACTGAATGAACTGAGAACCGAGCTGGATCGGGCATATGAACTGATCAAGGGTAACCCGGTTGCGCTTAACCTGAGCCGCGGCAAACCCGCGGTCGACCAGGTTGCACTGTCTGACAAAATGGAAGACGTCATTGCCGGTGACTATTTCGACAGCACCGGCACTGATGTGCGAAACTATGGAGAAATCCGTGGCATCGCAGATGCCCGGGCTCTGGGTGAAGAGCTGATGGGCGTGCCTGCGGCAAACATTATTGCAGGCGGCAACTCCAGCTTATTCCTGATGCACCTTGTGACCGCAACAGCACTAACGCATGGTTTATGGGGTGACGAGCGGCGCTGGTCCAGTTCCAAACCTGTGAAAATGCTGGCCCCGGTACCGGGCTACGACCGCCACTTTGCGCTCACGCAGTCCCTGGGCATCGAAATGATACCTGTCGCCATAGGCTCTGACGGTCCGGACATGGAACAGGCTCGAGCGCTGGCCAGCGCCGACCCGGCAATCAAAGGCATCTGGTGTGTACCGAAGTATTCCAACCCGACGGGTTGTATTTACAGTGACCAGGTGGTCGACGAGATGGCAGCCTTGCCCGACGTCGCAGCAGCAGACGATTTTGTTGTGCTGTGGGACAACGCCTATGCTGTTCACGATTTCAACTTCCCCGGCCGGAATCTGAAATCTATTTTCGATGCTGCTCAAGCCGCCGGCACGGCAGACCACGTGGTGCAGTTTGCCAGCACTTCGAAAATCACCTTCGCAGGTGGTGGCGTCGCCTTCGTCGCCTCAAGTGAGCGCGTATTGAAAGCCCTGGAAGAACGGCTGAGCTTCATGATGATCGGCCCTGACAAAGTGAATCAGCTGCGTCATGCGCGTTTTCTCAGCGGTCGCCTGGAACAACATATGCAGGCCCACGCCGCGCTTTTAAAACCAAAATTTGAAATTGTTGAAAAAACCCTGAGCAAAGAACTCGGCGGTCTCGATGTCGCCCAGTGGACCCAGCCCGGTGGAGGGTACTTTGTGTCCCTGGACGTCAAGCCAGGGCTTGCACAGGCCATTGTCAGCATGGCCAGAGAAGTTGGACTGACACTTACCCCCGCTGGTGCAACCTACCCCTACGGGCAGGATCCAGATGACAGCAACATACGTATTGCCCCCACCTTCGCCTCCCTCGAAGAATTGCAGACTGCCATGCAAATCCTCACGTTGTGTGTGAAACTGGCGAGTGTGCACGAACAAATGAAAACATTACCCTGAAGGTCATATGTCCGATTGGAAGCTAGAAGATTTTGCAGTACCTGAAGTTGCGGATAAAGATCGCTTCCACGACTTTGCCTTACCTTTACCGCTGATGCATGCGATTGCTGACCTGGGCTATGAGTACTGTACGCCGATACAAAGTAAAACGCTGCCATTTGCGCTGTCAGATTACGATGTCACCGGGCAGGCACAAACCGGTACCGGTAAAACTGCAGCGTTCCTGATCGGCGTCCTGACGCGCTTCTGGGAAAATCCGTTAAAAGAAGTACCTCCGCTGGGCTGTCCCAGAGCACTCATCCTGGCACCGACCAGAGAGTTGGCGCTGCAGATCGAAGGCGACGCCAAAGGCCTGACCAAGTACATGGACGAACGTACCGTCTGCGTTGTCGGTGGTATGGACTTCCAGAAACAGCTCGACAAACTCGATAAGAAGCCTGTCGACCTGCTGGTGGCAACACCGGGACGTCTGATCGATTTTCTGGACCGCAACAAAATATCCCTGAAACATGTTGAGGTGCTGGTTATCGACGAAGCCGATCGCATGTTGGACATGGGTTTCATCCCGGATGTACGCCGCATCGTTTTCCAGACACCGCACAAGCGAACACGGCAAACCTTGTTTTTCTCAGCAACCTTTAACGATGACGTCATGCGCCTGGCCGAATCCTGGACCATTGATGCTGAACATATTGTTATTGAGCCTGAAAGCGTCGCCACCGACACCGTTGAGCAGAAATTCTGGATGATCGGGCGTGATGAGAAAGACAGCGCCCTGCTGAATCTACTGCGTAACACCGATACCGAAAGGGCCATTATCTTTGCCAATCGGCGCGATCAGACGCACAGGGTTGTTAAATATCTGCAGAACAACAACATCGACTGCGAAGCGCTGGCAGGAGACGTGCCCCAGCGCAAACGCCTGTCGACGTTAAATCGTTTTAAAGATGGTAGTCTGAAATTTCTGGTGGCAACAGACGTCGCTGGACGTGGTATTCACGTTGATGGCGTAACCCACGTGATCAACTATGAGTTGCCCGAGGACCCGGAAGATTACGTTCACCGCATCGGTCGCACCGGGCGGGCCGGGTCAACCGGTATATCCATCAGCTTTGTTTCTGAAGACGATGCCTTCAATCTGCCTCCCATTGAGCAGTACCTGGGCATGAAGGTAGACTGCACCATTCCTGAACTGCCTGCGTAAGCACAGCTTCATTTCTGCCTGCAGGAACGCAGGCCGTCTGAACCGGTCAAAGGACGCTAAAAGCACCGGCCATATTCAGCTATCGTTTTGTATTGGGGAATACTTCTGAACCGTTTGCTCACAAGCATTGCGACACTCTGCCTGTTAACAGGTAGCGTCGTTTTCTTTGGCGCAAGTGCCTATGCTCAGAGCAACACTGAAACAGATTCGGGTGTCTCCTGGGAAATGCTGCCCGCTGAAAAGGCCGCCACTCTGGCGGACGCGCAGCAAAGCAGAGATTGGATCAGAGGATCCGGAACCGCCTCATTTTCTTATGACAGCCAGCCGAAATGGTTGCGTTACCAGATCCCTCCAGTCGACTACCTACGTGCGTTCAGTATCGAAAACCCGTGGCTTGCGGCCATCGATGTGTATTCCCTATCGGATGGGGTAGTCCACGAAAAATACGAGATGGGCAATCGCCGACCTGCTGCGAATCGCCCTATTGGCAGCACCAATTTTGCTGTGGGCCTGCGATCAAACGTAGACGAAGTTTATATCTACGATCACGCTCTATCGGCATCTTATTTTCCCGTGACCCTGTCCTCGGCGGCGGAGTTTACCGCCAGAAGCACAAAGCTCACCGCTTTCCACGGCATGTACTACGGTGGATTGCTGATTATAATTTTGTATAACCTGGCGATTTTTTTCGGCACCCGCGACAGCGCATACCTATACTACACCCTGTACGCCGGATGCCTGCTTGGATTTCTGTCCACTGCTGATGGCACCGGGGCGATGTTCCTGTGGAACCAGACCCCTATCATCCAAGACTATGTGCTTGGGCTGGGGTGGGGTTTAGGTTTTATCTGGCTGCTTGAATTTGCCAGCCGGTTTCTTAACACGAACCACATCAAGCACTGCCTACTGATTCGCCGAGCCATGCAGACGATGACTGCTTTGACGATGCTCATTGTCATCATCTGGCCAGGCAACAGCGCTTACGTGCTGCAGACCTTCATGAGCTTCTTTATCTTGTCTGCTTTGCTGTTCATTGGGGTCAATACCTCTGTCAAAGGTATTCGTAACGGCCGGCTGTTCCTCGCCGCCAATGGTATGTTTGCCGTCGGCGCATTTTCTCACATGAGCATGCTGATGGGCTGGCTGACCCCCAACCCGATATTGCAGCATGGTATTCACATTGGCTCGCTGGCCGAGCTGATTCTCCTGGCCGCCGGGCTGGTGCGACACCTGCGTGCGAAAGAGCAGGCTCGCTTTGCCGCGTTCAACGAATCCCAGGAACTGGTCAGGCGTAACCATGAGCTACGAACTGCTTCAGCGCTCGCTGAAGAGCATCGACAGCTGCAGAAATCTCTGCAGCAGGCACAAAAGCTCAAAACTATTGGTCAGCTGGCAGGTGGCTTTGCCCACGACTTCAACAACATCCTTGCCAGTATCCTTGGCTTTGCTGAACTGGCGCGAGACAAGACCGCCGCATCAGAGCGAGCAACATTATTGCGTTACATAGGAGAGATACAACAATCCGGCGAACGGGGTGCAAATCTGGTTAAACAGTTGCTGACATACAGCCGCAGCACAAGTTCCGCACCGCGGGAACTGGACTTGAGGGATACCGTGGAACAGGCAAGCGAACTGCTGAGAGGCAGTCTACCGGCTACCGTGACGATACAAACACACATACCTGAACAGTCGGTGCGTTTGTCCATTGACCCTGAACAACTCCAGCAGGTGCTGGTCAATTTATCTATCAATGCTGCAGAATCAATGCAGAACCGGGGTCGGATCGATATCTCCCTGGAAGAAGAAGACCTGCAGGGTCTGCGCTGCACCTCCTGCCTGGCCCGATTTAATGGCGATTACATCGCTATCAAAATAGAGGATACCGGTGCTGGCATCGCCGGCAACGCAGAAAAACTCTTCACGCCTTTTCATACCAGCAAAGAAGTGGGTCAGGGGACCGGGTTGGGCTTGTCTGTTGTGCACGGCATTGTGCATGAACATGGTGGACACGTGCACGCCAGCAATCGTGCAGACGGTGGTGCTCGATTTACGATATACCTGCCCCACAGTACCCCGGCAACGGTTGGCGCAGACAGTAAACACAAACGCATCCTGCTGATTGAGGATGACCCATCCGTGGCCAGCTATCTGCAATCGCTGTTCGATGTAGAGGCCTATCAAACGACCTTTGCGACCATGCCGACAGAGGCTTTAGAAACGTTTGTGGCGAATCCAGATGCGTTCGATCTGGTCATAACAGACTACCTGATGCCCCAGGGTACCGGCCTTGAACTGGCCGAAGATATACATGCTCTGCGACCGGATCTCCCTATTCTGCTGACCACCGGCAATGCCAATAATCTGGACGCGGCGGCCTTAAGCTCAGCAGAAGTGTCTGGAATATTCGAAAAACCACTGAACTCAGAACAATTACTGGCTAAAATTCGCGGTCTCCTGGCCAGCTGATTGAATCATGACAGACCCCCTTGTGGCAGCACCTAAACAGCAGGTTGCAGTTGTACAGCATTGCGCCACCACAGATGTGGAGAAAAACCTGTCGACCCTGGAAACGCTTTCCCGCCAGGCTGTCAGTAGCGGTGCTGACGTTGTTACCTGGCCGGAAGCATTTGCCTATCTGGGTCGCCATGAAGGCAAACGGGAGATTTTAGAGGCGCTGCCACAAGGCGGCCCGATCCTGCAGCGCTGCATGCAGCTGGCGCAGAGCTTGGATTGCGAATTGCTGCTGGGAGGCTTTCACGAAGCCGCTCCAGATTCGGAGAAGTGTTTCAATACCAGCGTCTACCTGAGCCGCGACGGCACCATCAAAGCGATGTACCGCAAAATACACCTGTTCGATGTGAACATGAAAGATGGGCCCAGCCTGCAGGAATCCCGCCAGACTGAAGCAGGTGATAAAGCGGTGAGTGTTGATACCGCATTCGGGCGCCTGGGATTAACTGTTTGTTATGACGTGCGCTTCCCTTTGTTGTATCAGAAGCTAGCTGATCAAGGCGTGATGGCGCTGTCAGTACCGTCAGCGTTTACCGCCACCACCGGCGCGCTGCACTGGCACACCCTGCTTAAAGCGCGGGCGATAGAAACCCAGAGTTACATTATCGCGCCTGCACAGCACGGCCAACACAGCAAACATCGCGCCTCTTACGGCCATTCACTCATCGTCGACCCCTGGGGCAAAGTGATCGCCGAATTGGACAGTGGCGACGGCTATGTGATCGCAGAGATTGATTCTGAACAGGTTAACCGCGTGCGCTCCGAGATCCCCAGTCTCGCCAACCGCAGACACTTCACGTAGGCTGCGCGCATGTCTGACACAGTAAAATTCAGAGGCAGCGGCATTATCGTGCTGGCTGCCATTGTCGTCATCGCTGCGGGCTTAAAAGCCTCTCAGGACTTGATGGTGCCGTTTCTACTGGCTGCCTTTATTGCCACTATCGCCGCCACACCGATGTTCTGGCTGCAGAAAAAAGGCCTGCCCGCGGCATTCTCGCTGCCCGTGGTGATGATCTTCATTATTCTCCTGGTGTTTCTGCTGGGCGCTCTGGTTACTCAGTCTGCTTCTGACTTCACCGCCAAGCTGCCGTTCTATCAGGAACGTCTGCTGGCTTTTCAGGAGGACACAAACCGATTGCTGCAGCCGATCATTGACCGCACCGGTATCGAAATCAGACTGGAACTTCTGTATCAGAATTTTTCGCTGAACACGGCGCTGGAAATGGCGGGCACCACGCTGGCGCGTCTGGGTGGTGTTCTGAGTAACAGTTTCCTTATCCTGCTGACGGTGATCTTTATCCTGGCTGAAGCCGCCAGTTTCCCCAGAAAACTATCCGATGTGCTCAATGATCCCGATCGAGATCTGCCTTACTTTGCGCAGTTTGCTGAAAACGTTAATCGTTACATTGGCATAAAAACCACCATCAGCGTTGTCACGGGCATGATTGTGACGTTGTTCCTCTGGATGCTGGGCGTCGATTTCCCCATTTTGTGGGGTCTGCTGGCTTTCCTGCTCAACTATGTCCCAACCATAGGCTCCATTATTGCTGCCGTACCGCCGCTGATTCTTGCTCTGGTGCAGATCGGATTTGGCGCAGCCGGCGCCGTCGCGGTAGGGTTCCTGGCCATCAACATCATCATGGGCAACGCGGTTGAGCCACGCTTCATGGGACGCGGCCTGGGCCTATCAACCCTGGTGGTGTTTTTGTCCCTGGTGGTCTGGGGCTGGGTGCTTGGACCGGTTGGCATGCTGCTGTCAGTACCCTTGACCATGACCGCAAAAATCGCCCTTGAGGCCAACCCGGACACCCGCTGGATAGCGCATCTGTTAGGTCCCGCTGATGCATTACCGCCACTGGATGAGACCCACGCGCAGATCATCAGCAACCCAGCTGATGCTGAAGAAGATGCCAATCACGTAAACCAGGACAATAACCGCGCATGAGTCGTTACGAACGGCCGAACATTGCGCAGATGCAGGGCTATACCTGGGGAGAGCAACCCGAGGATGGCCAGACCATCAAGCTCAATACCAACGAAAACCACTATCCGCCTACACCGGAAGTACAACGCGCATTGGCAGACATTGATGTTTCGCGGTTGCGCACCTATCCGCAACCCACCGCAGATCTGCTGCGAGAAGCGATTGCGCAAACACATGCCCTTACCCGCGATAATGTGGTGGTGACACACGCGGGTGACGAAGCTCTACGCCTGGCGATAACCACCTTTGTCGAACCCGGCCAGTCTTTTGGCATGGCTAACCCCAGTTATTCCCTGTATCCGGTTCTCGCGGCGATTCACGACACTCGTATGGTCAGCGTGGACCTGCAGGCCGACTGGTCCTGGCCCGAGGACTTCGCTGCACAACTCAATAGTGCCGGCGTGCAGTTGACCTGTGTGGTCAATCCTCACGCACCCAGTGGCATTCTGTGTGCACTGGGCAAACTGTCGAAGCTGGCAAACGACCTGCACGGTGTGCTGCTGATTGATGAAGCCTACGCGGATTTCATCGACCCTGTACTGAACTACAACAGCTCAGAGTTACTTTCCAAACATGACAACGTGCTGATCCTGCGCACTTTCAGTAAAGGTTACAGTCTCGCTGGACTCCGCTTAGGTTATCTGTTGGGAGATAAGCAGCTGATCGACCCTATCATCAGTAAAACCCGTGACAGCTACAACATTGATCATATCTCTCAGACACTTGGCCTGGCAGCCATCAAAGATCAGACCTATGCACAACAGACCTGGCACCAGGTACGCACGGCCAGAGAAAGCTTGCAGCAGAATCTGGCCCAGCTCGGCTTGCCCTCGCCACCCAGCCAGACCAATTTTTTACTGGTCGAAGTGCCTCCGACGTTGCCCAGAAACGCAAAAGCCCTCTATCTTCTGTTGAAAGAGGCCGGCATTCTGGTGCGCCACTTCAACACGCCGGAATTAGAGTATCGACTGAGAATAACTGTTGGCACACCAGAGCAGAATCAACGCCTGCTGGAAACACTGACCCGCCTGCTGACCTGAACACACTTTGTCTTTGCTCTGAAAAAGCGACATGCTTGGACATTGCAGCAAGTAGACACAAGCTATGAGTAAACACCTATTGCGCGCAGCCGAGATCCAGGCACAGCGCGAAAGTCGCACCCAGCATCAGTTCAATGACAAAGCGATCCGGCATTCCAGAAATCTCACCGCTGGCACAGACATGCAGCGTATCGGCATACACCTGGTGCGCATTGAATCGGGCTGTGATTCCACTACCCACCATTACCACGACGCTGACGAGGAGTTTATCTATATCCTCTCAGGTCAGGGCATCGCTAAAATTGGTGATGAAACATTCTCTGTTGGAGCGGGAGATTTCATGGGGTTTCCCGCACCTTCGCCAGCACACAGTCTGCACAACCCTAACCCCGAGGATCTGGTTTACCTGATGGGCGGAGAACGCTGGGCGACAGATATAGTTCACTACCCGGACATCAAGCGCACCATGATCAAAACCCACGGCAAACGGCGTTGGGCGCACTGGGAGGACTTCGAGGAACTGCCACCCCGCGCATGAGGTCTAAAGCGCATGTTTCCCATCCGCGACGAAAACCCAACTCTGCGACCACCAGTTGCTACCTATGCCATTTTAGGCATGAATGTTTTTGTCTGGGTGTTTGTGCAGGGACTCGGCGCCAGTGAACCTCTCGGGCAGAGTATCTGCCTGTTTGGTCTGATTCCTGCCGACCTGCTGGGCACTGTACCCGCGGGTACCCAGATACCGCTGGGGCAAGGCTGGGTCTGCCGGCTTGATGGCAATGGCAGCCTCAACAGCCTGTTGACCTCCATGTTTATGCACGGCGGGTGGCTGCATATCATGGGCAATATGCTGTTTTTATGGGTCTTCGGTGACAACGTTGAAGATGTGATGGGTCCCGGTCGATTTGTGCTGTTCTATCTGCTGTGTGGGCTGGCAGCTGCAGGTGCTCAAATGGCGGCTGATCCAACCTCCACCGTACCTATGGTGGGTGCTTCCGGCGCTATTGGTGGCGTCATGGGCGCCTACGCCATTTTGTTTCCGCGAGCACGTGTTCACCTGCTGATCATCCTGTTTATCTATGTGACCACCATTTCAGTGCCCGCAGTTTTCATGCTCGGCTACTGGTTCCTGCTGCAACTGATATCAGGTGTCAGTACCTTAAATGCCAGCGGCGGTGGTGTTGCCTTCTGGGCACATATCGGTGGCTTTGTCGCTGGCCTGGGACTGATCACTGTGTTCAAACGCACCGAACTGATCGAGGCGCGAAAGCACCTGGCGCGTCGCCCACCCGCAAAACACAACTTATTCTGACGCGGAAAAAATTAAAGGCGGCGCAGTGGCGTTTTTGTCTGAGGTTCCTTACTCTTGCGGGCTCTTTTATCAAAGGTGAGGGGAACCACCCATGACACAATTACCCGCAGTCAGCCTCGCAGCCGTGCCCGGACGCCGCCACCGCATCATCGAGATTGCCCAGGAAATCGAAAAGCGCGGTTTCCCCGGTATCTACGGGCCCAGTCTGGGTGACAGCCTGTCCTTGTGTACCGCTATCGCGATGGCGACGGAAACCATCGACATCGGTACCAGTATCACACCCATCTATACCCGCAACGTTGCAGACTTCGCCAGTACCGCGGGTTTTATTCACGAAATTTCTAATGGTCGGTTCCGTTTTGGCGTGGGAGTGAGCCACGCCCCCGCCATGGATCGCTTAGGCATCAAGCAAGGTAAACCACTGGGTGACATGCGTGCGTTTGTACAAGATATACATGCTGTGCCAAGGGTCGGCGACATGCCGCCCATCATATTGGCTACCCTGCGTAACAAAATGATCGCCCTGGCGGAAGAGATTGCCCAGGGTATGGTGTTTGCTAACGGTGCCCGCTCACATATGGCCAGCTCCCTGGGTGTGCTTTCCGACGGCGCCCGGGTTGGCGCAGACTTTTTCATCGGCAACATGGTGCCTACCTGCATCAACGATGACAAAAAAGCCGCCATGGCCGTGAACCGCAAAACCCTGACGAGTTACGCGTTTTTACCCAATTATCGCAACTACTGGAAAGAAGCAGGCTATGAAGAAGAGATGAACGGTGTTGAAGCCGCTCTGGCTGCAAAAGACCTCGATCGTGTACCTGAGTGCCTGTCGGATCGCTGGTTGGAAGACACCACATTGTCGGGCAGCGCCAGTGAAGTGCGCGAAGGCATTGAAGCGTGGTTCGACGCCGGTATCAAGACACCCATTGTTGTGCCGTCTGCGGTGAGTGGTGGACAGCTCCAGGCGCTGGAAGATCTGTTTGCAATGTATGACTGAGACGCACTAAGCAGCAATGACCGAAACCACCACACGCTATATACGCCTGATTCGACACGCAAAATCAGCTGACCCTAAAACCGGTCAGACTGACTTTGACCGCGCTTTAACCAAGCGTGGTCGGCGTGATGGCGAAGCCATGCAGGCCTGGTTCAGCCAGCAGCCTCACAAAGCCAGCTGGGTGTGGAGCAGCGCCGCTGTGCGGGCCAAACTCACTGCGGCTTTCGTAACCAGCGGTTTCAACGCTACTTTTGTCGAAGACAGCCGATTGTATCTGGCTTCTGCGGAAGCCTTGTTAGATGTTTTGAAATCAACGCCTGAAGACGTTGTCAGTGTTGCGGTGGTTGCACACAATCCCGGCCTTACACACCTGGCCAATGTTTTAGGAGACGGCCATGTAACCGACAACCTGGTCACATTTGGCACCGCTCTGTTTTCGACCGAGCTGGCCTGGCATGATTTACGCCCGGGCGCTGCCCGGTTTATCAGTCTGGATACGCCAAAAACAATTTGATCTGATCCACTGAGCAGGCGGAGTTTTACCGCGTTTTATGCTTTTTTTGCAGACTCTGCTGCCGCTTTTTGTCTGTCGTGCTCCCTGCGCACCGAGACCTTCCAGATGCCACCCCAGGCCTCCTCAATCGCTGTATGCAGCTCTCGATTCACAGAGCCCATAAATCCCAGAGATGCCTCGGCCGGGAAATGAGCCTGATATTCTGCCAGTAGAGCGATGCCTTTCTCAGTCAGACGATAGAGTTTTTTTCGCGGGCGACCATCAGGCTGCGACTCGTCCCACTTACCCTCTACATAACCACCCTCTTCAAACGCCATGAGGATGCCATAGACCGTGCCAATCTTCAGCTGCGCCCTGGTTGCTATCTCAAACCCATGTGCCACTTTCAATTCAGCAAGTATCTCAAGCGTATGAAACCGTTGTTTTGTCTTGCGTATCTCCATAAGACCCGCCCTGATCTGTCATTATTGAATATATATCGGATAATAACCGATATATATCATATTAGTACAGCATTCACGCAGGTTTCTGTATCCGCGCCAGATAGAATCCATCCCACACCCCATCAGGAATAACGCGAATTGAGCGATACAGATCTGCATGCAGGGGCCTGCCTCGCCACTGCGTGAGACCCGGCAGAACATTGTCAATCGCCGTATCAACGGCCAACAATTGTGCTTCACTGCGCTGCAACAGATGATTCACAACCAGTTCGTTCTCATCGACACTGAAAGCACACGTGCAATAAACCAGGACACCGCCAGGTTTCAGCGCCGCGTAGGCCGATCGCAGCAGACTTTTCTGTTTCCGCTGCGATTCTTTGACTTTGCGTGCCGACCAATGTGTATAAGTGGCAGGGTCGTTCCAGCGCATACGGGCCTGGGAGCTGCACGGCGCATCCAATAAGACGCGATCAAATCGCTCGGGCACCGCACGGCCAACGCTACGACCGTCTTTCAGGTAAAACTCAACATTGGTCACGCCACAGCGCTCCAGGTTTGCGCGCAGTCGGTGAAAACGACCCGGTACCACCTCTACAGCCGCAATCCGCCCGGTATTGCCCATGGCTGCTGCTATAGCCAGGGTTTTACCACCCGGCGCCGCGGCCAGATCCAGGATCTCTTCATCTGCATGGGGGTCCAGCACCCGCACAGCCAGTAAGCTGGAAGGGTTCTGCAGATAAATCTGTCCGCTTATTGCCTCGGACTCTGCGCTTAAGGCAGAATCAAACGGTACCTGTCTGACGCCATCAAGACCGACAACACGTTCGCCCGCAGCCAGTGATGCCCCCGGCCGCAGAGGGTTGTGCCAATAGGCTCGAGTGTGGTCTTTGGTCAGGAGCGCAATAATCCGGGCGGCTCTATCGCTGCCATAGATATCATTCAGCTGCGCCGCAAACAGATCACTATCCACCAGGTCATCCGGCAGCGACACACCTTCAGCAAACAAGGTAACCTACTGTTTCGAGATGAAAAAGGAATCCATATGGAACTGGCCAAACCTGCATTAGATGTGGGTCTCTACACCAATGAAATAGACGCTATGTTGGCGTTCTGGCAGGAACAAGTCCA
>Ga0180435_10001890_pt1 | contig 21540 bp, 21 predicted proteins | sample SS_ome_3_FD_132467 | JGI IMG/M metagenome (GOLD analysis project Ga0180435, IMG submission 132467) | Hypersaline lake sediment archaeal communities from the Salton Sea, California, USA - SS_3_S_1 metaG | ecosystem: Environmental > Aquatic > Non-marine Saline and Alkaline > Hypersaline >...
GTTTGTCACCGTAAGAAAAAAGTGATTATCAAAGGTATGATAGACCGATATGTTAAAATTTGTGCTGACTGTCTGCAGATAACTCGCAAACTTTTTGAGTACTGCATTTGCCTGTTCTTCTCCGATAACAGATCTTAGCATTGAAAAATTATCGATGTTCATCAGGATCAATGCCAATTTATTCTTTTCTAAGTGAGATTTGGAGAAAAATGCGGGAAGATCATGATACGCTTGAAGCTGATTTGGTAAGTGTGTAAGCTGATGTTTGAAATGTGCACTGGAGAGCTCTTTATCTTTACTCAGATCCTGTATTGTGATCACATACCATACCATATCATCAGGCATTCCGGTAGTTACAGTATCAAAATATAGATTGACAGGCACTTTATCATTTTGTGAGATTTTCAACATCGACTGTTTATAAGACTGTACTTCCTCTTTGGGACCTGTACGATTCTCTTTTATAAATGTATCTAACCTTGACCAGTCCTTTTTTACCTTGATCTCTACATCCGTTTTCAATGCCTTTGATAAGAACTTATCTTTTAACTGCAGTAGTCTGACCAGTGTATTGTTCGCATACATCACTTCGTTTTTATCAGAAAGTATCAGGATCGCATCATCAGAGATATCAAATGCTTTTTGGAAGACCTTGATATTATTTTCAAGTGTATTTCGGAGCTTCTTTTTTGTTTGTCTAAAGGAATAGATATAAAGCGAAAAGACAAAAGTGAGAATAAAAATACATAATAATGCATACTCTAACATTGTCATTTGATTGATCATATGTTGAAATTGTTCTAATCTAGTATTCATCTCACAACCTCTTATGGGTATAAATTTGACTATATTATACCAACATTCAAACTCAACTTTTACTTAAACACAATGCCTCTACTTTTGTTGATCCATCCTCAATGATAAATTTCTGATCAACTGCTAGTGAACTGAGCTCAATACTTTTTCCATTCATTGATATCTGACCCCATCCTTTACGACACTGCAGCTTAGGATCATTCATCGTAAGTTTTTTACTGACATATTCAAGATATTGACTTTTTTGTTCCAAAATAAAGAGCATATTTTGTCTATAGTTTTTCTCCATTTCAGGTAAAGAAGATGAGAAACGTTCAAACTTATAGCTTATCACTCTTTTAAATTCATCTTCCAAACGGTTGAACTCTGTCTGTATCTCTTTCAATTGTCTTGTAGGTGAACTTCTCAGCAGTATCTCTTCAGTATGTCTCAACTCCCGTACCAGTTGATGAAGTTTTTGATTCATTGTATAGCTAAATCTATCACCGGTCTCAGCTAAGGTATAGAGGATCTCCTGCATATCAGGAAGTATCATCTCCATCGCTGCACTTGGTGTAGGAGCCCGCAGGTCTGCAACAAGATCACTGATCATCACATCCACTTCATGTCCGACTGCACTGACTACCGGTGACTGCATAGAAAAGACGGCATCCGCCACTACTTCCTCATTAAAACACCATAGATCCTCTGTACTTCCGCCACCACGTCCGGCAACTACCACATCAACACCCAAACTGTCTGCATACTCTAGGGCATTGGCGATCTGTTTAGCGGCTTGGTCACCTTGCACCAATGTATCAACTACTGTGACCTCAAGTAAAGGCCATCTATGCTCAATGATCTTAAGCATATCATGTAGAGCTGCACTCTCTTTTGCCGTGACCAAAGCGATCTTTTTGATGTGTTTAGGTATAGGCTTTTTTCTTTGTGCATCAAAGTAGCCTTTTGCCTTGAGTCGCTCTTTGAGCTGTTCATAGGCCAGTGCCAAAGCACCTTTTCCATAAGGCTCAATGTGTACTGCATAGAACTGGTATTCACCTCTAGGTGTATAAACCCCTACGGATCCTTCTATAACGATATGCATCCCTTTTTCTAGTCGAAACTTCAATTTTGAAACAGAAGAACGCCACATCACACATTTGATACTGCTTTTTTGGTCTTTAATGGAAAAGTAGACATGCCCGGAGGTATGATACGTAACTGAAGCCACTTCACCCTCTACAATTGTATGCATAAATGTAGCTTCTAGCAGTGATTTGATCTTGGTATTGAGTGAGGAGACACTCATCATCGACTGACTCATGGTACTCCTTTTTTCTAGATATTATTTAATTTTTCTGTGCAATTAAAAGGGTTGAAATACCCATAGAGAAAGATTTAACATACTTCATTTCAAATCCGGCTTCTTCCAGCTCTTTAGCCAGCATTTCTGTTGTCAGGAACTCTTCTATCGATTCAGGAAGGTATTTGTATGCTTCATAGTTCTTGGAGATCAGACCACCAACACGCGGCAGTACTTTTTTCATACCAAAGTCAACGACTTTATCAACTACACCGCTTCTATCTTGTTTTGTAAATTCCAAGATCATGACAATACCGTTAGGTTTCAATGCACGGCTGAACTCCTGAAGTGCCTCTACCCTGTCTACTACATTACGGATACCATAAGAGATAGAGATGACATCTGTACTCTCGTTGTCAATAGGTAATTTCTGTGCTTTACCTTCAATGAACTCTGCAAAATCGACTTTTTTTCTTGCCACATCCAACATTCCTACAGAAGGATCAATCCCAACATACTTTTCAATCTCCACACCATTCTTCTTCGCTTGTTCTCTCCAATAAATGAGAAGGTCACCAGTTCCCGTAGCCACATCTGTGATCTGTGTTAACTTTTCTTTATCCAGTATCTCAAATGCTTTGTCACACCCTTTTTTACGCCACTGTATATCAATACCAAAACTCAATACCCTGTTGGCCAGATCATAAGTAGATGCGATATCATCAAACATCGTGACAATTTTTTCTTGTTTCTCTTCTTTATTCTCTAATTTCTCAATGCCCAATTTGTCTGCTCCATATCATCATATCTACACCTTTTTTAGCCTGGTGTAAAAAATGTAAATTCATTGTTGTATTATAGGTTAAATTATTCGTAGAGAGCTTAGGTGTCTGATAGATAAGCATCCAATCAATCCTCTCTTTTAATGCTTCCAACATCCCTTCTCCACCCTCTACTAGAACAAATGAAGGCTGCATTAAAAAGTCCAAGTTGTCAATCACCCCAGCATCCCTGTTCTCTATACCAAAAAGGGGGATTTCTCTATCAAAATTATCCTCTCTAGCATAAATCTTGATATCTGGAGCTTGGGCTTGAATAAAGCGACAATCCAAAGTCGGTCTGTCTACTCTTACTGTATTACCGCCTATAAGTAATGTATCACAAATTTCTCTTAACTGATGTACATGTGTGAGTGAATCTTGAGAACTTAGGTAACCGCCACCGATACGCCCATTGGTCGTTTGTGCCAGTTTAAATAGTACAAAAGCTCTCTCTTGCCAGATCAAAAAAGGTTCAATAAGTGCTTGACACGCTTCTTCCAATACACCTAGAGTTACATGCTCAAGCTTCTTCATACCACCATCATGCCCCGCTATGGGATCCTGTATGCCTATTACTACTCTACGTAACCCTAAAGAGGATAATAAAGAGGCACAAGAGGGTGTTTTCCCTATGTGAGAACAAGGTTCAAGCGTAACATAAATAGTACATTGACTAAAGAGATCTTTGGGAAGGGCCAAAAGAAATGCATGTGCTTTTTTTGAATCTTTAGGATCAAAATTGATTTGTGTGTTTGAAAGAGTTTCATAGGCACGAAGCATTGCCAGTACCTCTGCATGTGAAGTGCCAGCTTTTTGATGGCCCTCGATCGCTAAGATCTTTCCGTCTAGTGTAACTACCGCACCTACTGCAGGATTTGGATAGGTTAAACCTTGGTATTCCCAAGCTTTATCCAGAGCAAGTTGCATATAAAATTCGTCTCTCATAGCAACTTCTCCTTACTTTATAAAGTTTCTTTAGTTCCAGTCAAAATAGGTTTTTGCTGTACCTAGTGCACCATACTCATAGCTCTCATCACCATGCTTTGTTTCCACAACGATCCCATCATTATCAGCACTCTTTAGTGTCCCTTTAAGTTTGTCACCACCTGGAATCTTCAGTTTCACTTTTTCACCAATGGCATTTTGAAAGTGTACAGGTTTTGTCAGTTTTCTCTCTATCCCTGGAGAACTTACTTCTAAACGATATCTCTGACTCATAGGAGGATGTACATCCAAAAATGGCGAAAGTTCATGAGAGATATCGGCACATAGATCAAGATCCACACCGCCTACTTTTGTCACAAGCACACGAAAGATTGTCTCATCAAATTCCGTGACGATCTCTATATCATATAGCGCTGCACCGTTTGTCTCTACTATCTTAGAGATCTGTGTTTCAAGATTCATCATTTGACTCCTCATCTTTGGACTTTCTAGTAGCGATCTGTTTAAAAAGATCTTCCATACGGGTCACCTTTTCTAGCTGATGATCAAATTCAAAAGTTAAACGGGGTGCTTTGAACCATCCTTCACTTTGTTTACAATGATTTTGTACATATCCAGCCACTGAACGCAACTGTCTCAATGCTTCATTCTGCTCTTTTTCATTCAAGAATGAAGTATCAAGGTAGACCTTCGCATCAGATCTACCTTTGGAACAAACAACGTCAGTAACGCTAAGCCCGTTAATACGCTCATCATCCAAACTTCCCAGTGCTTCAGGAATGATCTCTTTGAGTATGGACTCTACTCTATGACGCTTGATCTCTTCTTGGGTCATATTAGAACCTTTTCTAAAATGTGACTAGTCACATGAGCACTCTGCTGAAGAGGACTCAGTGTCAGCATAGTGATTTTGGCTTTGCTCAAATTACGTCCTATAATGTAACCTGTTCTTCAACATCTTTGAAGGTTTCGATCACATCACCCTCTTTAATGTCATTGAAGTTTTCAAGCATGATACCACACTCATAACCGTTCTTCACTTCTCTTGCATCTTCATTGAAACGCTTGAGTGAAGAGATCTTACTCTCATATACAACCACACCATCACGGATGAGTCTTGCTTTAGAGTTTCTGGTGATCACACCATCAGATACCTTACATCCGGCAATAGTACCAACTTTACCAACCACAAATGTCTCACGGACATCTGCTTGTCCTGTGACTTCTTCAGAGATCACCGGACTCATCATTCCACCTAGAAGTGCTTTTACATCATCAAGAAGATCATAGATGATGGAATATGTACGGATCTCGATCCCTAACTCTTTTGATTTCTTCTTTACTGCACCTGTTGGACGAACATTAAATCCAAGTACTACTGAATGTTCAGATGCATCAGCAAGTGTCAGATCACTCTCTGTCACACCACCTACACCTTCATGAATGATATTCACTTTAACTTCTTCATTTCTAAGCTTCTCTAGGCTGCCTTTGATCGCTTCAAGAGAACCTTGCACATCTGCTTTGATAATCACAGGAAGTGACTTGAGCTGACCCTCAGCGATAAGTGCAGAAAGATCATCAAGTGAAGCTTTTGTACTCTTAGAGAGTTGTTTAGCTCTATCATATTCAGCTCTTTTCTCTGCCAGTTCACGAACCTCTTTATCCGTATCCATCACTATAAGTTCATCACCTGCTCCAGGTACTTCATTGAGTCCTACGATCGCAGCTGGTGCACTTGGTCCAATCGATTTGGCATTACTTCCGTCATCAAGCTTGATCGCCTTGATACGTCCGTATGTTTTACCTACGATCACATTATCACCTACATTCAATGTACCATTTTTTATGATCACATTGGCAACCGGTCCGAAACCTTTTTCAAGAGAACTCTCAACGACTACCGCCTTTGCTTTTCTGCTTGGATTGGCTTTCAGCTCCATCAACTCAGCTTGTAAAAGGATCGTCTCAAGAAGGTCATCAATGCCCATACCGGAGTGTGCAGATACCGGAACGAATTCATACTCTCCACCCCAGTCTGTTGCCAGAACATCGATCTCAGCAAGCTGTGACTTCACATGTTCAGGGTTTGCACTCTCTTTATCCATTTTATTGATCGCTACGATGAGCGGTACACCTGCAGCTTTTGTATGTGCAATCGCTTCTTTGGTCTGTGGCATCACACCATCATCTGCAGCAACAACAATAATAACGATATCTGTTGCCTGTGCCCCACGCGAACGCATCTCTGTAAACGCTTCGTGACCCGGAGTATCTACGAAAGTGATCTTCTTACCATTTTTTTCTACCTGATAAGCACCAACGTGTTGTGTAATACCACCTGCTTCTTTATCTGCTACTTTTGAAGTACGTATCCTGTCAAGAAGTGATGTCTTACCATGGTCAACGTGTCCCATGATCGTGATCACTGGTGGTCTCTCTTCAAGGTTCTCTTCAGCATCCTCAGCATCATAATCCTCAGCGATATCAAGTTCATCAAGAGGATTGATCGTCGTTACTTCCACCTCAAACTCTTCGGCAAGGATTTCAATTTCATCTTTACTCAAAAAGTCATTTTTTGTTACCATCATACCGAGTGCAAAAAGTACACCGATTACTTCACCTACAGAGCGGTTCACTTTTTCAGCAAACTCATACACCCTTACATTTTCAGGGATTTCCACAGAAGTAACCACTTCCGTATTTTCTACTTTTTCATACTTTTTACGTTTACCGCCACGCTTAAGTGAACGTTTCTGTTGAGGCTTGAATGCATTTCTACCTTTTACAGGTCCTCCGCTCGCAGCTTCTCTTTTTTTCGCTTCTTCTTTACGTTTTTGCTCCTGGCGCATCATATCTTCATAGATATTTTTATCAGAAAAGTCTAAAAGTACTACCTCTTCTTCACCAAAACCGCTATCGATGTCACCACTCATACTGTCATGGTTAAAAATATCTATCTTCTTACCACTGTCTCTAGCTTCAGCTACTTTTTTAGGCTTCTTCTTGGGAACATATGGTGTTTGCTCTTCCATGGAGATCTGCTTAGAAGCTCTCACCGGTGCAGGCTTCGCTTTTCTAACGATCTTAATACCACCACGAGAAAGTGTTTTTCTCTTTGGGGCCTCTTCACTGCTTTCAGGCGCTGCTTCAGGCTCTGTAGTCTTACTTACGACAGAGATACCTTTACGTTTTTTAACCTCTTTAGGTGCAGGTTGCTTCTCTACAACCTCTTCAACCACTTCAGGTTTAACCTCTTCAGCACTCTTCTCTTCTACTTCTTTTGGAGCTTCTGTCTTGCTTTCAGCTGCTTCCTCGTTGATAGCCGGAGTTTCTTCTTTTGGAGTTTCAGCTTTCTTCTCTTCAGCTTTTTTCTTTACCACAGTGATATTAGGTTTGCTACCTGGTTTCTTAAACCCTTTTGGCAAAGTACCACTGATCGCATAGTCTACAAGAATACCTGCATTTTCCATACTGATAGTACTGTTGGCTGCCTTTACATCAAAACCTAACTCTTTGGCTTTGTCTAACAGATCTGCGTTCGACAATCCCGCTTCATCTGCTATCTCTTGGATCTTAACTTTATCCATTCTTGATTAACTCCTTTAATATAATGCAAACTAGTTGCATGCGTTGAGATCGTTACTCAACTCTTTCAATAGCTTAGTGAACCGCTCTTTTTCCTCTTTAAAACGCTTCACTAAGCCATTGACTTTTTTATCATTCTTTACGCAAATATCACATAGGTAAAAACTTCTTCCCTTGCCATCAGATGCTACTATCTCATCACCCTCATGTTTTAATCGGATCAAAGTGTTTTGAGGATGTCTGCTTCGGCAAGCGATGCACATACGTATTGGCTGTGATTTTTTCATGCGTATTATACCTAAAAAGAGATTAAGCGTACTGCTTAACTTTTAGTGATGACACCATTATTGTCTAAAGAGAGAATAAAAACCCTGAATTGGGGGAAACGCGACTGCAATGCCTGTGCTATTTTATCTGCATCTTTATCATAGGCAAGGTTGAAAAATGTAGAGCCTGAACCTGAGAGTGTACTCATAAGTGCTCCATGTTTCAATGCCAGTTTCTGAACATCAAAGAGCTCCGGCAACATCTTCATACGTCTCGCCTGATGCAGTTTGTCTTTAGATGCTATACGCAGCAGGTCCCAAGACTCAGTTAAAAAAAGTGCCGTCATATATGAAGACCGTGAAAGAGAATAGACCGTCTCCTCTTTTCTATACATTTTAGGCAACACTGTACGGGACTTTGCAGTAGAGATAGTACGGTTTGGTACAACCACCACCGCTTTAAGATAATCAGGCATACGTCTTTTTTTACTGTACACCCTATCACCTTCTACACATGCGACATTAAATCCGCCCATTACAGCCGGTGTGATATTGTCCGGATGGTTTTCATATCGCAAAGCATGATTGAGTATCTCTCTTTTATTGTACCTTTTTCCTGCCGCTGTATATGCTGCACTCAACGCTGCGACGATCACAGCGGAAGAGCTTCCAAGTCCTCTTGAGATAGGAATACGGTTTTGGAACTCAAACCTAAAGTTATCTTCTCTGCCAGTAAGTCTTTTATAGTTTTCATTAAAGATGCTTAGAAAAAGCGTATTCTTTTTGATCTTAGGGTTATCTGCACCCTCTCCATGTGTCGAAATACTTAAAAATTTAGAAGGTGTGATCGTAATTTCATTTCTTAGATCCACTGCAAGACCTAAAGTGTCAAATCCCGGGCCTAAGTTTGCAGAGGTTGCAGGTACGCTTATAAACATCGTTGTCCTTATTTTGAACGCTTTTAGAGCAAAACTCCAAAAACTACGCTGACACTCGTCAACTTCAGCTCTATCTCTATCTACAACTTCTATAGCTAGACAGCTGGTATTTTGTAGTCAGGTGTTGATTCTTCATCTAATTCAAGATCTTGAATACTCTGAGGTAATGTAAAATTTACATCGACTGGCTGTTCATATTTTTTTGTAATTATAGTCTCTTTTTCCTTGATAAAATAAAGATTTCCTATCGCTTTAATAGGATCTCCTCCATTTAAGGCAAAACCACTACATCCTACACATTCTATACCACGCATGATCTCTATCGTTTTAAGCATAATATAGGTCAGTTTTATAGCCATATAGGAACCTGGCCCCCTGGTATATATCATTCTGGAAATATCATATTTGTCCAAACACGATTTAAGTAAGGGTAAAAGTACTTCAGAGGTCTTTGATTCGCTGATGATGGAGTCTATACGCTCACCATCCTCATACACACCTATCATTAAAGGTGAAGAGATGGAGATGATGAGAAGTTCGTAGTTTTTATGCAAAGCTTTTTTCAAATGTTCTACTCTGCAGCTCTTCAACGGCTACAAGATCATAGTTCTTGCTATCAGAAAGCAATTTTGATGTGAGTTTATAATTGAGGTCATGGCTTCCGGCAAATGATTCATACTTTGCCAAAATATTGTGTCCAGAGACCATCATATCACCTAATGCATCTAGGATCTTGTGTCTTGCAAACTCATTTTCAAAACGCAGTCCCTCAGGATTGAGTACTTTATGATCATCAAGACCTATGGCATTCTGGAGTGTCGCACCAAGTGCTAGGTTTTGACTTTGAAGGTACTGAATATCTTTGGCAAATCCAAAGGTTCTTGCCCTTGCGATCTCTTCTACAAAGTTTTCTGTACTAAACTCAAAACTCTCTTGCTGGTCACCTATGACAGGGTGGTCAAACTTGATACGGAAATCAAACTGTGCACTTTCATGAGGAAGCAGACGAACAAACTTGTCTCCTTCTTGGATCTCAACAGGCTCTTTTACCCGAATGATCTTCTTTGATGCATCCTGCTCTTGGATACCCGCTTCTTCCAGCAAGAGACAAAAAGAGATCGATGAACCATCCATGATCGGCATCTCATTTCCATCCACTATCACACGCATATTGTCAATACCATATGCATAGACAGCGGAGAGAAAATGCTCTATCGTAGAGATATAGCCTTTTTCATTTCCTATGACCGTCGCCATACGTGTATCGATCACTGAGTCAGGAGAGAGTGGTATGCTCAACGCAAGATCTTCACGATAGAACATAATGCCTGCATCTACATCAAGCGGCTCAAGTCTTAACTTGATAGGTTCACCTTTATGTAACCCGATCCCAACAACTTCAACTGGTTTTTTCAGTGTTCTTTGCTGCACTTCGCTCTCCTTTCCCAAAAATTTATTGCTAATATTATACTATAATATAATTATTATTGCAAAAAGTACACTTCAGTGTATAAATTTTAAGCTATTTGCCTGCGATGATCTTATCTGCCGCTTTAAAAATATCATCGATATTTTTTCTGATCCAATCTTGATCGAACCACTCTACTGGTCTCACTTCTACACCTTGGATCAACACACCAAAATGCAAGTGGTCTCCAAGTGCAAGACCTGACACACCTGTTTTTCCTATGGCATCTCCTGCTTTGACCTCATCTCCTTCATTCACCAACAATTGAGAACAGTGTCCATAGAGTGAGTAGAGTCCCAATCCATGGTCGATCATAGGCATATTTCCATAGATACCATTTTCATTGGCATAGACCACTTTACCAGGGTTTGATGTCTTGATCGTTGCCATTTTTGTACTTGCAAGATCATACCCCAGGTGATAGGAGTGTGACACTACATTATCTTTATCTCTATAGTAGTAGTGTCTCTCATCACCATAACTTGCCACTTTTTGACCATTTTTGAGCGGATAGAATTTTTTAACTTTCCAGCTCTCTAACATCTCTGAAGAGATCTCTTTACTGTAACCATGTATCAACGCTTCATTTTTCAGACGCATAGTTTCATTGATCGCTCTTAACTTGTCCAGTCTATCATCGATAGTGGCATATTCAGGATCACTGGAAGCCAGGTCTGTGATCTTTCCATCGATAAACTTGTCTTTGGCTCTGATCCATGAGACCTTGTACTTATGGTTTTTAAGATAGAACGGTATATCAACAACGCGCTTGTTCTTAGCCGCATCTATCGCAACCACATTGGCTTTAAACTCCTCATTGATAAACGGCCATGCGATTAGCGCTGCGTAATATCCCTCTTTTTTATACGGTTGTGGTTTGAATTTGTCTTCTCCCACTTCCACATAAAGCGTATCTAGGTTCTCATCTTCAGCTTGGAACACGACCAGTGCTGCCCCACCCTGTGTAATACTGTAAGAGTTTGCCAGCACATTCACATTTGGACGTTTATAATCAACATTGATATCAATGATCTTTTCACTCTTATTACCCTGTCCAAAATTCCATAAACTGCTATCATTCACAGATACTTTCAACTTTAATTTTGTCGCTTTTGGATCAAGTATCTTGCTTGTAGGATACTTGACTAAAAGTGTTTGCTCTTTTGTCTTCTCTTCGATGACCCCCTGTCCTACGATCAAACTGTTCTGCCCGTCACTCAAGACAAGTTCAAAACTTTTTAATCCTTCATTGTCAGAGAGTTGAACCTTGAATGGATCTTTACGATTCCAAAAGAGGTTTTGTTCACTTTGTATCGTCGGTACTTCTCTTTCAAATTCCGGCGCCGTATATACAAATCCCGCTGCAACAACCAATCCTATCAGTATCAATAGTGCAACGATCTTTCCACCGCCGCCACTTCTTTTTGGTCTTCTATTTCTCATCTAAAATTCCTAATTCTTCTATCTTTGTTAAAATTGTATCTATACTTTCTTGTAATCCAAATTGTGTCAGTGTAAAACCTGAAGCAACTTTATGCCCACCACCGCCAAAAGCCATAGCCACCTTGGAGACATCTGCTTTTTTACTACGTAAGGAGATTCGGATACCGCTATCTAATTCCATGGCAAAAAGTGCCACTTCAACTGTGGCAAGTGATCTGCCGTAATCTACTATACCCTCCATATCAGGTACTGTAGCGCCCGTTGCCTCTATATCATTTTTGGTTACCATGAGTGTAGCGATCCTGGCTTCATGATACAGACTCAGAGAGGATAATGCTTTCTCCAATATACGTATAGAGCTTAATGGTCGTCTCTGTGTAAAATGGTACGCTATCTCACTTGGCACTGCTCCCGCCTTTACCAGATCTCTGGCGACATTGAATACTTCTTCATTCATTGAAGTCGTTGTAAAATATCTTGTATCTGAGAGTAGTGCTGTATAAAAACATGTCGCTACATCTTTTTTGATCGTGTAGAGTTCTCTAAAAAGAGCAAAAGCTACTTGTGATGCAGACGCATGGTCGGCATTGACTACATTAATACTCCCATAACGCGTATTACTGCGATGATGGTCTATATTGATAATATCTCTATCTCTGAGGTCAAAACCCAATCTGTCTATACTGCCGCAATCACATGTAAAGATCAGACTGTCTGTATATTCAATCTGATGCTTGATCTTTTTAAAGTTTGGAAGAAAGTCCAAATATAAGGGCAGATCAACTGAAGCATTCACCACTTCGACTTTTAACCTTTTCTCTTGACTCAACAGCGTATAGATACCTAATGCCGTACCCAAAGTATCAGCATCAGGATTGAGGTGAGAAAGTATCGTAATAGCATTTGCATCAGCAATTTTATTTTGTACTTCCTCATAAGGGAGAGTCTCTGTCGTCATATTATTCTTTCACCATTTTCTTAACACAGCACGCATTATATATGAAGAGTGTTAACAGAGTGTTACGACTCCACTTTCATAGAAAGATCGATCCAGTTTGCTTGATGAATGATCGAACCTGAACTAATGGCATCCACACCTGTCGTTGCAATCTGGGCAATGGTTTTCAGGGTCACATTACCACTGGCTTCAAGTAGGATATGCGGGTAGTTTTCATTTCTGTATGCTACCACTGCTTTAGTCTCTTCTAGAGACATATTATCACACATTACGATATCTGCACCGGCTTTCATTGCTCTTTTCGCCCTCTGTAGTGTTTCACACTCTATCTCCACTTTTGAGGTAAAAGGTATTTTCTGACGTACCTCTTGCATAAATATATCCAAGTCATCTATCGTTTCCAAATGTGTATCTTTTAGCATAAGACAATCATCAAGTCCCATACGGTGATTGATCCCCCCGCCGCAGCGTACGGCATATTTTTCAAACTCCCGAAGCAACGGTCTGGTTTTTCTTGTATCCAGCAGTTTTACGCCTGTATCTTTGATGGCATCGACATACTGAGCTGTCAAAGTTGCAATTGAACTTGCATGAAGGACGATATCCAAAATGGAACGCTCTAAAGAGAGGATGGTTTTTGAATCTCCCGTAATATAGAGAAGCTTTTCACCTTTTTCAAATCGGCCACCATCTGACATTTTCCATTCGAAGGTGAGATTATACAGCTTTCCAAAGGCTTCAATATACTCTTGTCCAGCCAATACTCCATCACTCTTTGCAATAATGTATGCCCGTATAGGTTTACTGGTGCTGATACGTGAGAAAAGATCTCCCCGTCCCAGATCCTCAGCAAGTAAAGCTTTTATAAATCTCTCTTTCAACATCTGGTTTTTCCTTTCGTTCTCTATATTTGACCACTCTGACATTCCAGATCAAAAATATTTACAGCATTATATGACGTTTCGCCCTAAAAAAGCATAAAGTATCTTATGTCTTCTCAATTAAAACCGGAAAACAACATATATAAAAGTATAACAAATTGGTTTCACAACCATTTCTATTTTGTTTCCAATTTGTATACATATTGTTACATTTAACTCCTAACATGCCAATACAATTTAAAACAAGGAAAAATAATGAATTACTCAAAAAGTGCACTTATAGCATTGGCTTCAGCTTCAGCAATTGCAATGACAGGATGTGGTGGTGGAAGCAGCGATCCAGTTGATCCAGTTGATCCAACTGAACCGGTAAATCCAAGAGCAGATGTTGCAGCATGTACATCATATACTATACCTGCAGAAAAAACACTTTCTGGTGATATCACAACATGTACAGAACTTGACAGTGCATCAACTTGGACACTTGACGGTCTTGTAGTGGTTAAAGGAACAACATTGAAGATCCAGCCGGGTACAGAAATAGTAGGACTTCCAGGTACAGGTGATTCTACATCTTACATGATCATTGATATCGATGCTAAGATCATGGCTGAAGGTACTGCGAGTGAGCCAATTGTATTTAAAGGTGAAGCAGGAACTGCAGAAGGTGAGTGGGGTGGACTTACTGTTATCGGTAATGCTACAAATGATCAAGTAAACCCATACGAAGTTAACACTGCATATGGTCCAACAGATTTTGTTGACCTTGCAGACAACTCAGGTGTGTTAAGCCATGTTCAAATCCTTAACTCAGGTATCACAATGGCAGAAGATAAAGAGATCAACGGACTTAGCTTGATCGCTGTAGGTACTGGAACACAGATCAATGATATCACTGTTAACTATTCTGATGATGACGGTGTTGAGATCTGGGGTGGTACAGTTGATTTGACAAATGTTAATATCGAAAACTGTACAGATGATTACTTCGATATCGATGACGGATACAACGGAACAGTAACTAACTTGAACATTACTCAAGACACGCTTGGTAATGCTGCTATAGAAATGTCTGGAGATACAGCGGCGACGTTTAAAGATTTCACAATTATACAAAACGGATCAGCTAAAGAAGGTGGTATCTTCTTCAAGAAAGATGGTATCGGTGGTCACTTCATGAATGGTACAGTAACTGATAACAACTCTGTAGGAGAAGAAGCAGGTGCGATACACTCACAAGGTGTAGCAGATATTGCAAATACTTCTTTTGAAAACGTAACACTTGATGGTACATCTGGTGAAGATAGATTCACTGGTGATTCTGCAACTGAGCTTGAAGCTGAATTCAATGCTGGTACGGGAAACACTGCTAGCTAAACTGACTATTTGATAGACAGCAACTTGCTGTCTATCACACCTCATTTGATCTTCATAATTAAAATCTCCACACAATAAAAATAGAAATTCTATACTATTCTATATTACTTTATCGCCAACATTCGTTCCAATGCTATATTTGCATATTCTATCGTATGAGGATCCACAACTATCTCATTGATCGGTTGACCATCTTCAATGGACTTTAGCGTATTATAGAGATCTTCCAATGTGGTTTCATTCATGGTCGGACACTCCGGTTTGGTAGACGAGAGTACATAAGTGTTACCCTTTCTCATTCTGTTGACAAGATTATACTCTGTCCCTATGGCCACTTTTTGTTCAGGATCAAGATCATTCACATACTTGATAAGCTGTGATGTCGATCCTGAGAAGTCTGCTGCTGCAACCACACTTGGATCACACTCCGGGTGTACAGCGATTTTGATATCCGGATACTTGTTGCGGTAAAACTCTATATCATCTACTGTAAAGAGTTGGTGCACTGAACAAAAACCGTTGAAACAGATGATATCTGCTTCTTTTGGATCACACTCTTTCCCATCTTCTTCTACCCCTATCACACAGGATTTCAATCCCATCTGTATGGCAAAGTTCTGTCCCAAACATCTGTCAGGTACAAAAAGGATCTTCTTTCCGCTCTCCAAACCTTTTTCGATGATCTTAAATGCATTGGATGAAGTACAGACCAGTCCACCCATCTCACCTACCTTTGCCTTGACCGACGCATCAGAGTTAATGTATGTGATAGGCAAAATATTCTCTTTATCGATTCCTCTGTCTACCATATACTGTACAGACTCTTCAAAATAGGAACCATCCATCATACGAGCCATCGCACAACATGCGATCTTGGGCATGAGTACACGTTTTTCAGGTGCGATCACCTTTACACTCTGTCCCATAAAACCCACACCACAGAAAACGACCCAAGGGTTTGTATCTGCCTTAGATCTTCGTGCCAGTTCAAGACTATCACCTATGATATCCGCCATTTCAAACACTTCATCACGCTGATAGTAGTGTGCTACAACCGTAACATCCAGCTCTTCTTTAAGCCTGTTAATTTCAGCTTTATAATCAATACTCATTTAAATCCTTCAAGAATTGAATCCTCTCAATAATGTGGCTATTTTATCAAAATTCGGATAAAATTGCACTATCTAGTACTTATAGCATTATCAGTATAAATTTTAATTGTGGACAAATTATGGACTTTTTAACAAATCAAAATATCTTACTCTATCTAGCAGCCTATCTCATCGCTGGAATTCCTTTTGGATACCTACTGGCTAAAAAATTTGCAGGGGTGGACATCAAAGAGGCAGGCAGCGGAAATATCGGTGCGACCAATGTACTGCGAGTCGTAAAAGAACAAGACCCGAAACTTGCAAAAAAACTAGGTGCCATTACCCTATTTCTTGATGCCATCAAAGGGGTTCTTGTCATTCTTGTGGCGATGATACTAGGTGCTCCGGAAAGTGTACTTTGGACCATAGCCGTACTGGCAGTTGTAGGTCACTGTTTTTCTGTGTTTTTAGGATTTGAAGGCGGAAAAGGTGTAGCTACCGGTTTTGGTGTACTCCTTGTCATGATGCCTATCCCTGCTCTCATCGCTATCGTAGTTTGGTTAGGTGCAGCCAAAGGGTTGAAGATCTCATCACTCTCTTCACTCATTGGGCTTGTTGCCTTCATCATAGCCTCTTACGTTATCTACCCTGAAGTTCCGGGTATCGGTTCACATGCTCCTATCTGGATCATCTCATTTATCATCTTTTACAAACATATCCCAAATATCGTAAGAATGTCCAATAAAGAGGAAGGCAAAGTCTAAATGACCATTCACATTGAGGACCTCACCTTTGATGTTATCATCGGTTTGCTTGATTTTGAGAGAGATAGACCTCAACGTGTCATCATTAACCTTGAAGCCTCCTACGAGTACCGCGATAATCAATTTTTAGACTATGCAGACATGGTACAGCTCATTCAAAATGAACTCAAAGAGAAACGCTATGAACTTTTGGAAGATGCGCTTGAGGGGCTTAAAGCAGTACTCTATACTAAATATCCTCAGCTGCAAACACTTTTTCTGAAGGTCTCCAAGCCGGATATACTCCCTCAATGTAGCGTTTCCTTAAGTAAAACTTGGAATTTTTAAACTTTTTTTAAAAAAGCACTTTTTTTTATGTTATACTATTAAATAAATCTTAAAGAGAAAAAAGGTTCGCTTATGAGAATATTGATCATAGAAGAGAATGAGACGCTCAGCAAGACACTTTCAGATACCTTGACAGAGGAAGGGTATCAGAATGATCTGGCTGAAAATCTTGGCGATGCAAAATATTATCTGGATATTAGAAATTATGATCTAGTTCTGCTTGCTTGGCCTGCCACGTCTGAAAAAAATCTTGATATTATAACGACCATCAAAACAGAAGCGCATAAAACATCTGTCATTGTTCTCTCTGAACGTGAAGACAAAGAGAGTGAGATCAAAGCACTTCGTTCGGGTGCGGATGATTTTATCAGAAAACCTCTTGATGATGACATCTTAAAGGTACGTATCGAAGCAAAACTTCGCTTTGGTGTCTCTAATATTATTGAGATCGAAGATCTTATCATCAACCCAGAAGAAGAGAAGATCATCTATCAAGGTGAAGAGATAGAACTCAAAGGTAAACCATTTGAGGTCCTTACACACTTGGCAATGCATAAAGACCAGATCGTTTCAAAAGAGCAGTTACTCGATGCGATCTGGGAAGAGCCAGAACTTGTGACACCAAACGTCATTGAAGTTGCTATCAACCAGATCCGTCAAAAGATGGATAAACCATTGGACATCACGACGATCGAAACGGTTAGAAGACGCGGTTACCGATTCTGTTTTCCTAAAAAGATCTCTTAATTCACAGGCGCCACAACATCCTTTTGGCGCTTTACCTCTATGAAATCCAAAACTTCTCAAACCAAAGCTATTCTTTTTTATGATGGGTCATGTGCATTTTGTCATGCTGTGGTTCGATTTTTTTTAGTAAGGGACAAGAATGACCTGCTCATGTTTGCTCCACTAGAGGGTAAAACCTTCAAAGAAAAAAATATCGACACAATGGGAATGGACAGTATCATACTCTACACAGAAAATGAAGAGACACTCTATAAAAGTGATGCTGCCATTGCATTGCTTGCACAAATGGGTGGTCTATGGTTCATTCTTGCTAAAATAATGAAACCCATACCTAAAATATTACGTGATGGGATTTATGACCTTATCGCAAAAATACGCTATAAAATTGCAGGTAGCATAGAGGGTAATTCCTGCCCACTTTTACCAAAAAACCACCAAAGTAAAATTTTATTATAAATTCATAGATAATTTAATTTAAGCATAAGCTTTCTTCCGTTATAACTCGTATAAATAACATATACAGAGGAATCCATGGCATTAGTAATCGATGACGAATGTATCGCATGTGACGCATGTAGAGAAGAGTGTCCTAATGAGGCAATCGAAGAGAATGATCCAATTTATATTATTGATCCAGACAGATGTACAGAGTGTGTAGGTCATTTTGATGAACCCCAGTGTATTGCCGTATGTCCTGTAGACTGTATCATTCCTGACCCTGACAATGTAGAGAACGTTGAAGAGTTAAAATTCAAATTTGACAAACTTCAAGAAGAAGAGTAGTTAAGCCATGGCAAAACGAACCGCTATCATCGATATCGGTTCAAACTCAGCCAGACTTGTGATCTTCGAAAAGACAAGTCGTTACGGCTTTCATCTTATCTGCGAACAAAAATCCAAAGTTCGTATCGGTGAAGGTGCCTATGAAAAAGAGGGTTACCTTCAACCCATCGGTATCAAAAGAGCCTTTCTCACCCTAAAATCTTTCCTTTATACCATAGAAAAATATCAAGCGACCAAAACACTCTGTGTAGCTACTTCAGCACTCAGGGATGCACCCAATGGACAAGAGTTCGTTAAATGGGTTCAAAAAGAAATTGGCCTCTACATCAAGATCATTGATGGGAACAAAGAGGCAAAGTATGGTGGTATAGCCGCAGTCAACCTACTTCCTGTAGAAGAGGGTATCAGTATAGATATCGGTGGAGGGTCATCAGATATGACGCTCATGAAAAATGGGCATATCGTAGATACCTATTCTCTTAATCTTGGGACAGTGAGACTCAAAGAGCTCTTTTTTGACAAAGGTTTACCTCCTGAGATCATCAACCAAAAAGCAAAAGCTTATATACAAGCTGAGTTAGCGCACCTGCCAGCAAACTTTAAACACCATTTGGCCATTGGGATAGGCGGAACTGCCAGAACCCTTTCAAAAGGCATTATGAAGCAGGTTACCTACCCCTTAGATAAACTCCATGCTTTTACTTACAGTGTAAAAAAGCATAAAGAGTATCTTGATGCTATTCCTCTTTCAAGTGCAAAGAACCTCAAGCGATTTGGTTTGAAAAAGAACCGTTATGACACAATACGTGAAGGTACGCTTATCTTCAATGAAATACTGGCCCATATAGGTACTAAAACTGTTATTTCCAGCGCTGTTGGTGTACGTGAGGGGGTTTTCTTATCACAGCTGCTGAGAGATGATAACTTGAAGTTCCCTAGCAATACCAATCCTAGTATCGTTTCCATACTCGATAGATTCAAACCTTTGGTGACAATAGAGAAAAAGCGAAAAACAAAGATCAAGCTGGCATCAACACTCTATGGTGTGCTGCAAAAAGATATCGCTGATAACAAACAGTATGAAAAGGAACTTTTATGGGCGGTGAAGCTCTCCAGTATAGGGCAGACACTTACCATTTATAAATCGCATCAGCATGCTTTCTATATTGCGATGCAAGAGTTGAATTATGCCTTTACACATGAAGAGATACTTATTATTTCATCACTGTTGCGCATGCATGGGAAAAATCTTCTTGACAAACCTCTTTTTTCCCACTATAAACCGCTTCTACCACCAAAGCAAACCTTACTTTGGTTAAGTTTCATCTATACACTTACTGTACTCCTGCATGAAGCATCCAACAGTGCGAACATTACTTTTCATTATGAGAATCAAACACTTCGTATCTACTCCAACAAACCACTCTATTTGGCAAAAGAGAAAGTGAAGGCTTTAGAGAAACCTATCCCTTTTGCGATCATTATAGAAGATGAGAGTACTTTACCTAAAAATAAAACATTGGGGATCTAATCATTTTCAAAAGAGCAGGGATGCGTTCCCTGCTTTACTAAAGAGGAAGCAACCCTAGAACTTCGTTCCCATTGAGAATTCAAAGACCGATGTTCTATCTCCAGGCTCCTCATCGATAGCATATGCAAAGACAAGGTTGATCGGTCCAAATCCAGATTGCCACTCTAACACGACACCTGTTGAAGATCTTGAGATATCATTCACTAAGATATCACTCCCTTCAAATACATCAGCATCATTACTAATATAACCATAATCATAGAAGAATGCCAATCTCATCTTTGCCGCTTCAGAGAGAGGAATACTCGCTTCGACAGTTCCTGAAGCACGCTGTGTACCACCGATCAAATCTCCATTAGCTGACTGCGGGGCTAAAGAGAAAGGGTCATATCCTCTTACACTACCGATACCACCCATAAAAAGTTTCTCTCCGGTTGGCAACTTTTTATCTATATCTCTATTGATATAGGTTGCCCTACCTTTAAGACGCATGATCAGGTCATAATCGATCCAATCTTCCAATCCATAATAGAACCCAACTTTAACACTTGTTTTAAATGTATCTGTATAATCAGTATAGAACAATGCTTCATTGCCTTCCAGGTCTCCATCCAGTTGCGCATACTCAAAGTTCACAACTGCTCTCATACCTTCTCTTGCATTATAAAAATCATCCGTATTGTCAAAACTTATAGTGGTAAAGATTGAAGACTTTTTATATTGGTCATTATAGAGAAGGTCATAAATTTCTGAAATGTTTGCATCATCATTATAACTTGACTGGTTGTCTACATAGCCTAACCCTAAAGAGGCATGAACGTATCTAAAGAACTCTCGTCCCAATGTCATAGACCCACCCAACTGATCTTGTGTATAGTCGATATATTCATAATCTCTTTTATACAAACTGAGTCCAAAACTATACATGCTGTCCCAAACTTTCGGGTTTACAAAAGAGACATTATAGTTTGTTGAGATCTTTGATATCTCAAAACCTAAAGTGGAATTGATCCCTGTACCAAAGAAGTTTCTGTCTGAGATAGAAGCATTTACCATCAACCCTTCATAACTACCATATCCACCACCAGCAGAAATAGTACCAGTAGATGTCTCTTTCACCTTTACAAGTAAGTCTATCTTATCTTCAGAGATTCTTTGACTCTCAACTTCAACATTTTCAAAGAATCCAGTTCTACCCAATGCATTCTTTGAATCTTTAAGATCTGTAGAATTGAACTTATCTCCAGGTGCCAAGTAGATATAACGGCGGATAACCCTGTCTTTGGTAATATCATTTCCGGAGATAATAACATCATTGATCGTTACGATCTCTCCTGGTTCAACCACATAATTGAGGTTAATGATCTTTTGTTCAGGATCTTTGTGCATCTGGGGAGCGACTTTAACAAATGCATAACCGAGGTTCCCTATCTTCTCTTCAATGGTACTGATATCTTTACGCATACGTTTAATATTAAATATCTTCCCTTCTTTCAAGATAAGTTCATCTCGAA
>Ga0180435_10001891_pt1 | contig 21522 bp, 18 predicted proteins | sample SS_ome_3_FD_132467 | JGI IMG/M metagenome (GOLD analysis project Ga0180435, IMG submission 132467) | Hypersaline lake sediment archaeal communities from the Salton Sea, California, USA - SS_3_S_1 metaG | ecosystem: Environmental > Aquatic > Non-marine Saline and Alkaline > Hypersaline >...
ATAACATTCCGATATCCACCGGACGATTCCGTTCCAACTGGGAGTTGTCTTCTGCGCGTGCGGTGACCGTGTTGCACTCCATGTTGCGCAACAAGCAGATCGCGCAGGGTCGCGTACAGGTACAGGGATTCGCTGATACCAAGCCGCTCGAGGACAACGCCACACCGCAGGGCAGGGCCAAAAACCGTCGTGTGGAGCTGGTGATTTTGCGCGGTTCGGATATTGATTCCGGCGAGGTAATCAGCCTGCCGGATGGGCAATAGATGGTAGGTACGGTTATGACGAACAGGGTAAAGCAATCCAACGACGACAGGCGTGAGTACTTCCGTGTCAACGACGCGGTGCGACTGACGATCCGCAGTGTTTCCGAAGAGGAATTACCCGCTTTGCTGGAATGCCTGGATCAGAACATCACTGGCAATTTCACGATCATGTCCAGCCTGTCGTCCATCAGTGCCGAGATGGCGGCCAGCATGCGTCGGATCGAGATCAACCAGCCGGATGTGGCGGCATACCTGAAGGCGCTGGATCGCAAGATCGCAGTGTTGGGGCGCGCCCTGATAGCCTCCGAAAACGAACTCGTGATGGAGGAAGCGCACCCGGTAAATCTCAGCGCCGGTGGCATGGGTATCCTCGTTGGCGAGGAGTACCAGGCGGGGCAGCCGGTCGAAATCAAGATGCTGTTGTTCCCCTCGTTCACCGGCGTATTGACCTATGGCACCGTGATCGATAGCACGCCGCTTGCCCCGGAAGAAGCCAAAGAAGGCTATAGTTACCGTGTGCGAATTGAATTTACTCACATGCGGGAGCAGGATCGCGATCTGGTCATACGGCATGTTCTGAGGTGCCAGAGCAACGAGTTACGCAAGAAGGATCCGGCTCACCGACTTGACGAGGAATGAGTCCATGCGTCCTACCCGGGACCAGATAAAAATGGCGATGGAAGCGGCCGACCGCATGCATCGTCGTGATGTAGATCCTCATCACCTGGCGGCAACGCTGCGTTACCTGAGCGAACGAAATCACTCTTTGGAAGAACTCCTGACCATGGTCGACCGTTTCGTGCGTTTCGGTATGCCCGAACACGAGCTGTCGGAGATGCGACGCCTGGTCACCCGCCTGCGGGAGTCCGAGGCCCGGGACGAAGAGGCGATCGCGGAAGACAAGTCCCTGGAAATCGACAGCTCCATGTTGCTGTAATTGCGTTGGGCGCCTGACCAGGGTGCTGGGGGCTCCGCTTCGGTTTCCGGGTTGGTCATCCACGCCAGCTTTAATGCCCCTATCAGCATGTGCTAAAATTCGCCGGTTTTTCTGACCGGGGAATAGCAACATGCCCTTTTACGATTATCAATGTAGCGCCTGCGGGCACCAGTTCGAGGCCATGCAGAAGATGAGTGCCGAGCCGCTCACTGACTGCCCGGAATGTGGCAAGCCGGAACTGGCCAAGCAGGTCTCTGCCGGTGGCTTTCGCCTCAAGGGCAGTGGTTGGTACGAAACCGACTTCAAGGGCGGTAACAAGAAGAATGTTGCCGAATCCTCCGGCGGCGGTCACAGCTGTGGCAGCGGCGGTTGCTCTTCCTGCGGCTGAGTCCGGCCGTTTTTGAAAATTATGGCGCCCCGCCTGGCGGGGCGTTTTATGTTTACGAACCCTAGGAATACTCCATGCGCACCCAATATTGTGGCGAAGTGAACGCCGATTTCATTGATCAGACCGTCGAACTGTGCGGTTGGGTGAATCGTCGTCGTGACCATGGCGGCGTTATCTTCATCGACCTGCGTGATCGCAGCGGCCTGGTCCAGGTCGTTTACGATCCGGATATCGAAGATGTGTTTGCCACGGCCGAACAGGTGCGCAACGAATTCGTGCTGCGGATCAAGGGTAGGGTACGTGCGCGTCCGGAAGGGACTACCAACCCGGAACTTTCGACCGGCGAGATTGAGATCCTGGGCAAGGAATTGGAAATCCTCAACCGCGCCGACACCCCGCCGTTCCAGATCGACGATACCGACACCTCCGAGGAGCTGCGCCTGCGCTACCGCTATGTCGACCTGCGCCGGCCCGAAATGCAGGAGCGTATCCTGCTGCGTTCCAAGGTCACGCGTATCCTGCGCAATTACCTGGACGATAAGGGCTTTCTCGACATAGAGACCCCGATGCTGACCAAGGCCACCCCGGAAGGCGCGCGCGACTACCTGGTACCGAGCCGCGTGCACGCGGGCAAGTTTTTTGCCCTGCCGCAGTCGCCGCAGCTGTTCAAGCAGTTGCTGATGATGTCCGGCATGGATCGCTACTACCAGATCGTGCGCTGTTTCCGTGACGAAGACCTGCGCGCTGACCGTCAGCCCGAATTCACCCAGCTCGACCTGGAGATGTCGTTCCTTTCCGAGGACGAGATCATGGGCCTGATGGAAGAGATGATCCGCGTCACCTTCAAGCAGGCGCTGGATATCGACCTTCCCGACCCGTTCCCGCGCATGAGTTACGCCGAAGCCATGCAGCGCTTCGGTTCCGACCGTCCCGACCTGCGTGCCGATCTGGAACTGATCGACGTGGCCGACCTGATGGCCGACGTGGAATTCAAGGTATTTGCCGGCCCGGCCAAGGATCCCAAAGGCCGCGTCGCTGCACTGCGCCTGCCTGATGGCGGCAAGCTCAGCCGCAAGGATATCGACGAGTACACCAAGTTCGTAGGCATCTACGGTGCCAAGGGTCTGGCCTATATCAAGGTCAACGAACTGGCCAATGGTGTAAACGGCCTGCAGTCTCCGATCCTCAAGTTCCTGCCGGACGAGGTGGCAATGGCCATCATGGAGCGTACCGGCGCGCAGGATGGCGACATCGTCTTCTTCGGCGCCGATAAGACCAGCGTAGTCAACGAGGCGCTGGGTGCCCTGCGTGTCAAGCTGGCCGAAGACCTGGGCCTGATGAGCGACCAGTGGAAGCCGCTGTGGGTAATCGATTTCCCGATGTTCGAGTGGGACGAGGGTACCGAGCGTTGGAACGCCTTGCACCACCCGTTCACTGCGCCCAAGCAGGACCAGCTGGAGCTGCTTGATTCCGACCCGGGTGCCTGCCTGTCGCGTGCTTACGACATGGTGCTCAATGGTACCGAGGTGGGCGGTGGTTCCATCCGTATCCACCAGGAGGACGTGCAGGAGAAGATTTTCCACCTGCTTGGGATCGAGGATGAAGATGCTCGTGAGAAGTTCGGCTTCCTGCTGGATGCGCTCAAGTTCGGTTGCCCGCCGCACGGAGGCCTGGCGTTCGGCCTGGACCGCCTGGTGATGCTGATGGCGGGTGCCAGCTCGATCCGCGATGTGATGGCATTCCCGAAGACCCAGAGTGCCAGCTGCCTGTTGACCCAGGCCCCGTCCGAGGTCAGTGCAGGTCAGCTACGCGAATTGCACGTGAAAGTCCGGCTTCCACAGGCGGAGAAAAAGGCCGACTGAGCGAGACTTTTTGGGGAACTCCTCAAGCGGTACGAATCATTGGGCTGACGTTGGAGTGCGGGGTGAACTGCTCGATATCCTCCAGCGGCATCGGCTTGCATATTCCGTAGCCTTGGGCGAGGTTCACCTGTGCATCCTGCAGGGCCTTGAGCACTTGCTTGTCCTCGACGAATTCCGCGATGGTTTCCAATCCCATGGCGCGGCCGATATCGCTGATTGAACGCACCATGGCCGCGTCAATTTCGTCTTTGAGCATGTCCTTGACGAAGGTCCCGTCGATCTTCAGGTAATCCACAGGCAGGTGCTTGAGGTAGGTAAAGGATGACAGTCCGCTGCCAAAGTCGTCCAGGGCGAATCGTGCGCCTCTGGCGGCCAGGCAGGTCATGAAGTATTGGGCTTTTTCGATGCTTGCCACGGCGGCGGTTTCGGTGATTTCGAAACACAGTTTTTCCCATGGCAACTTGTGTGCTTCCACCTGCCGGATCAGGTAGTCGAGAAATTCTTCGTTGGCCACACTCTGCCCGGACAGGTTCACCGCGACCTTATCCAGCTTGTCGAAGAGTGCCTGGTTATGGATCCAGTGCGAGCATAAGGCATCGATGACCCAGCGGTCGACGTGGCTCATCAGGTTGTAGCGTTCCGCAGCCGGAATGAACGCCATTGGCGGAACCATCTTGTCGTTTTCATCGAACATCCGAACCAGGATTTCAACGCCCCAGGAGGAGTCTGGCAGCAGGTTTACCGGCACGATAGGCTGGGCAAACAGCGCAAATCGGTGTTTTTCCAGGGAGTCGCGAATCGAAGCTGCCTGGGTCATTTCATCGCGCCGCTTCTGCTCCTCGTTGCCGTCTGGCTGATAGGTGACAACCTGGTCGCGCCCGTTCTCCTTGGCGATGTAACAGGCGGAATCGGCTGCCGCGAGCACGCTGGCGGTGTTACCCATGGAACTGTCGATGCAGACAAGGCCAATGGAAACGCCGATCGCAAAGTTTCTCCCTTCCCAATTGAAGCGGTAATCGCGAACGGTTTCGCGTAGTTCCTCTGCTATACGCTTGCCGACTTCCAGGTCGCAGTTGGGCAACAAGGCAGCCAGTTCGTCGCCTCCCAGGCGGGCCAGGATGTCAGTATGGCGCAGGCGAGTGCGTAGCAGGCTGGTCAGTTGCTTGAGCAACTGGTCGCCCGCATCGTGGCCGCAGTTGTCGTTGATCAGTTTGAACTGGTCGAGATCCAGGTACAGCAGGATGTCATTACTCGGCGTGTTATTGCAGAGTAGTTCATCCAGGCGCCGTTCGAACTCACGCCGATTGATCAGGTCGGTGAGTTCATCATGCGTGGCCTGGTAGGAGAGGATCTCCTGCATGCGTTTCTCGGTGGTGACATCTTGAATGACCATCACGCTGCCGATGATCTTTCCCTTGGCGTCGCGCAACGCGGAGATGCGTGCGTTGACATAAATCGTCTCGCCATCTTCGAAGCGAAGTTCCGGCACGCCAGGCAATTCACACTGGGTGCCGCTGGACAGGGTTTCCTTGAGTCCCTGCCTGACCGAGCGCCGGTGATCCAACTCGCTGAAGGTCAGCAGGTCCAGTATTGGTCGCTCGATGATATCGCACTCCTGTCTGCGCAACAGGGCGCAGGCAGAGGCATTGGCCCAATGGATGCGGCCTCTGTCATCGGTGGTGATGACAGCTTCCTCGATTGACTGAAGGGTGGTCTGGGCAAATTCCTTTTCGCGAAAGATGTTCTCTTCCGCCTTCTTGCGATGGGTCAGGTCACGCACGATCAGAATGTATTGGTGATCGTCGTCCAGGGGAATACTGGATACGCCGACCTCGGTCGGAAAACGCATGCCGTTGTGATGCACGCCGACCAACTCATGACCGTAAGAGCGGGCATTCACAATGTGATCGTGAAAATCCAGGTCGGGAAAGTAGGAGCGAATATCAGGGTGAAAACCATCAACTTCCTGGATGCCGAACAGTTTGCGTGCTGCAAGGTTTGCGGACACCACTTGGTTGTCCTGGTCCAGCGTGATCAGCGCATCCCGGATATTTTCGACGATGGCACAGGACCTGGTGACGTTCGGTCGCTGCTGCGCCGCAGGCATTGTTGTGTCAGCGGAAACCGTGGCAGGTGACGTTACCTGTTCGTATACCGAGGTGACATCGTTGATCTGTAAAACGCAGTGGCGTGCGCCGTTCTCGTCTTCGATCGCTCGCAGTAGCAGTGTATGTTTCAGACGATCCCTTTTTTCACCGGTGTGCAGTGGCAACGGACTGAGGTCGACGGTGTTCCATGTTGGCACGTCGTCGCCTGCCAGTATCTGGTCGATAGCGCCTTGCAGACGGCTGGCGGACTTAACGGGAAATAATTCCTCAAAACGCTTGTCCAGCGCCTGGCTGGCCGGGATTTCGCTATGAGTTTCCATCCACTGGTTCCAAAACACAATGCGCCGCGTCGGGCTGATTACGATCAATCCGGCATGCAGTGCATGAAGCGTTTCGGTATGGATCGGCAGGTGACTCACGGTCGCACTTTCCGTATGTCGGACACAGCAGCAATAACGCCCAAGGAACCAGCCGTTCTTACCGCGGGCAAGGACCTCCGGGTATTGCTGGCCGACAGCGTCCTTTCGTCACTGTCTAACGGGAGTTCGGGTTTTACTGTTTCCTTGCTGGACATTTGCTGCAGGTTCTCACGATACTGTCCTGAGTTTCGGCTGGCTCAGCGGTTTCTTTATCGGACGTGGCAATGTCAGGAGTTAAACGCCCAGAATCGGTATTGGTCTTGGTATGCACCGCGAAAAGCGAGGTGCTGATGATGGAAAGGCGGGAACCCTCTGGATTCTGGCAATCGGTAACCGGTTCTTTGCGCTGGGGAGAAAGTGCGGTCCAGGCAGCGAGGCGCGAACTCTACGAGGAAACCGGCATTCAGGCAGGCAACCAACTGCAGGATCTGCGACACAGCGAAAGATTTCCTATCGTGCCTCCCTGGCGTGAACGCTATCCTGAGTATGCGCGTTTCAACACTGAGCACTGGTTTCTGCTGCGTCTGGCGTCGCGCAGGCTGGTGAGGTTGAATCCCGCCGAACATCGTCGTTACCGTTGGGCAGGTCCTGCGCAGGCAGCGCGTCTGGCGTTTTCCTGGACCAATGCAGATGCAATCCGACAGTTCTGTAGATGACGCGTAGTCGTTCTACAGGGCGGTGAGGCTGGCCTCAAGCCGCTTCCTGCGTCCTCTCCAAGGTGCGCGCGACCTCGGCGCACAGTTTGCGGAAGCGTTTGTAATTCTGTTCGTTGAGTTCGCCGCCGTCGGCGTATAGCAGTCCCAGCGCCTTATCCTGCACGAAGATCGACATGGCGAAAAAGCCCTTCGTGCTGCCGCCGTCCAACGGCAGTTCTTTGAGTAGCGGGGTGTATTTCTCCCGATTCCCGGGGTTCAACCAGACGCTTTGCTGTTTACCCAGCAGCAAGGAAAACAGGTTGCGCTGTCTGAGGTTCACGCAGAAACGGCGCATTGGGTCCTGTTTGTTTCCCCCCAGCGCCAAGCGGGCCTTTACCTCGGTACGATCCTTGTTGAGCATGCCAAACACGGCGCGCTTGATACCGGCTTCTTTCTGGGTTGAACGCATCAGCTTGCCGAGAGTTTCCTGCAAGCCTCTTTTGGGCGACTGTGCGGACGTTTTTGTGATTTTTCCGTCCCATGTTGGTAGGGTCGGAATTTCCACTTCTTCCTCCCCGCCGGGGATGAGAAGCAATTCGAAGGCGGCCAGCGGGTAGCCTGGTTGCGCCAGTTCGCGAGCGGCCTCGACTGCGCGTTGGTGCCACCAGGCAGCAACTGCATGATGGGTTTGGCCCAGGTATTCTTCCAGAACCTCGAGGTGCAGGTTCACTCCGTCCGGCTCCCAGCCGGCAAAACTCGTCTGTGCCAACATGTCCGCCAGTGCCACCGTCTGTGCGGTGCGGCTGAACGGGTCCCAGTCGCTCATGGCTTCGCGAGCCAGGCGCGGCAGATGCCAGGTGTCGGCCAGGCGGGTGTTGGCCTGTTTCAGTGACTCACCCAACTCGGCGGAAAAGGCGGTCTCGAACGGAACGCCGCTGCGCATGGCGTTTGTCGCCCGCCGGGCGGATTCGTGGTCTGTGGACCACAGGGCCAGCACGGCGGGCTGTTGCAGCAGCGCGGCAACGGCCAGTTCTTCGGTGTTTGCAAGGCCTATTGCCTGCCCAAGTGCGCGTGCAAACCAGGCGGCATGAGCGGCCTGGCTGTAGGCGAACCCGGCCTGGGGTGTGCCATCCAGGAGTTGGTGGTCGGCGCGGGGCAGGTTCCAGAGCAGTTCCTTGAAAGGACCGTGCCCGAGGAGCGACAAGGCATGGGCCGGGTCCGTGATGCTTTGGCTTGCTCCAGGGCGGCTTTGCTCTACGCGCTGATACAAGGCGATGACTGCCGCCGGATCGCGCATCAGGATTCGTTGCAGTGCCTGGTTGTTGCTGTGGTTGCTGGAGAGCTGTTGCTCGAGATCATGCGCGGTTGCCGGCATGATCGGCAGAGTGGTTTTTTCGCATCCGGAGAGCGCTTTTTTCATGGGGAAACGGGAGCAACGGCGTTATTGCCCCGTTTATCGACCTGCAACGCTCGAACTTGAACCCTCGGCTTTGGACTGCGGGGCCCGAGATCATTAAAATCGCCCGATCGAATTCGATTTTCCGCATGAGGTAGCGCAATGGCAGGTCACAGTAAATGGGCCAACATCAAACACAAGAAAGCCGCAAACGACAAGAAGCGTGGCAAGCTGTGGTCGAAACTGATTAAAGAGGTCACGGTTGCAGCCAAGCAGGGTGGGGGTGACCTGGATTCTAATCCGCGCCTGCGCCTTGCTGTGGACAAGGCCAAGGCCGGCAACATGCCGAACGACACGATCGAACGTGCCATCAAACGCGGTGCGGGGGGTGAAGAGCAGGCAGATTGGGACGAGATCCGCTACGAGGGGTATGCGCCGGGCGGCATCGCGGTCATCGTGGATTGCCTGACCGACAACCGTAACCGTACTGCCTCCGAGGTGCGTCATGCCTTCACCAAGCACGGTGGTAACCTGGGCACCGATGGTTCGGTGGCCTACATGTTTCAGAAGAAGGGCGTGATCAGCTATGCGCCAGGTGCTGACGAAGATGCGTTGATGGAGGCAGGGCTCGAGGTTGGTGCCGAAGATGTCGTTGGCAATGACGACGGCTCGGTCGACGTGTACACCACACCGGAAGATTTCGAGGAGGTGAAGAACGGCTTGATCGATGCCGGGCATGAGCCGGAAAACGCCGAGATCACTTTTGAGGCCGACACCCTGTCGCCGGTTGATAAGGACGGCGCCGAAAAGATAATGCGCATGGTGGATTTTCTTGAAGACCTGGACGATGTGCAGGACGTGTATACAAACGCCGATATCCCTGACGAGGTTATGGCGGAGCTGGACGTTTAATTGGCCCGCATTCTTGGCATCGACCCCGGATCACGTGTTACCGGTTTCGGGGTGATCGAATCGGACGGCCGGCACAGCCGGCACGTTGCCAGCGGTACCATCCGCACCGGCAGCGGCGAGTTCCCCGTGCGCCTGGGTGAAATTTTTCGCGGGATCAGCGAGGTGATTGAGCAGCATGCGCCCACGCAGGTGGCGATCGAACAGGTGTTTATGGCCAAGAACGCCTCGTCGGCGTTGAAACTTGGGCAGGCCAGGGGAGTGGCCATCGCTGCCGCAGTGACCCGTGACCTGCCCGTGTTCGAGTATGCGCCCAGGGCGGTTAAGCAGGCACTGGTGGGTGCCGGCGGGGCCGACAAGGAACAGGTGCAGCACATGATTCGCGTCCTGTTGTCGCTGTCCGGCAAGATGGGGCTGGATGAATCCGATGCGCTGGCGATTGCCCTGTGTCATGCGCACAGTCACACCACACTTAACAAACTCGGAGCCCTTCGATGATCGGGATGCTGCGTGGCCATGTCTTGCACAAGCAACCGCCTTTCCTGCTGCTTGACGTAAATGGTGTCGGCTACGAGATTGAGGCGCCGATGTCCACCTTCTATAGCCTGCCACTGGGTGACGAAGTGGTGACCCTGCACACGCACCTGGCAATTCGCGACGATGCGCATGTGTTGTACGGGTTTGCTTCCGAGTCTGACCGTGCCCTGTTCCGCACCTTGCTCAAGGTGAGCGGGGTAGGCGGAAAAATGGCGTTGGCCATTCTCTCCGGCATGACCGCCGACGAGTTCAGCCTGGCTGTGCAAGCAGGTGATACAGCTGCATTGACGCGTCTGCCCGGAGTGGGCAAGAAAACCGCCGAGCGTCTGATTGTGGAAATGCGTGATCGTTTGGAAAAACTCGATGTGTCGTCGGCTCCAGGGGCCCCGGTCGGCGCGGTCGGTGAAACGGCGAAAGCACATTCGCCGCTGGTCGATGCGCTCAGTGCGCTGGAAGCATTGGGCTATAAACCTGCCGATGCGCTACGCATGACAAAGTCAGTTGACTGTGAAGGGCTGGGTACTGAAGAGATCATACGTGCCGCGCTTCAGGGGTCCAGGTAGGCCACTTGCCTTTGCCAGGTTTTCAAGCGCTCCTGGCGAAGCGGGTCCGTAACAACTCCTCGATATTCTCCGCGGGCAGCGGGCGGCTGAAATAGTATCCCTGGGCTTGAGCACAGCCTTTATCGCTCAGAAACTCGGCCTGTTCCTGGGTTTCCACGCCCTCGGCGATGACGTTCAGATGGAGAGCTCCGGCGAGGGCAATCACCGCCTCGGCAATGGCCATGTCGTTGGTATCGTCGGGGATGTGGCGTACAAAGGATTTGTCGATCTTGAGCTTGTCGATGGGTAGTTGCTTGAGGTAACTCAGGGAAGAGTAACCGGTGCCGAAGTCGTCAATGGCGACCTGGACGCCTTTTTCGCGCAGTACCTGCAGATCGTCAATGCTGGAATCCATATTGCGCATCACGAAACTTTCGGTTACCTCCAGTTCAAGGTTTTGCGTTGGTAGGCCAGTCTCTTCCAGCGTGTCGATCACCAAGCGGTTGAAGCCGCCCTGTTGAATCTGCGGCCCGGCAACGTTGACGCCCATCCGGCCAATGGAAAGGCCTTGCTCCAACCATGCCTTGCCTTGTTCGCAAGCCTGTTTCAGGACCCAGGCACCGATTTCCCGAATCAGACCGCTCTGTTCGGCAATCGGTATAAAGCGAGCTGGAGAAATAGGTCCTTCCTCCGGGTGGTTCCAGCGTAATAACGCCTCCAGACCGGTAAGCATGCCGGTGTCCAAATCAACTTGAGGCTGATAGACGAGGAACATCTGGTCGGTGTGTAGCGCTTCACGCAGCGCGTTCTCCAGGAACACATGCTCCGTGGCGACTTCGGTCAACTCCGAAGTGTAGAATTGAAAAGTGTTGCGTCCCTCGTCCTTGGCACGATACATGGCCGCATCGGCATTGCGCAGCAACACGTCTCCTTCTTCACCATCCTGCGGATACAGCGTCAGTCCCATGCTGCTGGTCACCCGTACATCCTTATCGGCGATGCGGAAAGGCTGATAGAAACATTGCATGATCTTGTTGGCGACCGCCGTGGCATCCTCTCGGGTTTGGGTGTCTTCCAGAATGAGGACGAATTCATCACCGCTGATGCGGCCGACGGTGTCCTCATTTCTAACCGTTTTGACAAGGCGGTCGGCCAGCTGTTTCAGTAGCTCGTCGCCCGCCTGGTGACCGAGGCTGTCGTTGATCATCTTGAAGCGGTCAAGGTCGACGAATACCAAAGCGAAACCGCGGTTGTGTCGCGATGCATGCCTGATGCTTTGTTCCAGCCGGTCACTGAGCAGGAGGCGATTGGGAATGCCGGTCAGCGCATCGTGATGAGCAAGGTGTTCGAGTCGCTGCTCCACTTCTTTCAGGCGTGAAATATCGGTAAAGACGCCCACGTAACCGCTCAGCCGCTGTTGTTCGTTTCGCACGGCACTGATGGTGAGCAGTTCCGGGTACAACATGCCGTCGCGGCGACGATTCCATATTTCGCCGCTCCAGCTACCCGCGTTCAGCAAAGAGTGCCACATCTGCTGGTAAAACTCGCGGTCGTGTCTACCCGAAGCCAGTATGCTGGATGTTTTCCCTATCACTTCCTCACGGGCATAGCCGGTGATCGAGGTGAATGCTTCGTTGACGTCGGTGATATTGGCGTCTTCATCCGTGATGATTACGCCTTCCACGGTGCTGTTGAACACGGTCGCAGCCTGTTGAAGGCGTTGTTCTTTCAATACGTCGTCGGTGACATCCTGTACCGTGCCCACGCAACGGGTCGGATTGCCCTGTGCATCGAAGTAGGGAATGGCATTTTCCCTCACGTACTTTATTCGCCCATCGGACATAAGCAGGCGGTGGGTCAAGGAGTATGTTTCCCGTTTCTCAATGCTTTCAAGGAAAGTGGTAAGCATTTCGCCTCTATCTTGCGGATACACATGCTCGAGGAAACTTTCCAGCGAGGGGACGAAATCGGTCGGGTCCAATTCAAAGATGCGGTATACCTCTTCGGACCAGGACAGCATCTCTGTCTGCATGTCCAATTCCCAGCCACCCAGCTTGGCAATGCGCTGTGCCTCGTTCAGGCGTGATTCACTGCTGCGCAGCGCATCAGTGCGTTCACTCACCATCTGTTCCAGGGTGTCCTGGTATTGCAACAGTTTGGACTCGGCCGATTTGCGTTGACCCACTTCCCGGGCAAGTCGCCTGTTCCAATAGAGCGCACCGCTTAGTATCAGGAGGGCGATCAGGGTTACCTGCCAGATAAGCGTGTAGTCCACGCTTCGCTCGAACTGAACATTCATCCAGCGGTTGTAGATCAGTTGTTTTTGGTTCTCGCTGATGCCATTCAGGCCTTTCTGCAGGATGTTTACGAAGATGGGCCAGTCTTTGCGCACAGCCATGGACTGGCGATTGTAATAGGGGGTTTCACCGGCAAGCTGTACTTCCTGGACCTGGTTTTTCAACAGGTAATAATTGGCTGTCAGGACGTTACCGACAAATGCATCGACTGCTCTCTTGGCGACCAGGTCGATTCCTTCCTCGGGTGAGGCAACGCCAACGAGCAACAAGTCAGGGTGGTTTTGCTGTAACCAGGTTTCGACTGCGTAACCCCGCGGTACCGCTACACGCCGTCCTTCAAGATGGCTGAGTTTGCCGATGTAGCCGGAATCCTTATGCGCGAAAATGCGAATCGGCATGTCTATGTAGGGCGCTGTAAAGGTGGAGAACTTCTCGCGCTCCGCGGTACGCGATACCGAAGCGAACATGTCGGCCTCACGCGCCGCTACCGCAGCCATCGCTGCTTCCCAGGTCTCGAGGCGAGGTACTTCAAATTGTATTCCGAGAGATTCTTCCAGAAGCTTCAGGTAGTCGAGCGAAATACCTTCATAGGTTCCATCGACATTGCGATACTCCACGGGCGCCCAGGCCGGGTCCAGGGCAACTTTGATGACCGGGTGTTTCTCAAGCCATGCGCGCTCTTGTTTGCTCAGGGCCGATTGCGGGTTCGGGCGGGTGCTTTCATAGGCGCTGATCTGCCGGGCCCAGCGTTCCGTCAGGATGTTTCGCCATTCCTTGCCACGCTTGTCGAGGATTTTCTGCATGGCTGAATGCACAAGGGGCAGATCTTTAGCGATGGCAAAACGCAGTTCGAGTGAATCCACCTCATGATCCGGTAGTTGACCGGCTATTTTGAGATCGCTCGCGAGTTGGGTATGCAGGAAATAGCCAGCATGGCTGGCGTTGTCGATGTAGTAGTCGACGTCGTTGGACCTCAGTGCGCGGTACGCGGTTTCCAGATCGTCGAAACGTACCAGGTCGAGGTAGGGGTAGCGGGAAGCGAGCAGGTGGGCCTGGCGGAACCCCGACACAACGCCGACCCGATGGTTCTTCAGGTCGTCGACTTCTCGCACGTTGGTGGCGTCAGAACGTCCAACCGCCACGAAAGGCGCCTCGTGTACCGGTGTTGTTTCCAGCAGGTAGTCACGGGTTTGACCGGGGTTGGAGTAGTCGCTGAGGACGTTGACTGTCCCGGATTCGAGTGCTTTCAGCGAATCCGGATAATTCAGGCCTCTGTGCAATTCGATTTCCAGCCCCAGGGTCGACGCCAGCTTCGCGATCAACTCGTTGAGGTAGCCACTGGGCAGATCGTCATCCAGAAAAGAAAGCGGGGCCTGGTCTTCGATAATCGGAACGCGCAGGGTCTTCAGTTCTCGCAGGGCCTCACGCTCCGCGCTGGTCAGCAGAAAATCATCCGGATCGTAGAAAAACGTTGGCGGTATTTGCGAGGATTCCGCCAGGCCGAGTCGTGCGTATGTGAGGGCGATTCGCTGGTATCGGCTGGGCCAGAAGCTGCCGAGCTTGGTGATGTCGTTGTCGACCAGTCTTATCGTTTCGCTGGCCTGGTAGCTGAGGTGGCTACGGTCGAAGTCCTGGGTGTTATAGCGCGAAAGGATCAGGTCGATGATTTCCTGCGGGTGCTCAAGTGCATAACGCCAGCCGCGCAGCGTGGCACGGTGCATGCGTTTGACCCGATCCGGATGTTCTTCCAGTTCCTTGTGGGTGGTGAACAGATTGTCACCGTAGAAATCGATACCGTAATCCCTCGGGTCGATGATGTTGATCGGAAAGCCTTTCTGTTGAAAATAAAAAGGTTGGTCGCTGCGGTAACCAGCAAGGGCATCGGTCTTGCCTTCGATAAGGTCATCATTGCGAAAGCTGTATGGCTGGAGCTCAAATGCCTCGAGGGATCCCGCCTCCTGGTGGAGCATGGCCAAAATTGGCGTGTCGGTAATGCCCGAGGAATCGGTTGTGACGCGTCGACCTATCAGGTCGGATGCGCGCTTCAGTTTGGATTTGCGCGGGGTCATCAGCACCAGAGGCGAATGCTGATAGATTTGCGCCAGCAAAACCACCGGTGCCCCTTTCTGTGCGGCCAGGATCAGGCCGGTATCGGTGATGCCGTAATCTGCGTTGCCGGAAAGGACGTCGTTAACCGGATCGACCTGGGGATTGCGTTCGCGCAGGACAACCTCAAGCCCTTCCTCCCTGTAGAAGCCTTTTTCGATAGCCGCGTAGTAGCCGGCGAACTGGAACTGGTGGAACCACTTCAGCTGTAAGGTCACACGTTCGAGATTTCCAGACGCAGGGGCTGCTTGAAGGATCCCTGTCAGCAGAAGGCCGAGCGCAAGCACCCGAAAAACAATGCTGAACTTGAAGTTACGACGGTGTGTAGGTTGTGGGTGATGCCTGCCCAGAATCAAAACGGGTTCCAGAATATGATGATTTAGTGCTTGTGGAAGTAACGGCCGCTTCTCCTGGTACTGTAGGAATTAAATGCCAGTAATGCCCCTTGAATCTTTATCAGTTTGAGGGTGTTTCAGTTTCCTGGGAGATTTCCATCAACGTGTCTAAGTTGAGCGGTTCGGTCAGTGGAGCGGCCTCGTCAATGCGTTCCACCTGCTCATCCCGCGGCAGATACAGGATATTGGCGACATCAATCAGCAGCTGCGTGAGGCGGATGGCTTCCATGCTGTCATTCATCAGAGATGTCGCCATTTCGCGTGATATCTCTTCATTTAGCAGCAATTTGTCGACACGACCATTGCGTAGCACGTCGTACTGCTCCAGCCTGGCGCGCTGCCGGTCAAGCTTCGCAAAGTGTTTGGCGGACATGTCCGATTCGCCAAGACGGTGGATCATGCGGGTGACCTTGAGAATACGGTGGCGCAGCAAGTTGTACTCACGCCGGATCGCCGTATTGTTCGAATCCAGGTAGCGTTCGATATTCTGCCGCAGTGGCTTGATCTTCTTCACTACCGCGACCAGCTTGCGGTCGGCAATCAGGATGTTCCGAACCATCTCGATCTGTGCTTCGTCGAGCGGGGTACGGGTTTGAAACTTGGTCGCATATTCCAGGATCTGGCTGTACACCGATTTGATCTGGGTGGCATAGATTCTGTCGATATCCACGGGAATCAGGGTTGAATGTTCAACCAGCCGCTTGAGGTGTTTGGTTGTCTCCAGTTCGGACCGATGCACGCTCATGCCATGCGCCAGCACCTTGTAGACGGTGTTTTGCAGCAGGCGCAGGGATTCGTCAGTGAGTGCCTTGATGCCGGTTTGCGCGAATTTCAGCGCATCCTCGTTGAGGTACTTGGCCTGCGCAATCTCCAGTTCCGGTTCGATAACCTCCGGCACCATGCGCTCAACCAGGCGCACAATCAGTCCTACAGCACCAATCAGTACCACCACATTGAGCAGATTGAAGACCGTGTGAAACAGCGACAGCGCAACCGGGATCACTACCGCCGAATCCTGTGGCGAGGCGCCTTCCACTTGCTGTACCAGATAGTCGGTGAGTTCGAGGAACGGATAGAAAAGCATCAGCACCCAGATGGTCCCCAGCAGGTTGAACAGCAGGTGTGCACGTGCTGCTCGCTTGGCTTGGTAATTGGCCACGATTGCCGCCAGGTAGGCGGTGATGGTGGTGCCAATGTTCTGCCCCAGAACCATGGCTGCGGCCATATCGTAGGGCAGCCAGCCTTCGTGGGTCATCAACAGGGTCAGTGCCATGGCGGCGCTGGACGACTGCACCACCAGGGTCAGCACGGTACCGATCAGCATGAACAGCAGTACCGACCAGTATCCATGGCTGGTATAGGTCACCAGGAACGACAAAACCTCGGGGTTGCTGCGGATGTCCGGCACCGAATCCTTGAGGAACTCCAGGCCGATGAACAGTAGCGAGAAACCGACGATGAACAGGCCGGTCAGCTGCTGCTTGCGGCTTTTCTGCAGGGTTAGGACGAACCCCAGCCCGACCAGGGGCAATGCGATCGCGCTCATTTTGACCTTGAAACCCAGGATCGTGATCAGCCAGGCGGTTACCGTGGTGCCGACGTTGGCGCCCATGATCACCCCGACGGCTTCGGTCAGTGTCAGCAGGCCTGCATTGACGAAGCTGACCACCATCAGCGAGGTGGCGGACGAGGATTGAATGACCGCGGTGATGGCGAAACCGGTAAACACCGCCAGAAAACGGTTGGAGGTGGCTGCTGCCATGATCGCGCGCATGCGATCACCGGCCAGGCCGACCAGTGCGTCGCTCATCACCTTCATGCCGTATAGGAAGAGTCCGAGAGCACCCAGCAGGGTAAGGATGTCAGTGAGGCCGTAATTCAACGTGCAATGTTACAAAAATATGACATAGCAGCAGTGTATATACATTCAGCACAAAACGTTAAGGATTGAGCAGGTTCACTGAGCAGGGATCAGCCCGGCACGTCGGATGACCTTGCGTGCCTGCTCCGAGTGCAGGGCAAAGTCGATGAAACGCATCAGTCTTTGGTCCGGCCAGCCGTTGGTGAACAGGAAAAGAGGGCGGGTCAGTGGATAGCAGCCGGTTTTCACGCAGCGTGGCGTGCAGGCCTGTTTTTCGACCCGCAATGGCCTGACACCGGAATTCGCCGAAATGAACGCAAGGCTGACGTAGCCAATAGCGTTTGGATCCGAGCGGACCTTTTCCAGGACCGCGCGATTACTGGGTGCAACAGAACCACAGGACCTTGCCGGGGTGCCGTCCAGGGCCAGATCGCGCCAAGTCGTGCGGGTGCCCGAATCCCAGTCCCTGCAAACGGTGCTGATCGGCGCTGCAGGCCCGCCAAGCCCGCTCCACTTCACTTCGTATCCCCGGTAGATATCGGTCAACTGTTGCAGTGACAGGTTGCGCAAGGGGTTGCTTGGGTGCACGACGGGCACGATGGCATCGTGGGCAATCTGCAGGGGTACGGGATAGATGCCTTGCTGAACGGCCAACTGCACCTCCAGGGGATCGATGAATCGCGAACTCATGGCAATGTCGACCTGGCCGTCGATCAATGCCGCCAAGCCCGCACCGGAGCCGCCTCCCTCGACCTGGAGGTTCGCATCCGGGTACTCGCTCCGATACAGGCGGACGATTTGTTGCATTAATGGCAGTGCCGAGGTTGAGCCCTTGATGAGAATGGCGTCGTCAGCAAACCCCGCGGTACTGAGCGCCCATAGCAAAAGGAGGCTGGTAATTCTGATCATGGGTGTGATCCGACTGGCGAACTGCCATAAGTCTGGGCTGCTGGCGGCGCGAATTCAAACCTTTTCGGACACTCGCCCCAACTCGGCCAATCCCGCATAATGCAGGGGTTGCCACCGTAAAGCCGCTTCCGCCAGACATGACCGAGCCAGACCGCCTGATTTCCGCTGAATCCGCAACGGACGATGCAGCCATTGACCGGGCCATTCGCCCTGCGAGCCTGGCCGAGTACGTCGGCCAGCCGGCGGTGCGCGAACAGATGGAGATTTTCATCCCGGCGGCGCGCGATCGTGGTGAGGCGTTAGACCATGTCCTCATTTTCGGTCCGCCCGGCTTGGGTAAGACCACCCTGTCGCACATCATCGCCAACGAGATGGGGGTCAATCTTCGCCAGACCTCTGGCCCGGTACTGGAAAAACCCGGCGACTTGGCGGCCCTGCTGACCAACCTGGAGCCGCGCGATGTGCTCTTCATCGACGAGATTCACCGCCTCAGCCCGGTCGTCGAAGAGGTGCTTTACCCGGCGATGGAGGACTATCAGCTCGACATCATGATCGGAGAAGGGCCCGCGGCGCGTTCGATCAAGGTCGATCTGCCGCCATTCACACTGGTCGGGGCCACCACCCGCGCCGGCCTGCTGACTTCGCCGCTGCGCGATCGCTTCGGTATCGTGCAGCGCCTTGAGTTCTACTCAGTCGCTGAGCTGGCGCGTATCGTGAAACGCTCGGCAGCGATTCTTGGTGTGGACATGGATGACGGCGGTGCCAACGAGATTGCCCGCCGCTCGCGCGGCACCCCGCGGATCGCCAACCGGCTGCTGCGACGTGTGCGCGACTATGCACAGATCAAGACCAATGGCCATGTGGATGCCAAGGTGGCCGATGCGGCCCTGGAAATGCTCAAGGTCGACCAGAGCGGCTTCGACCAGATGGACAGGCGTCTGCTCGAGGCGGTCATTGAAAAATTCGACGGTGGGCCGGTTGGGCTGGATAATCTGGCTGCAGCCATCGGCGAGGAGCGCGGCACACTGGAAGACGTGGTCGAGCCCTACCTGATTCTGCAGGGGTTCCTGATGCGCACGCCGCGCGGGCGCCTCGCGACACGAGCCGCCTACCTGCATTTCGGCCTCAAACCGCCAACCCGCAGCGAGATTGAAGAAGAAGTGCCCGATCTTTTTGACCAGTCGTGAACCAATTCCTGCCAAGTGGTTCTTAAAGCAACGTATCATGGAATTCGTCTGGCCCATTCGCGTTTACTACGAAGACACCGATGCCGGGGGCGTGGTTTTCTACGCCAATTACCTGCGTTTCATGGAGCGTGCGCGCACTGAGTGGCTGCGTTCATTCGGGTTTGAACAGGATGCGCTGATGGAAGACCCGGGGATCGTGTTTGCTGTGCGCCGGACAGAGGTGGATTACCTGATGCCTGCCCGCTTCAACGAATTGCTCAGCGTACGCTCCCGCGTGGTTGAACTCGGCGGAGCAAGCTTAACGTTCGAACAGCAGATCGCGCGCGACAGTGATCAACAACTCTTGTGCAAAGGTGTGATCAAGGTGGCCTGCCTGAACAACAGCACCATGCGCCCAGCACGTATCCCCGCGGACATGCGTAACCAATTCATGACAACCGACTGACCGGAAATCTCGACAATATGCCCAGTGCAGACCTCTCCTTTATCGGCCTGATTCTCGAAGCCAGCCCACTGGTTCAACTGGTGATGGCCACCCTGGTACTCGCCTCGGTACTTTCCTGGACCGTTATCTTCGATCGTTCCCGCCTCCTTAAGAGGGCCCGCCGCGAGGCGGACGAGTTCGAAAACCGCTTCTGGTCCGGTGGCGACCTGTCGGAATTGTTCCGTGCGGTCGATCGTGAACACGATGGTCTGAAGGGCAATGCTGCGATCTTCCATGCCGGTTTCCGCGAATTTGCACGTCTGCGTGAAAACCCCTCTGTTGAGCCGATGGCACTGGTTGAAGGGGCGCGCCGGGCCATGAAAGTGGCCATGAGTCGTGAGCTGGACAGCCTGGAACATCACCTGTCGTTTCTTGCCACGGTCGGCTCAGTGAGTCCTTATGTCGGCCTGTTCGGTACCGTGTGGGGCATCATGAATGCCTTCGTCGCGCTGGGTAATGTCAAGCAGGCAACTCTTAACCTGGTGGCTCCGGGTATCGCCGAGGCCTTGATCGCCACCGCCATGGGCCTGTTCGCCGCCATCCCGGCGGTTGTTGCTTATAACAAGTACGCCAATGCGGTGGAACGCCTGGAGAATCGTTACGACGATTTCGTGGAGGAATTTTCCAACATCCTGCAACGCCAGGCGCACGTAAAGGCACGTCGTCACTGAGACGCTCAACATGGCGAGAAATCGACAGAAAACCCGCCGCCCGATGGCCGAGATCAACGTCGTTCCTTACATCGACGTGATGCTGGTGCTGTTGGTGATCTTCATGATCACCGCTCCGCTGCTCACCGAGGGGGTGAAGGTTGAATTACCGCAGGCGGACGCCAACCCGATGGATGCGGATGCGCAGCGGCCTATCGTGTTCACGGTGGATGCGGAAGGCCGTTATTTCGTCACCTATGACGATGACAAGAGTGTGCCGGTCGATGCCGACGAGTTGTTGGTCAAGGCGACCGCGCTGATCAAGCACAACCCCAGGGCCCCGGTGCTGGTGAAAGGCGACAGGAGCGTGGTTTACGACCAGGTCATCGGTCTGATGGTCTTGCTGCAACAGGCGGGTGCTTCCAGTGTGGGCCTGCTGACCGACCCGAGCTGAAAGGCGAAATGATATTCGCAGTACTCAAACGCAATCCCCTGGCGCTGATGCTGGCCTTGGTGCTGCATGCCGCGCTGGTGTTTTTCCTGGTGGTGGGTGTCGACTGGAAAGAGAAGCCCAAGGCGCCGCCAGCCAACGCCAACGTGGTGCAGGCCACGGTCATCGACCAGAAACAGCTGCAAGGCGAACTCGACAAGCTGGATAAGCAGAAGCAGCAGAAAAAGGCGGCTGCCGTGGCGGCCAAGCGCGAAGAGGAGCGCAAGCTGGCCGAACTGAAAAAGCGTCGCGAGGCCGAGAAGAAACGCCTGGCGGAATTGGAGACAAAACGTAAGCAGCGCGAAAAGGCTGAAGCCAAGAAACGTGCCGAGGAAAAGAAGCGCGCCGAGGCCGAAAAGAAACGCATCGCCGAACTGGAGCGCAAAAAGGCCGCGCTGAAAAAGAAACAGGAGGCGGAGAAGAAACGCCTCGCTGAACTGGAAAAAAAGCGCAAGGCAGAGGAAAAGGCTCGCCAGGAGGCTGAAAAGAAGGCCAAGGCCGAGGCAGCGCGGAAGAAAGCCGAGGCGGAAAAAAAGGCCAAGGCGGAAGCTGCGCGCAAGAAAGCAGAGGCGGCAAAGAAGGCCAAGGCTGAAGCCGCAGCGCGTGCCAAAGCCGAGGCGGCTGCACGCGAGGCGGAACTTCAGGCGCAGTTCGAGGCCGAACAGGATGCATCGGAACGCTCACGTATGATTGCGCTGATTGCCGACAAGGTGCAGCGCAACTGGTTGCAGCCGCCTGGCACTGCCACCGCCGGGTTGACCTGCAAGGTGCAGGTCCGCCTGGGGGCGAGCGGCTCTGTGTTGCTGGTCAACGTGGTACAGTCCAGCGGCAACAGCGCCTTTGATCGCTCCGTGGAAGCGGCGGTCCGCAAGGCCGACCCGCTGCCGATGCCCGAGTCTCCGCGCCTGCAGGCGGAGTTCCGTAACCTGGTATTCCTGTTCGACCCGGATGAATAGAGGCGAAGGACGCATGCATTTCCGTATCTTTCTAATTTTCTTAATGCTGAGCGGCGCCGCGCGTGCCGACCTGTTGATCGAGATCACCAAGGGGCTCGAAGGGGCTCTGCCGATTGCCGTCGTGCCCTTCGGTTACGTCGGCGACAAGGGGCAACCTGCCACCAACGTTGGGAACGTGGTGTCCGCCGACC
>Ga0180435_10001892_pt1 | contig 21515 bp, 16 predicted proteins | sample SS_ome_3_FD_132467 | JGI IMG/M metagenome (GOLD analysis project Ga0180435, IMG submission 132467) | Hypersaline lake sediment archaeal communities from the Salton Sea, California, USA - SS_3_S_1 metaG | ecosystem: Environmental > Aquatic > Non-marine Saline and Alkaline > Hypersaline >...
CCTATCAGGAGATCCTTCAGCCCGTCGCCGTCCCAGTCGGCCATGTGGATCTTCGAGTAGACCTCGGCGAGCTTGTGGCTGCCGGGGATCACTTTGTCGACTACGAATCGCCCGTCGACTCTCTTGTAGGTTCTTCGCGATGCGGTAATCGGCTTTCCGTCGGCTTCAACCTGCTTTCCCGCCGCGAGTTTGGGTTTTCTGGTTGTTCCAGTATTGATATAAATCCAGACGCCGCCTCTGGAGTCGCCGGAGAGAAGGTCCATTTTTCCATCGTTATTCCAATCCACTCCTTGTGGATAAGATCCGATGCATCAGCCCGCGGGCAGGCGGATTTCCTTCGTGTCCGCCCGCAGAGCGCTGAAGTCCTTGAACGTCGGGACCTTGTCCGAGCCCCGGTTGAGATACACGCTGATCTTGCCGCCGGAGAACTGGCCTACGATAAGGTCCTTCTTCCCGTCGCCGTTCCAGTCCATAACCGCCGGCACGAGATGCCCGATGCGTACGTCGATGTTCTTACCGTCGGCCTGGAGGCGAACGCCGGCTTCGAACTCCGGCAATTTGCCAAACGCTGTTCCGCACAGCAGCACAAGCGGCAGTGCGATTAGTGCGGCGATCCTGCAAGTTTTCATTTTGCTTCTCCTTAGGGCGGCAAACGTTTCAGGTTATTATCTGTATTGTTCGTGGATTCTCCGACCGCGTCAAGGCCCGCCTCGAATTCCCGCATCACATTCAGAATTCGACGGACCATTCCACCGTTCCGTTCGTCGGGCGTTTGAGCGTCAATTTGATCAGGCCGTCTTTGTCCACGCTGAAAGAAGCCTTCGTATCCTTGTCAGCGCACGAGGCCTTGGAGGCCTTCGGCCCGTTGGGGGCGATAGTGACGACATACGGATCTGAGCCGATGACTTTGCTTGTGCCGGTCAGGACGCGTCGGCCCGCGATCCACTCCGTTCGGATCACGTCGAGGTAGCCCTGCATTATGTGCCGATCGGTCGACAGGACCTGCGGGCGGTCCAGGCACTCGCGCACCGACATCATACGCGCTTCTCCGGGGCGGAGTTCCTGGCTCAATCGCTTTTCGCCGGCGAGTTTTCCAACGTGCTTGTCATTCCAGAAATCGTAAACGTGGTAAGCCTTCTTCGCATCCAGACCGAGCGCTCCGTCGACCGGCTCGCCGGCCAGATTGATGCCCACGACGGCGTTTTTCTTCACGTCGGGGTTGTAAAACGTAATCTGGCGCCATTTTGGCGTGACTCTGAAGTCATAGACCGCCGGGATACTGATTCCCTCGACAAAGGCGTCCGCCGGGCGTGCGCTTCTTCCAGTTGTCTGGTAGGGGAAGGTGCGAGTGACGTCATGGAACGTTTCGGGAGAGAACTGCGAGAAGCTGTTGGCCAGCAGCAAACGCCCGGTGGTTACGTAAGCCATTGTAAGAACGGCCCTGACGTGATCGCGATTCTTCTGGAGACGCACGATGTTCTTCGAGTCGGTGTCCTGGTTCAGCAGTACGCGGTTCTTATACCACCGCATCCCGCATCGCGTCACCGTGCTGCCGTCCATCATGTCGGTGTCGTTTTCCGTTCGCATGGATGCGACCAGACCGATCGAGATGTCCGTGCCGCGCTGCATGTTGCGTTCGTGCACGTAGGAGTTGGGACCCAGGCCGTCGTGGGCCAGGCGGAAGATGGTTCGGTACGCCGCGGCGGTGGTCGAGTAGGGGTCCTCCATCCCGCCGCCGCGAGCCCAGCCCGAGGCCGGGTAGTCGAACATCAGCCCTTTGATTCCGCCGGCCTTCAGATCGCTGTAGACCTTCCGCATATGCTTGAGGAAGTCCGGATCGGTGTAGTCATAGCCCCAGATCCTTCCGTTGCGCCCCCAGGTTTGGCGCCAACTGGTGAACAGTTCGCTCTTGAGGTCCTGCGGGCCTCCCTTCCAGGCGTATGTCTTGTTGAAGAGCATGTGACCCGGGAAGGCCTTGGCGTAGTCCTCCGACCGGAAGCCGGTCTGGAAGTATGTCAGCGGGATCCCGCCGAGATCGGTGACAGCCTTTCCCCATTTCTTCGAGGTTTCGTAGGGCTTCACGTAACGCCCGTTCTTGCTGCCGTTATGGACTTCGACATCCCGCTGCCAGTGCTTGTCGTCCCACCAGCCCTGCTGGTTGTCGGGATAGTACGAATCCGGCACGAGGCGGACCGCGGCGCGGCTGTATTTTAGAAAACCGCTCCTGGCGATATTCTTCATCTCGTTGACCGCGCCGAGCGTGGTGTTCTCGGCGTTGGATTTGCCGTAGTGGCTGTTCTCGGCGTACCAGAGGCAGACGGTCGGGAAGTCGTACATGTCGAGCTTGACCTTCTGGGCTTTCTTCACGCGCAGACCGTACTGCTCCAGGGCGATGAAAGGATCGTCGGTGGCCGGGTCAATGTAGAAACGATCCGGGGCGATGTACCTCTTTCCGGGATCCACGCGTTTGCCGACGGGATCTTTGGCGAACAACTGTCCGGTGAACTTCCGCCGGGGACGAGGGGACTGGGCCACAGGCGTAAGCTCCGCCGGCAGCAGCGGCTTTGACGCTCCGTCCCGCAGCCATATCTCGCTGACATAAGCGTTCTTGTCGCTTGGACGCTTATTCTTGGGCGGCTTAGTCTGCTTGGGCTCCGGCGCCTTGGCGAATACGATGCGACAACTCCCCGCGCGCACCGCTTCAGCGGGAAGAGGCATCTCCACCTGTTCGACATCGCGTTTCATCCTGCTGTCGAAGCGGGGCAGCAGCTTGTCTGTCAGCAGCGGGATCTTCTTGGCCGCATCTCCACTGCCGTACTCGACAAACACCGACTGACTGTGATGCCCGTGGTTTCCGTGCCAGAATCCGCGCCACCAGGAGAAGCCGAGATTGTAGGTCTTCTCAGGGTCCAGGTCGTTGGCCTCGATTATCACGCTGTCAGGCGCATGCACTGACGAGGCCGTCTCCGGGCAACGGAATTCGTGATAGTGCCATGTGCGCCGGTCCTTGCCCTTGATCAGCTTGAGGGTCTCGCGTCCGTCGGCGCCGTCGGTCTTGTCGCTCGGCAGGTCCAGGTAGCACAGCAGGCTCTTCTTTCCGTCGGCGCCTTTCTCCAGTTCGACACGCCGCGTCTGCGAGACCCAGGCGAATTTCTCGTAGTCATGATAGGTCAATCCGCCGATGAGCAGCGATCGCCTCGATTCTCCCTTGCCGAAGGTCACCATCAGGTTGTTCCGCGATTTCAGCGCATTTTTCCGGTGCAGGGGCGAATACTGGCGCCGACCGTACTCCAAGGGCTCGCCGCCGCTGTAGCCGTCGACCATGGAGAAGTTATCCGACACGTCCGTCCCCTGGTATATCCGTCCGTCGGCCAGGGCGTAGATATCCTTGACCTGCACAGGCTTGTCGGTGGTGTTGGCGATTCCGCCGGAAACAGTCAGGAATCCTTTGCCCTCATAGATCACGAATGAAAACAGAAGGGTCGGGCGGTCCTTTCCCTTTATCTCCAGGTCCATACCGAGTCCTGAGCCCAGTTCATCCGATACGGGGCGCTGTTTCCAGGTCTGCTTGAGCCCGTCGTCGGCGCTTGTCCATTCGTTTATCTTGACAGAGGCGTTCGCCACTGGAGTGGCGTCGCTGCGGCCGCCCCGGACGCGATAGACACCCCGGGACAGATCGTAAGCGAAACTGATGCGGCTATTCTGCAGGACGACGGTGTCGCCTGTTTGGCTGATGCGGCAACTCTGACCGCAGTCGGCGGACAACCCTACGCAGCATACGACGGCCAGGAGAAGTGCTGTTTGCAGTTTTCTCATGTAATGACCTCCGGTCATCCTGTTTGACATTCTCATGCGGATCATCTCCCGCGACCGGCGCGGGCGTTTGGGGTGATCTTATCATGGCTTGTAACAGCGTCAAACTCTTTCCAGTGCCGCGGCGTGGTTTCTCACAAGAATCCAGTGCGTAATGATGCGGTATGGGCGCGAAACAACTCCGCTCAGTCTCTTGATATTTACGCGCATGCAGGCGTTAATGACCCTATGGACACTTCGCGTGAGATTGCGCCGAACGGGAATACGCCGTATGAGGCGCCATGGGTTGGCGAAGCTCTGGCCGCCGCTGCGCGGGCTCGCGTCACGGTGTTCGGCGACTTTGCCCTCGATGCGTATTGGGCGATCGACCCCGACGACAGCGAACTTTCGGTGGAGACCCTGCTGCCGGTGCGGCGTGTGAGAAAGCAGCGCTACTCCCTCGGCGGGGCGGGGAATGTGGCGGCGAATCTGCTCGCTCTGGGCGTGTCCGGGGTGCGGACTGTGGGCATGGTGGGCGACGATCTTTTCGCTGGGGAACTGCTCATGCAACTGGAACGCGCCGGAGCCGCTGCTGCTGATATGCTTCGCCGACAACCCGACTGGCAGACGCAGGTGTTCGCCAAGCCTCACCTGGATGATCGAGAGCAGAGCCGTGTGGATTTCGGCGGATTCAATGTTCCCTCGCCCGAATCCGTCGACGCGCTGTCGTCGGCGTTGGCCGCCGCCGCTGAGCGGTCGGATGCGATTATCCTCAATCAGCAGGTTCCAGCGGGGATATCGACCGAAGCGATGATCATGCGTCTCAACCATCTTATGGCCCGGAATCCGGACAAAGTGTTCGTTGTCGACTCCCGCCACAGGCCTGGAGCCTATAACGGAGGGCATCTCAAGATGAACAGCCATGAGGCCGCCGAACTGGCCGGTCGTCCGACGGATCTTTCAGTTCCGATACCGCAGGAAGCCGCGATTCGTTTCGCGCGACATGCCTGCGAGCGGATCGGAAAGGCTGTGTTCGTAACTCGCGGCGCCGAGGGGATAATTGTCGCCGAGCCCGACCGCGTGCACGTCGAACCGGGCATTTCCGCCGACGGACCGATCGATCCGGTCGGAGCCGGCGATGCCGTAACCGCAGCGATCGCCGCCGTGCTTGGCGGCGGCGGGTCCCCGGAGCTTGCGGCGCGTCTGGCGAACGTCGCGGCAAGGGTCACTGTCGGAAAGCTCCAGACCACCGGCGTCGCGAGCCCGAGCGAGATCATAGCCATGTCCCGCGGCGGCGAGAATAGAAGAATCCCGCCGCTGAAGCAGTAACAGTTACGAAGCTCCAGCGGCGGGATCAGGGTTAAGACGGATAATCGCTTACGCTTATTTGCCGCCCAGTTCCTTGTAAATCTGTGCGGCTCGTTTGACGTTGTTCTTGTTCTTGCTGGTGTCCTTGATGCTCTTCATCAACGCCAGGATCGCGTCTTTGTTCCGCTTGTCGCGTTTGATCCTGTTGGCCACGTCGATGGAGGCCTGCTCGGCGGTCGCCTTGACCGAATCGTCAGCGATGTACGCGGCGACGGCAGCCAGCACGTTGCGGTTCGACCTGCGAATATTCCGCAGTCCGCTGATGATCAGATTCTTCTCATCGGGTCGCGTCGCCAGCGGGGCGATCTTCTTGTACATGTCGGCTCGCCTGCGCTCGTCTGCTTTGGCGGTGACCTGAACGTATCCGCGTACGGCGAGGATCTTGTCCTTGGAGGACTTGCCGTTCCTGGCGATGTCCAGCAGGATGTCGGCGGCTCCGGAATCGGGCCAGTTCATCAGGGCCCGCATGGCCGCCGCGCGGATGTCTTCGTCGGAGGACTTCAACGCTTCGGTGTTCATCGCCAACGCCTTGACTCCGCCGGTGGCGGAACTCAGGGAGATGATCAGGAGCTTGACCTTTTTGTCTCCGCCGGCGTACTGCGGTCCGATGGCGTCGAAGCACTTGCGCCTGTCGCCGGAGTTGGTGCAGATGTTCTTGATCGCGCCCGCTGCGGCGGACATGACCTTGTCGTCGGCGACCTTGACGATAAGCTTCATCAGCGATTCAAGATCCTTGTCTGTCGCGAGGTTCGCCATGGCGCCCCATCCGGCGATCTTCGTCTCGATGTTGCCGGCTTCGATCATTTTGACCAGCGCAGGCGCCGCCGAGGTGCTGCCTCTCTTGCTCAACGCGTTGATTGCGCCGGGGCCGAGCTTGGGATCGGAGATCATGCCGACCAGGATCGAGTCGACCTTGGGGTTGCCGATGATCGCCAGTGCGGAAGTCGCGCCCATTTCGACCAGCGGCTTGATGCAGTTGGTGTCGCCGATGCGTCCCGCGGCGGTGTAAGCCGCGAGCTTGACATCTTCAGACGAAGAGCCGTACAGGGCCGACACGCCCTTGAGGGCTCCGATGTCGCCGCGCTGTCCGAGCACGTCAAGGGTCTTGATCCGGCAGGCTTCGGGCATCGAAGCCAGAGCCGCCGACGCCGCTGCAGTCAGGCACTTGCACTGATCGCTTGCGACGATTCGCAGGGCTCCGGATTTCATGTATCCGGGCTTGCCCTTCAGTTCGGCGACGACCAGCGGGGCGGCCGTCGGGCCGTCGGCCTTGACCAGACCGCGCAGTGCGGCGACGCGAATTCGGGCCGGGTTCTTGGTGTCTTTATAGATCGCGGTGCAGACCTTCGCCGCGTCGGCTTTCTCAAGCGTCTCGGCGCATACGATCTGGGATTCCTTGAGGACCGCGTCGAGTGCGGCGATAGTCTTGGCTCCGGCCAGGCGCGCCGATGCTTCTTTTCCGCCGATCATCGCCAGGGAGCGCATCGCGGCGGCGGCGGTTCCGGGCTCCTTATTGCCGATCAACGGCGCCAGAGCCTTGATCGCGGACTTCTCCTTGCGTGCTCCGAGGCTCATTGCGATTCCGCCTTTGAGCTTGTCCGACGCCTTGGGCAGCGCCGCCAGGAGGGCGGCCGACGCCTTGGGCGAATCGATCATCTCCAGCGGAAGCCGGGCGTAGTGGCTCAGGACCTTGTCGCACAGCAACGCCGAAACCGCGGGGATGCACTTTTCAGTGCCGATCTGCTGGAGCGAGCGGCATGCGAAAGATTTGCCGGCCTGGGTCGAATCCTTCGAAGTCACGATGCCTATGAGGATATCTTCGATCTTGGCGTGTTCCTTAACGGGAGTGTCCTGCAGCAGCAGGTGGGCCTTGTTGGCCGCATCGGACGCATCGCCATATTCGTACTTCGCCAAGTCCCGCCACACGTCGCCGACCGCCATCGACGTCATCAGGCAGCCCAACGCCAACATAATTGTCAATTTCCTAATCATTTTTATCTCTTTCTGTCTTATTGATATCAGGGTGTTTGGTTTCTGCGTTGATCGCCGGACTATATCTGCCACGGTCCGCGTCTGGGCCTGTCGATAAGCTGTTGAGCTTCGGTGTCGCCGATGAACTCCTCCTTGTCCGGATCCCATTTCAGGTTCCGCTTGAGCATCAGGCAGATGTTGCCCAGGTGGCAGATTGTTGCGGTCCTGTGCGCGAATTCGACATCGCGGAACGGGCGCTTTCTGGTGATAATGCAGTTGGCCAGGTCCCTGATCGGGTTGTTGGCGCCGTCTTCGTACCATCGCAGTCCGGGGGGAACGGCCTGTCCGCGGATGGGCTTGGCTTCGCCGCCTTCGCAGATGTACTTCTGCCCGCCGCCGACGATCAGCTTCTGTCCGGTCTTGAAGACGTATGTTAGCTCCTTGACGTCCTTGCCGTTGGGGTAGAGAATGTCGGTCGGTCCCGTGTGGTCGAGTTGCAAACCGTGCATGGCTCCGCCGAACTTGTGTCCGCCCCAGTCGGTCATCATTCCGCCGGAGTAGTCGTACCAAGTGCGGAAGCCGCGTCCGCCGAGACCGTAAGCTCTCCCGCAGCGGTAGGGGTGATACGGCGCCCAGGGCGCCGGTCCGAGCCACAGGTCCCATTCGATCGTGTCCGGCGGGATCGGTACGCCGCCGAGGTAGCAGTGGCGGGGCGGTCCGCCGGGCGAGGCGTGGGCGGTCAGGATCTTGCCGTAGCGTCCGCTGTTGGCGGCTTTGGCCAGGTGTCCGTAGTCGCCGATGACTCGCTGGGAACCGCAGGAGAATACGCGTCCGAAGCGGCGGGCGGCTTCGACCATCTTGCGTCCTTCGCGAATCGTAAGCGAAAGGGGCTTTTCGCAGTAGATGTCCTTGCCGGCCTTCATCGAATCGATTGTGACCTGTGCGTGCCAGTGATCCGGCGTTCCGCAGACGACCGCGTCGATATCGTCACGCGCGATCAGTTCGCGGTAGTCGAGATATCCCTTGCAGTCCTTGTTCTTGTATCGCCCGTTAACGCTGTTGATGCAGCCTTTCAGCGCGCCGTGCTTGACGTCGCAGACGCCCAGGACCTGAACGCGCCTGTCGCCCATGAAACCCCGCAGGTCGCCATGTCCCTGTCCGCCCATGCCGACGCCGCCCATGGTGATCCGATCGCTGGCCGCGGGCCTGCCCTCGGCGCCGAGAGCGCCCGACGTGATTGCGTACGGGATAGCGACAGCCGCTGCTCCCGCGCCCTTCAAGAATCTTCGTCTGTTGAGTCTGCTCATTTTCATACCTCTCAGAAGCTAGGGATTACAAGTTCGTCAAACGGAGTGCAAACCGGGAAGCATAAGACGCACGTCCCGGAATGTAAAGCCGCATCGCAAATTAATGAGGCTCGATAGTTCAAACGCGTCTGAGCCCGGTTTATGCCGTGAAATTTGTCAGCCCCGCGGGCTTTTTCACCAATGCGACTTTGTAGTCAAGGGGAGTTCCGGGAACTACTAAAGTTGACTCAGCGATAGCCGATGGAATGCAATGACGCCCGGAGTTCCAGGTCCGATGCCGGTCATTGACGCGCCTGAACCGACGCGTCAGGACGGATGTCGCCAAAGTGCGGAACGGAGATGGTTTGAGATGAAGATCGATCAGGAAGACTACGAAGACTTGACGCTGATTATCCCGCAGGATTCGCTGGTGGGAGATGACGCCGCGCAGCTTGAGGCCGTCTTGACGACGGTTCTGAGCGACAGTCCGCGGGATGTGGCGGTTGACGCTTCGAGAATAAAACAGATCGACAGCAGAGGCCTGGAAGTGCTTGTCGACACCACCGAACAGCTCATCCGGGGAGGGCGAGTGCTGAAACTCGTGGCCGCCGATGAGACTCTTCGAGAGATACTGGAACTTACCGAGCTGGCGTCGCTGTTCGAGTACGCCGACTGCATTGATTACGGCATCGAGAGCATCTGATGACGACTACTGCAACTGTTGCAAAGAAAATTCGCATAGGTGAAGTCCTTATTGAAGAAGGGATTATCACCGCCGAGACGCTGGCGGCGGTTCTGGCTGACCAGAAGAGAACCGGAAAGCGCATCGGCGAAATGCTTGTGGAGCAGGGGCTGGTGACTGTCGAGGAGCTCTTGACGATCCTGGGCAAGCGCCTGGGCGTGCGGCACTGCAGGCTCCGCAAAGGGTTGACCGATCCGGCGCTGCTGGGGATGATAGGCGAGGAGGAGGCTCGCCGCCTGAAGGCGATTCCGATGTTCAAGGTCCACGACACGATGACCGTGGCGATGGCCGAACCGCAATCGCTGCCGAGCGTCGATCGCCTGCGGCAACTGACCGGCAGCACGATCCGGCCGATACTGGCCTCCGAAGCCAGTATCTTGGAGCATATAGATCGCCTGACGAGCGCGGAAAGCGATATGGACGCGCTGATCGCCGCGATCTCCACCGGAGACGTGGAGGTCATCGAGGACAAAGAGGACGATGCGGCCGCAACTGACTTGTCCGAATTCGTCGGCGACAGTCCGGTCGTCAATCTGATCAACATGATCCTCCTGAAAGCCATCCGGGAAGGCGCCAGCGATATTCACATCGAGCCGGACAAGAACGGCACGAGAATGCGGTATCGTCTCGACGGCGTGCTCCGCGATCTGCCCACGCCGCCGGCGGGCATGCACCCGTCGATCGTTTCGCGAATAAAGGTCATCGGGCGGATGGACATCGCCGAAAAACGCCTCCCGCAGGAAGGGCGAGTGCGGATCGGAGCAGACGGGCGCGAGGTCGATCTGCGAGTCTCGTCGATGCCGACGCTGCTGGGCGAGAAACTCGTAATGCGAATTCTCGACAAGGGCAACCTCAGGACGATGCTCGACGAGCTTGGCTTCCGCCCCGAAACGCTCCAGACATTCCTGCGGATTCTCCGCCAGCCTTACGGGCTGGTGCTGGTGACCGGACCGACAGGTAGCGGCAAGACCACCACGCTGTATTCGGCCCTACAGCTCATCCGCAGTCCCGAGCTTAATATTCTCACCGTAGAAGATCCCGTCGAGTACCAGTTGGACCTGATCAACCAGATCCAGGTTAATGATGCGATCGGGATGTCGTTCGCCAGGGCGCTGCGGAGCATCCTGCGCCAGGACCCCGACGTGATCATGGTCGGCGAAATCCGAGACGAAGAAACCGCCCGCGTGGCGATCCAGGCCTCGCTGACCGGGCACCTGGTCCTGGCCACGCTGCACACGAACGACGCGACCAGTGCGATAGCCAGACTCTCGGACATGGGAGTCGAGCCATATCTGCTCTCCAGCGCCGTAAACGGCGTGCTGGCCCAGAGACTCGCCAGGACGATATGCCCCAACTGCAGGGTGTCGTATTTGCCGGACGAGCTCTTTCTTGAAGGAGCGGGCCTGGAGCGTTTGAAGGGTCAGGCGTTCATGAGGGGCGAAGGTTGCCAGCACTGTCACCAGTCGGGCTATAGAGGACGGGTCGGAATATACGAGGTGATAGAGGCCACCAACGGCATTCGGCGTCTCGTTCACCGCGGCGGATCACCACACGAAATCCGTGACAAATGGGCCGAGGAGGGAGGTCTGACGCTCCGGCAGGAAGGTCTGCTCATCGCCGGCGACGGCAAGACCACGCTGGAGGAGGTCCTCCACGTGACTCACAGCAACGGAGAGGGATCCGGGTCAGGATCGTAGAACCAGCCCAATGCGCCGGCGATTGCGGCGATCAGAGGTCATAGACATATGAAACTGGCATACCACGCGTTCGACAAGACCGGTAGGGAGGTTCGGGACGTAATTGAAGCCGCGGACGTCGCCCAGGCCACCGAGGATCTGCGCAAGAAGGACTTGTTCGTAGCCGACATATCGCCGGTAAATTCGGGCTCCGGTCCCCGACGCGACCGCCGCCGGTCCACCGCGGCGCGGGAGTCGGCGGCGATCGCCGGACTCTCCCAGCCGGTCAAGGGCGGCAGGATCAAACGCCTGAAGGCCCTGGCGATGTTCACCAGGCAGCTTCACGTGCTGGTTTCCTCCGGCACTCCGCTGGCCCAGGCGCTTGCGGCGCTGGAATGCCAGATCAAGGACCCCGGTTGGAGCGGCGCCATCGGCGACGTTCGGGAATCTCTGGAGGCCGGAAACGCGCTGTCCGAGGCGATGGCGCTGCATCCGGAGTGCTTCGACTCGATATACCGTCACATGGTCGCCGCCGGCGAATCGGGCGGCGAACTGGCGGCGATGCTGAATCGACTGGCCGACCTGACGCACAAACGCCTGCGAATTAGAACGTCCATCCAGGGCGCCATGATATACCCGTGTCTGCTGAGTGTCGTCGCCGTGTCGGTCCTGATCTTGCTGATGGTGTTTGTTATCCCGCGTTTTGCCGAATTGTTTGACAGCCTCGACGCGGCCCAGCCGCCGTCGACCCAGGTCCTGCTGGCGGCAAGCGAAATCGTAACAAACTACTGGTGGGCCATCATAATCGTGCTTGCGGGTGTCGTCGTCAGCATGCGGGCCTATTTCAAGTCGCCCCCGGGCCGACGCGCAGTGGACACCCTGGTTCTGCGATTGCCCAAGATAGGCGAAATTGTCCGCAGCTTCGCAACGGCGCGAATCGTTCGGATGCTTGGGCTGCTGCTGGAGAGCCGCGTTCCGGTCCTGGAGGCTTTGAGGCTTACGCGGAACACAACCTCGAACGTTCATTACACCGAATTGATGGATCGCGCCGAAAGGGCCGTTTCGCAGGGCAACGAGATCAGCTCGGTGTTTTCCGGAAGCGATCTGATACCTCCGGCGGTCTGCGAAGCGACCAGGAGCGGCGAGAAAAGCGGACAAATCGGGCCGTTGTTACTAAACCTCGGCGACTTCCTTGACGAGGAAAATGAAGTAACTCTTAGGGCGTTGACCAGTATTATCGAACCGGTGATCCTGATCGTAATGGGATTGCTGGTGGGCTTTGTTGCGTTGAGCATGTTCATGCCGCTGTTCGACGTGACGTCAATGGCAGGCGGAGGTTGATTGTGAGACTGTTGCCCGGAACACCCACACTTCCGATAGGCGTTGATGTAGGAGGACGCCACCTTCGGGCCGTGCAGCTTAGCGGATCCCCGGGCCGGTGGACCATGTCCGCTGCAGGGTCGATAGTAAGAAAGCACCAGTGCCGCCCCCTGGATCGAACCGACGCGGCCGGATTGCGGGAAATGCTCGACAAAGGCGCCTTCAAAGGCCGACGGGTCGTCTTGGCGGTTCCAGCGAATATGCTGATGACCGGGATACTGGACCTTCCGCCCAGATCCTCCGGCGCCCCTCTGGGACAACTGGCCAGGAGCGAACTGTCCAGAATGCACCGCTGCCAGCCGGACTCGTTTGAATTGGCCTGTTGGGATCTGCCGGCTCCGGCGCGCGCCGGAGGAGCCACTTATGTAATGGCCGCCGGATGCGGGCACTCCCAGGCCGATGAACTGATCGATACGGTGGAGGCCGAAGGACTCGATGTCCATGCGCTGGACTTGTACGCATCGGCCGTCGCGCGGGTCTGCAACCCCGTTCTGGACGGTGTTGAGGGAATCGCCGCGATCCTTGATCTCAGGTGGGCCCAGGCTACGCTGATCCTACTCTATCAGGGCGTGGTCGTATATGAGCGGAAACTCGCCAAATGCGGTGTGGAGCCGGTCGTCGATTCGCTTGTCAGGAAACACAAGCTTCATCGAAACAGGGCCGAAGATCTTGTTCGAAAAGTCGGACTGGCGACTCAATGCCCCGACATAAAGCCTGATATCCTCAAAGCGGTCAACCGGGCTGTCGCCGCTTACAGCGACTCGCTGGTTGAGGAGATGAGGATTCCGCTTTCGTATCTGACCAATCAATATCCTGATGCGTCGCCCGAGATGCTGCTGCTCGCCGGCGGAGCAGCCCCGATACCCGGACTCGTCGAACGATTGGACTCGGTCCTTGAGTTCTATGTGCGAACCGTTCGCCCCGGCGACATCGCCAGATGCTCGGCGGACATTGAAGAGAAGTTCGGACTGTCGTTGACTTCGGCGGTCGGACTGGGACAGTTTTCCGAGGCGTCACAGTGAACAGCTTCAATCTAATGCCGGCTCCAAGACGCCATGCCAAGGCCTGCCGCAACCGCCTGCGCCAGTGGGCGGCGCCGTTTCTTGCGTTCGCTGTCATGCTCGTGATGGTTTGCGTCACCTGCCACAAGACCTGGGGAGTCGGTCCCGAACCGCTGGCCGAGCAGATCAGACAGACTAAGGATCGGATCGACATGTCGGGGAGAACGGTCGAAGATCTGCGAAAACAGCTTACCGCGGCGCGATGGAGACTCGACACCTTCAAGGGCGTAGGCCGCCAGCCCGACTGGAGCATGATGCTGAAGCTCCTGTCCGACGGACTGGGTGCGGAAGTTGTGCTGCGAAGTTGCGAGTTGAACGAAACAATGATCTCCAGCATCGCGCCCAAGGGGCGAAAAGGCGAGTCGTTGAACGCCGGCGGCGGGGCGGATGACAACAACAGGATGGCTTTCGTACTCGATGTCGCCGGTCTGGCCAGGTCGCAGACCGCGGTTTCCCAGTTTGTCCTGCGTATGGAAAGATCCGGCATGTTCGACAGCGTCCGGCTCGTAAGCACGATCAGGGAGCCGTTCATGAACTCCAAAGCAGTCGCATTCCGTCTGAAATGCACGCTCGAAGGAGCTGCCCGTTCGCGGCGGCGAATAGAATGAATATAAGGAATCTTAAACCTCTGTACGTCGATCTGGGGGCGTTGGGTGTTTTCGCCCTGCTGGCCGTAATTGCTTATGCGGTGGGAATACATCCGGTTATCGAGCGGCACAGGGGTTTGGGGCTCAGAGAGTCCGAACTCAAAGATTATCAGGCCACAGCCGGAGAATTGTCCGGCAAAGTCGCTCAAGTCGCCGCTGAAATCACGCGAATAAAACAGGAACTCTCAGACAACGCGATCAAGCTTAAATCGGCGGATGAAATCAACAGTCATCTTGCGCGCCTGGCGGCCGTGACCGGCAAATGCGGATTGAAGCTCGATCAGCTTCGCCCCGACAAGTATCTCAGCGGCCCGAGATACCAGACCGTTCCTATCTATCTCGCCGGCAGCGGCAGTTTTCCCGAATGCGTCAAATTGCTTCACAAACTGCAGCGGGAGTTTCCCGACACCTCGGTGGCGTCTTTCGAGGTTTCCGGCGATCCGTCCAAACCGGAAGAACCCACCAGGCTCCGCGTTGACCTGTTGTGGTATGCGATGAGCGAACAAATCTCAGCCGTCAGTAATTGACAACGTCCGATTCTCCGCCTGCTGCGGCCGATGCCGAAGACGCCGCGGCTGTTCCGTGTCGAGTATTAATTCTTTTGGTATGAACTGTGCGCGGACGTATAATATAGTGGAATAATTACCGCGGCGCCCGCCGCTGAACCTACCTGTACGGATAGCTCATGCAAAATACTTTACTGACAATATGTGCTGTTGGGCTGATCGCCGCTGGCCTCGTCGGCGGTTGCAATCGCCCGGCCCAGGAGCCCGCTCAAACGGGTCAGGCCGGCTCGGACGCTCGTGCGGCCAAGGAGTTTCTCGCCGAACACAAGCTCCTGGGCAAACCCGCGCTGATTGAATTCGGCAAGGTCGGCTGTGAGCTGAGCGATCAGGGCTACTCGACGATGAATATGCTGCACAGCTCCAAAATCATAGAGGGCCTGCAGTACGTGAGAGTCGAGTGCTCCGACGACGCCCCGGCTGTCGAGAAGTACTACCAGGACAATCCCGCGGGGTTCCCCGTCGTCCAGGATCCCGGCGGGAAGGTTTCCGACGCCTTTGGAGCGACGGTCTATCCGATCTTCATTCTGATCGACAAGTTCGGAAACACCAGGTACGCCGGTGCGTTTCCCCATGACGATCTGGGCGATTGGTCGGAGATGCTGATTGCCGAGAAGAGCGACCCCGGACCGGACAAGCCGCGACTGGGCGTAAAGGAACTCAACGGTCCGGAGCTCCTGGCTTCGACGAAACTGCCCGAACTGGGCGGATCGGACCGGGCTCTCGGCCAGTACAGCGGACCGGGCGGGTTGGTGCTCGTTTTCGTCGACACCAGTTGCCCCTACAGCGGGGTAGCCGTCAAGGAGTTGCCCGGAGTCGCCGCGACGCTCAAGAAAGCTGCGATGATCTCAACCGTTGTCGTGAATATCACCGATTCGGAAGACACCGTCCGAGAGCATTACGGCAAACTCAATTTCCGCGGCATTCCCGTTGTTTTTGACGAAGGATCGGACGTGCGGATGGCGTGGGACGTGCAGTCGGTTCCGACGGTCGTTTTCTTCGACCCGCAGAAACAGATCGCCTACAACGGGCCGGCGGTATGGGCCGACATCGGCAAAGTGAGTGAAGCGGCGCTGGGCCTGCGACCCGGATCATTGAGATTCGGAGCCCGCGGCACACGCTATGGCTGAGGCAAGTAACCCCACCCCGCATCACCAGGCGGTGATGCACAAATTCAGGAATACGCGAGATCAAACAAAAGCGGCGCCCCGTTTTCCGGGTCGCCGCTTTTCGTCTATCGGAGGTGAATGGGAATCGAACCCACCCAGGACTTTGTTGAGCCCCACACTGGTTTTGAAGACCAGGGGCGCCACCAGGCCGCCGATCACCTCCATGTGTTCTGAGAACCATTATCCGGCCAGGCGTGGCGAACGTCAAGTACGCCTCTCAGATCGTCCGGGCTATCGCATATCAAGCTGGAGAACTCCACGGCCACTCAATATGAGCGCCAAACAGGATTGCGGCAAAATTCGCCTGCTGAAACGGGATGCGCCCCGTAGCCGCCATTCGCCATATTTTTGTGAAATAATCGAACCAATTCACTGCATGCCTGTTGGTTACAGTTTATAATGGTGACACTGGGATGTTCGGGGTCGGACGAGACCGCAAGACTGCGATGCTGTCCGTGTCAGCGACATTTTCTGAGGATATAAGATCACGCTCTAATTCTGGGATTTTTAGTTTGCTGAGTCGCAGGGCTCCGCTGGAAGGAATCCGCTATGAAGACAGCCAAACAGGTGGCCAGGGCCTGGTCGAACTGGACCGGGAAGATGCATACGTTTACCAAGATGCTCGATAAGAAGGATGTGGCGTACCTGAGCTTCAGCAAGATATCCACGCTGGAGTGCTGCCCGCAACGGTATCTGCTGGAATATGTCGAACGGGTGAAGCTTCGGTCGGAACCGAAATACTTAGTGAAAGGGTGGTTGTTTCACGAGGCGGCGGCAAGGCTGCACCGGGCGAGGATGCGGAGCCGGCGAGTGTCTCTCGACCAGTTGATCAAGCCGGTTGAACGCCGCCTCGGAGAGGGTGACGCCAACCATGTCCGCAATGCGATTGAACTGATGCAAAGAGAAGCGGATGTCGACTGGGATGTCGTTGCGGTGGAGGAGCCTTTCGTGTTGGACCTCGGGCCGGACCTGCCGCCGTGCCTGGGGATTGTAGACTTAGTACTGCAGAAGGGCGATGAGTTTGCAGTGATCGACCACAAGAGCGGTAAGAAGTTCTACGAGTTGGACAGGCTGCAGTTGGCTATCTATCACGAATACGCACGGAGGCGGTATGGGGCCGAACAGTGCGCGGGATACTATGATCAATATCGCTGGGTGAACAACCTGGACACGATTCGCAAACCCGCCTCCCGGAGGACAAAGGCGCCGATCCGCAAAGGGACGTGGAATACTGTGCTGCGGCGGGTCGCCAAACGATACCGTCAGATGATGAAGATAGAACAGGCCGGGACAGCCGTCGGCGCGAGCGACTGCTGGGGCTGTCCATACAGCGACCTGTGCCCAAAGGCGACTTTTGCGTACGGCGGCAACAATAGCTGGTATTGAGCATGTGTTCTTGGTGCAATTGACGTCGCGAAACAAAACAGACAGAATCCTATAGAGCGTAAATGGGTAGCCGGGCGGTGTTGGATGCGATCGCGGTGGCTGTTTGGTCGCCGGCTTGCACACGACGGAGATTCTGCCATAATAGCACCTCGCGGCGTTGTTGCCCGAAGGAATATGCATATGGAGACGCCATGCTGGAAAAGATATTCGAACTCAAGGCTCGGGGCAGTAACGTCAGGCGTGAGATCGTCGCCGGGGCGGTCACTTTCCTGACAATGAGCTACATCATTATTGTCAATCCCGACATTCTGAGTCGGACCGGCATGGACAAGGACGCACTGATAGGCGTCACGATACTCGCTGCGGCGCTGGGGACGATCCTTGTGGGGCTGTGGGCCAATGTTCCGTTCGCCATGGCTCCGGGCATGGGCCTCAATGCGATGTTCACCTATATGCTCGTCAGCCAACACAAGATCACCTGGGCCGCGGCGCTGGGGGTGGTGTTCCTGTCGGGGCTTGTCTTTCTAATCCTCACGGTGATCGGAGCGCGGGAGAAGATAGTCGCCGCGATTCCGCTGTCGCTGCGGATTGGCGCTGGGGCGGGGATTGGGCTGTTCATCACGTTCATCGGTCTGAGCAACCTGGGTTTTGTGGTGTCCAATCCGGACACGCTGGTGTCGCTGGCCAGACCGTTTGACGCCCGCATCGGTCTTGGCCTGCTGGGATTGGCGGCAATGTGCGTGCTGACGGTGCGGAAAGTACCGGGCGCGATCCTGATAGGAATCATACTGGTGACTGTCGCTGGGGTGCTGGCCGGTCTGGTGGATGTTTCACCGTTGAAATCCGGGGCGGTGGTCTCGGCCCCTCCGTCAATTGCCCCGATCCTGCTGAAACTCGACATCCTGGCCGCTATGCGTATTTCGCTTATCGGGGCTATATTCTCGTTTATGTTCGTGGACCTGTTCGATTCGGTGGGCACGATAGTCGCCTGTAGTCACGAGGCCGGCTTGGTCGGAAATGATGGTGAGATACGCAATATCAACCGCATGCTGGAGGCCGACGCGATCGCCACGCTGGCCGGCTCGCTTATGGGGACCAGCACCACCACCACTTACATCGAATCCGGCGCAGGGATCGCCGAGGGCGGGCGCACGGGCCTTGCGTCGGTGGTTACCGGCGTGTTGTTCCTGTCGGCGTTGTTCTTAACGCCCCTGATCGGCGTGGTCCCGAAGTTCGCCACGGCTCCGGCGTTGATCATGGTCGGCGTGTTCATGTTCCGGAGCATCGGCAAGATAGACATGTCCGACTTCCGTATGGCGATGCCCGCATTCCTGACGATCATACTCATGCCGCTGACCTATTCGATAAGCACAGGTCTGGCGTTCGGATTCATGGCTCACATAATCCTGACCCTGGCCGCCGGCCGCGGCGCCAAAGTCGGCGTGGTCATGTGGATTATCGGCGCCTTATCCCTGGCGGAAATCCTCATCCGAACGGGCCTGCTGGGCGTGGCTTGAATACGCTCCAGTGCAAAACAAGACAGGCCCGCGACGTTTCGCCGCGGGCCTGTCGGTGTTGATTGTGTTTACGCTACTTGCCGAGATTCTTCTTCAACGGCGTGGTTTTCACCGCGGGTTGACCCGCGAACGGATCAACTAACTGTTTCGAGGAAATCTGGCCGAACGTTTTGACACCGACCATCTTCCCGAACACCGGAGCGGTGATCGACACGGCCAGTCGCGTGCTGTCTGCTGATGCGCCTTTTGGTACACTCCCTGTGTACGCACATACGCCGCCTCAGCCATATTTCATGCTGGACGAGGAGACTACCCTCCTTCCGTTCAGCATGGTTACTGTAGGCGGTTTTGCGTTGCCTCCCCGCGTGAAGTCGATGGGTCCGTAGACTTCGGATCCGGAGCCCATGACCTTGACATTGTACGCCGACAGCCCGACCTTGCCGCCCCTTATGTCGGCCGAGAAGTCCAGGCGGAGGGGGGTTCCGATCCGCATCGTGTTCATCATTTGCGGTTGTATGTCGTAGTTCGGGGTCGCCGTTGAGGGCTTGAACGTCAGCCCGGACGCCGCACTGCGTCCAACTGCGCCGTAGGCCAGCCTGTACGTTCCGCCGGGGATGCCCGCCAGTCCGTCGGTCTTTATGTCAAACGCTGAATCCTTGCCGACCATAATGAGGGATCTCAGCGAGTTCCTGGGAAACGTCGCCTTGACTTGCCCCAGTTCGACATCCTCCAGGCGCTCGTAATCGATGCTCGAACCGTCAGAGGCTACTTTCAGGCGGTAGATGTGCTTTCCGATCCGGTGGATTGCTCTCAGCGGCATCGCCGAACTGCTTGAGCCGATCTGGATCGCATCGCCGAAGGATTGCACCTTCGGAGTCTGGTTGAACTGTCCGTCCATGTTGTCATCAAGGATTCGTACGCGGATCCTGTCGATGCTGCCGGCCATGCTCGAGCGAATTATCGCCTGACCCCAGCAACTCACCGTCATCTTGTTGTATGTGACCCGCATCTTCGTCAGTCCGAGCACGTACGAATCGCCGTCGGACTTGCCGCTGATGATCATGTTCCCGGTGGGGGGTATCACGGCCCATTCGGCCTTTGAGATCGCGCCGTCGCCGTTGCGGTCGAATCCAAGAAGGAATTTCTTGCCCAGAATTCGCACCGAGGTTTTGACGGTCTTTCCGGCTACTTTGACGCCCATTGACGACGAACTGCCCACGCTGAAGCGATTGTGCCCCATTATCATCGCCGGCGTTTGGACTCGCGAGGCCCCCCGGGAGTCGTACTTCAGGGTCGCCGTTCCAGTCGGATCGCTCGTGGCCGCCGCTTGAACGGACCCCCGCACGGTTAGGAGCAACGCCGCGGCCAGTGCTGCAATAGTACACTGTCTCATGGTCGATTCCTTTGAATAGCCGAATGCCCGCAAAAACTTGTTAACTTGTTCATAAGGATAATACCTAATTATACCGACACTTTGCATCCGCAACAACGATAAGTTGCAGATATATATCGATTCTATCGGTCGTCGCCCGGACTGCAGATAAGCGTGAAGTCGTTGGGCAGATAGTTGTCAATTAGACGTACATTGCGGCCCGTTGGTTCCAGAATTCTCAAAACCGTGTCGGGATCGTAGTATGCACAATGCGGATACTTCTTGTCGCACCGAACGTGGAGAAGGTTCACAACCATATGTTTTGTTGATAGTTCCAGCATGCGATCCAGTGCTTTGGGCAGGAATTCAGAGTTGTTGCCCAGCTTGAGATTAAGTGCTCCCGAACAGAAAACCACGTCGAAATGCTCGTCTGGCGCCAGGACGACGCTTTGCGGATCGAAAATGTCGCCGCAGACGAATCGGGCGCCGGGGTTCCGGGTGGACGCAGCTTCGATCATTTCCGACAGCAGATCCACTCCGCAGTACTCGGCGGATATCCCTCGGTCGGTGAGATATGCATACAGATCGCCCAGCCCGCACCCTACGTCCAGGAGCGTGTGATCGTCCAGCTCAACATTGTCGGCCAGAACTGCAAAACGGATCTGCTGCGCTTCGGCGCTGGCCCAGTCGACAACGTCGTAATTGGCTCGCTGTTGATCGATTCGGGGCCGGTAATGATTTTGTATGTGTTGCGCTCTGCTCATTTGCGATTATCCGAACCTGGCGCCTCTACGAGAATCTCGGCGTTTGAGATCAGATCATTATAGAACTCATTTCCGCCAAGTGCGATCGACCAGGGCAGTATCGCCCCGCGAGAATCCCAGTAGTCCAGTTCAACAGTGTGGAGATCGCCGGCGATCCGACGGACCATAGCGTCCAGGATGCGGGTCTCGAGTTCCCTGGCGCGCTTTGACAGGCTTCGAATCTCCGGACCTTTCGGATCGGTTTTCGCCAGTTGTCGTCTCGCCTGATTGATCCGTTCGATATCGTCCAGCAGCGGACCCTGATTCTGTCGGCGCCATGCGTCGCGTCCTTCGGGCGAGGTCAGGGCCTTGAGGCTGGCGCGAGCGTCGGTGATCAGGTCTCGCCACCGGGCGGCCAGCAAGCTCGCGGGGATCGTCTCGGACCCAAGCGCCTCCTGCAGATACTCCGGCGGTCGGATCGGGGTATCCAGGGCCTTCAGGGCGTCGAGGAAGCCGAGCCGCACTCGCACTATCGGCTGAAGTTCGCCGGGCAGCAGATCGGCTTGCTTGAGCTTCTCGGCGAGACGATCCGCCGCCGGCATATACAGCGAGCCGCGGTGGGGCAGCGCCAAGGGGCGTCCGGACGGACCGATGCGGGCCTGCATCACCAGCACCATCGCCTTGCCCGCCAGCGCCGCTACGCCTGAATCACGCATCGGGTCGATTGGGATTCGTCCGCCCGAGAGCAGATCGAATCGCATGTCGGCGACTTCGAGGCTTCCGTCCCGCATCGATACGCCGCAGCGCACCAAATGGCCGTCGCGTGCGATAGTGGCGAACAG
>Ga0180435_10001893_pt1 | contig 21507 bp, 22 predicted proteins | sample SS_ome_3_FD_132467 | JGI IMG/M metagenome (GOLD analysis project Ga0180435, IMG submission 132467) | Hypersaline lake sediment archaeal communities from the Salton Sea, California, USA - SS_3_S_1 metaG | ecosystem: Environmental > Aquatic > Non-marine Saline and Alkaline > Hypersaline >...
CGCGGTCGCGGTCGCAGTCTACCGCCCCGGTTCCACGGCGGCCGTACCATGCCGGCCATGGCCCGACCCGACGCCTCCGTGCCGCACCGCTCCCTGACCCGCGACGACGTGCCCGATCCACGCGCCGACTTCGAGGAGATCGTGACCTTCGCCTACGGCTTCGACGGCTACGCGCGCTTCGGCCTCGAGGGCTGCGGCGAGCTGGCCAACCGCACGCTGGACGTCTTCCTGCGCGAGCGGCGCCTCCCCGACGACCTCGACGAGCTGCGCGCCTGCCTCTACTTCGAGGCGCGCCGCTGGATCGTGCTGCAGGCCGAGCCAGACACCCGCGCGCGCCTCTACGTGGGCGCCCTGCTCGAGCACCTCGGCGACCGGCTCGACGAGCTCCACGAGGGGTCGGCGGCGCTACCGCTCGCCTGAGCCGGCCCGGGGGGCCGCGGCGTCGCGACCGCCGGGCCGGCGCGCCCTCCCCCCGGGCGGTAGACTGCGCGGATCATGGGAGACCCCACCTCCGCGCCCCGCCCAGACGACCCGCAGATCGGTCAAGCCGGTGACCGCGCCGACCGTGACGGTCGGGCCGACCGTGCCGGTCGCTACGACCCGAAGACCCTCGAACCCCGTTGGCGCCAGGCGTGGCAGGACCAGGGCCTGTACACCGTCGACCTCGACGACCGCTCGCGCCCGAAGTACTACTTCCTGACGATGTACCCCTACCCCTCGGGCGACCTGCACGTGGGCCACTGGTACGCCGAGGCGCCCGCCGACGCCGCCGCGCGCTACCGCCGCATGCGCGGCTACAACGTGCTCTTCCCCATGGGCTTCGACGCCTTCGGGCTGCCGGCCGAGAACGCGGCCATCCGCGCGGCCCGCGAGGGCGAGAAGGTCCACCCGATGTCGCTGACCTACGAGCGCATCGGCCGCATGGAGAAACAGTTCGAGCAGATGGGGGCGATGTTCGACTGGTCGAAGAAGATCGTCACCTGCGATCCGGCGTACTACCGCTGGAACCAGTGGGTCTTCCTGCGGATGTTCGAGCGCGGCCTCGCCTACCGCAAGGAGAGCATGGTCAACTGGGACCCGGTCGATCAGACCGTGCTCGCCAACGAGCAGGTCATCGACGGCCGCGGCGACCGCTCCGGCGCGCTGGTCGAGCGCCGCCTCATGCCCCAGTGGCACTTCAAGATCACCGACTACGCCGACGAGCTGCTCGACTTCGGGGGCCTCGACTGGCCCGACAAGGTCAAGACGATGCAGACGAACTGGATCGGCCGCTCGGAGGGCGCGCAGGTCGCCTTCCAGACGGAGGCCGGTCCGATCGAGGTGTTCACGACCCGCCCGGATACGCTGTGGGGCGCGACCTTCATGGTGCTGGCCCCCGAGCACCCGCTGGTGCCGAAGCTGACGACCGACGCCCAGCGGGCCGAGGTGGAGGCCTACCAGGCCGCGGCGGCGCGCATGAGCGAGATCGACCGTCAGGCGGAGGGCAAGGCCAAGACCGGCGTGTTCACCGGGGCCTTCGCGATCAACCCGGTCACGGACGAGCGCGTGCCCGTGTGGATCGCCGACTACGTGCTCACGACCTACGGCACCGGCGCCGTGATGGCCGTGCCGGCCCACGACCAGCGCGACTTCGAGTTCGCGCGCGCGTTCGGGCTCGAGGTCCGGGTCGTCGTCCAGCCCGAGGACGGCGCGCCGCTGGACGGCGCGACGATGACCGAGGCGTACGCCGGCGACGGCGTGCTGGTGAACTCGCCGCCGTTCGAGGGCCTGCGCGTCGGCAAGGAGGCCGCCAAGGAGGGCATCGGCCGCATCATCGACTGGCTCGCCGAGCGCGGCATCGGCGAGAAGCAGGTCACCTACCGCCTGCGGGACTGGCTCATCAGCCGCCAACGCTACTGGGGCACGCCGATCCCGGTCGTCTACTGCGACGCCTGCGGCATCGTCGGCGTGCGCGACGAGGACCTGCCGGTCGAACTGCCCGCCGACGTCGACTTCCTGCCGAACGGCCAGTCGCCGCTGACGCTGCACGAGGGCTTCCTCGAGACGACCTGCCCGAGCTGCGGGGGTCCGGCGCGACGCGAGACCGACACGATGGACACCTTCATGGACTCGTCGTGGTACTGGTTCCGCTACCTGAGCCCCGACCTCGACACAGCCCCGCTCGACAGCCGGCTGGCCAAGGCGTGGGCGCCCGTCGACATGTACACCGGCGGCGTGGAGCACGCCATCTTGCACCTGCTGTACTCGCGCTTCTTCACCAAGGTGCTGCGCGACCTGGGCCTCATCGACCACGGCGAGCCGTTCGTGCGCATGCGCAACCAGGGAATGATCCTGGGCGAGGACGGCGAGAAGATGTCGAAGTCGCGCGGCAACGTCGTCAACCCCGACCACCTGGTCGACGCCTACGGCGCCGACGCGGTGCGCGCCTACCTCATGTTCATCGGGCCGTGGGACCAGGGCGGACCCTGGAACTACCAGGGCATCGAGGGGGTCAGCCGCTTCTTGGGCCGCGTGTGGAGCGCGATCGCCACGCCCTCCGAGGAGGCGGTGCCCGACGCGGACGCCGCGAGCCTCAAGGAGCTGCGCCGCGCCGTGCACCAGGCGATCGCCAAGGTCACGGACCACCTCGAGGGCTTCCGCTTCAACACCGCGGTCGCCGAGCTCATGACGCTGCAGAACGCGCTGACCAAGGCGAAGGCCGCCGGTGCCGAGGGGAGCGCCGAGTGGTCGGAGGCGCGCGAGGCGATGACGCTGCTGCTGGCCCCGATCGCGCCGCACCTGGCCGAGGAGCTGTGGGCCCGCGCCGGCCACGCCGACTCCGTGCACCTGCAGGCCTGGCCCGAGGCCGACCCCGAGGCCCTGGCCCGCGACGAGCTCGTCATCGCGGTGCAGGTCGGCGGCAAGCTGCGCGGCGAGGTCACCGTGCCGGCCGACGCCGGCAAGGAGGAGGTGCTGGCGGCCGCCAAGGCCAACGCCAACGTCCGCCGCCACCTCGAGGGCATGGCCGTGGTACGCGAGATCGTGGTGCCGGGCAAGCTCGTCAACCTGGTCGTCAAGCCGCAGGGCTGAACGTCGCTGGCCGGGCGGGTCGCCGGCGCGGCCGCACACGGGCTGGCGCGGCTCGGCCCCACGCGTTCAGGGCGGTGCGATCAACACGACGTCCAGCAGGGTCGTCATCTCGACGGCCGGCGCGACCCGGAAGCTGCGGCGCAACTCGTTGGGGTCCTGCGGCAGCACCTCGACGACGACCCCCACGCGCAGCCCCCGGGGGAAGAGACCCCCGGCCGCGCTCGTCTCGACCAGGTCACCGACCTCGACGGCCGCCTCGTCGATGAAGCGGTCGACCCGCAGCAGGCCGCCCACCTCGCCGATCGCCACGCCCTGACCGCCCTTCCCGCGCACCGTGACGCCGACCCGCGACTGCGGGTCGAGCACGGTGCGCACGACCGCGGTGCCCTCGGAGACGTCGGTGACGATCCCGACCAGGCCCTCGGGGGCCGTGACCGGCATGCGGCGCACGACCCCGCTGCCGGCGCCCACGCCCAGGGTCAGCACGTCGCCGACGGCGCCGCTGCTGCGCGCGATCACCGGGGCGCTCAGGGCGGCGGCCGGGGATTGGCTGCGGCGGGCGTCGAGGAGCCGCTCGAGCTCGGCGAGCTGCAGTTCCAGGCGGCGCTCGCGCTCCTCGCTCGCCGTCAACGCGCGTCGCAGGGCGGCGACCTCGTTCCGGTAGTCGCGTCGCTCCAGCATCGCCTCCAGCGTCAGGCGGGTGTGCAGGCCGGCGCGGTAGACGGTCGCCTGCGGCAGCGCGACGGCCGCCGAGAGCTGCACCGGCACGCGGCCGACGAAGGCGGTGAGCGCGAAGGTCAGCAGCGCGAGGCCCACGAACACGTACCAGGCCCGGACGAAGCTAGACAAGCCGCACCCCCAGCTCGCGGGCGGCCAACAGGACCGCGGGCAGCGAGAGGCCGACGACCGCGCCGTAGCAGCCGTCGATGGCGTCGATCAGCGTCGCGCCGAGGCCCTGGATGGCGTAGCCGCCGGCCTTGTCGAGGCCCTCGCCGGTGGCGGCGTAGTCGGCGATCTCGCCGGCGCTCAGCGGCCGGAAGCGGACGCGCGTGCTGCGCAGCGCGCTGGCCTCCCGTTCGCCCAGCCGCAGGGCGTGGCCGGTGTGGACCCAGTGGTCGCGGCCGGCGAGCCGGGCGACGAAGGCGGCCGCCTCCTCGACGTCGCGTGGCTTGCCGAGCCACTCGCCGTCCAGCACGACGGTCGTGTCGGCGGCGATGACGAGGGGCGGCGGGCCACCCGGCGCGCCCGCCGGGCCGGGCTCGCCGCGCCGGCGGTCCGTCACGGCCCGCGCCTTGGCGCGCGCGAGTCGCAGCACCATCGCCTCGGGCGCCTCGTCGGCGAGCGGCGTCTCGTCGACGTCCGGCACGTCGATCTCGAAGCTCAGGCCGAGCCCGGCGAGCAGCTCCCGCCGGCGCGGCGAGGCGGAGGCAAGGACCAGCGGTGGGCTCGCGGCGTCGGGCACGCGGCCAGTCTACCCACGGGACCGCGCGCCGGGCGCGTCGGGTAGATTGGGCGCGGCAGGGGGCGCCGCCCGCGGTCGCGGGCGCCGCGCCGATCGGCCGCGCGCGCTCGCGGGTCACGCGTCCCCTGGATCGAGGTGAGCGGATGACGGAGATCGACCGCCTGAAGCAGCGGGTCGCCATCGCGGCCGCCGTGCGCGTCCGATCCGGGATGCTGGTCGGCCTGGGCACCGGGAGCACGGCCGCGCACCTGGTGCGCGAGCTGGGGCGGCGGTTGGCGCACGGCGAGTTGCGGGGCGTGCGCGGGGTCCCGACGTCCCTGGCGACCGCCGCGCTGGCGAACGAGGTGGGCATCCCGCTGGTGGAGCTGCCAGCCGAGGGCGTGGACGTGACGATCGACGGGATGGACGAGGTCGACGGCCGCCTCGACTGCATCAAGGGCCTCGGCGGCGCGCTGACGCGCGAGAAGATCGTCGCCGCCGCGTCGCGCGAGTTCGTGCTCATCGGCGATCACGGCAAGCGCGTGACCACGCTGGGCGAGCGCACGCCGGTGCCGGTGGAGGTGCTCGCCTTCGGGGTCGAGCGCACCGCGGCGCGCCTGCGCGAGCTGGGCGCGACGCCGCGCCTGCGCCTCGCGGACGGCGGCCCCAAGGTCACCGACAACGGCCACCGCATCGTCGACTGCCACCTCCCGGCAGGCACCTCGGCGGAGGCGGTGCGGGCCTTCGCGGCCGCCGCCGACGCCGTGCCCGGGGTCGTCAGCCACGGGCTCTTCCTGGGCCTGACGCACCGCGTGTTCCTGGCGGGGCCCGACGGCGTCGAGGAGTTGGTGGCCGGGTGATCGTCGCCGTCGGCATCGACCTCGTGGAGCTGGCCCGCGTGCGGCGGGCGTGGCGAGCGCACGGCGACCGCTTCGTGCGCCGCTGCTTCACCGACGCCGAGGCCGCCGCGGCCGGCGGCCGGGCGGACCCGGTCCCGGCGCTCGCCGCCCGCTTCGCCGCCAAGGAGGCGTTCCAGAAGACCTGGCCCGAGCGGCTCACGTGGCGCGACGTCGGCGTCGTCAACGCGACCGACGGCGCCCCCCGGTTGGCGTTCTCGGAGCGCGTCGCGACCCGCATGGCCGCGGAGGGTTGGCGGGCCCACGTGTCGCTGACCCACGCGCGCGAGCACGCCGCGGCGGTGGTGGTGCTGGAGCGGGTCGCGGGCTGAGCCTGCGCCCCACGACGCCGCCCCCGGCGGGACCGGGGGCGGCGGGGGGTGTGTCGAACCCGCGCGGGCGCGTCCGCCGCGCCCGCGTGGCCTCAGAAGCCCTCGGCGACGGCGCCGAGCTCCTCGCGATCGAGCAGGGTGATGTTGCGGTAGCCCGAGGCGATGAGGCCCTCGGCGCGCAGTTCGGTGATGATCTTCGAGACGCTTTCGCGCGTGCTCGCCGTGCCCTCGGCCACCAGCTCGTGGGTGGCGGAGATGACCGGCCGGCCATGGGCGTCGACGCGGGCGAGGGGGGTGTCGGCGAGCGTGAGCAGGTAGCGCGCGACCCGCTGGCGCAGGTCGCCGGTCTGCAGGTGGTACTGGTACTCCATCGAGCGCTGCATCTGCACGGACAGCGAGCGGGTGATGGACATGAGGTCCTGCTGGTTGATGAGCGCGGGGTCGATGGCCTCGATCTGGGCGGTCGTGAGGGCCTCGGCGATCTCCTCGCGCTGGCCGTCCATGAACGCCTCCTCGCCGAAGAAGTCGCCGGGGACCAGGTGGCGGACGGTGAGGATGCGACCTTCCGGCGTCATGCGCGTGATGCGCACCAGCCCGTCGCGCACGCGGAAGACCGACTGGGCGGGGTCGCCGTTGTGGTACAGGGTCTGGCGGCGTTGGAAGGTCAGGGTCTGCACGGGGGCCTCCATGGCGTGGGCGCGGGGGGTGGTGGGCTTCGGGGCGGACGGCAGCGGGCGGACGGCGGTCAGGGTCGTGCGAGATCCGGATGCGAGGCTCATGCGGTGACCTCCTGGGTCTCCACGGACCGTTGTCCGCGGGCGGGCGTCGTGGCGGGGCGCGGCGACCGGCCTACGCTGTGGAGCAGGCGCCGGTGGGCCGAGCGGGCGGCGTTGAAGCCGGAGAGGGTGACGCCCAGGGCGCCTTGCCCGGGGAACACCGTGTCGCCGGCGAGGAACAGCCCAGCGATGTCGGTGCGGTGCGATGGCGCCGCGAAGTTGGCGTTGGCGACGGTCTGCGGGAAGCCCCCGGCGGTGCCGCCCGCGCGCCGGGTGTAGCGCTCGAAGGTCCGCGGCGTGCCGGCCATGACGACGTCGAGACCGGAGCGCAGGTCGGGGAGCAGCCGCTCCATCTGGCCGAGCAGGCGCTCGGTCATGCGCGCCTTGGCGGCCGCGTAGTCGGCGGGCCGCTCGGCGATGTCGAGCCAGGTCCCGGCGTCGACGTGGGTGGAGACGGTGATCGCGCGCTTGCCGGCCGGCGCGCGGCCGGGGTCGAACGCGGGCGAGATCGAGATGAGCAGGTTGCCGCCGTCGTGGACCGGCGTGGGGCCGCCATCGCGGGCGACGTCCGTGACCTGGAGGAACGGGGCGACGCCCGCGGGCAGCGCGCGCTCGTCGACGCCGAGGTAGAGCATGAACGGGCCCCAGTGCGTCTGGTGGCGGCGCGCACGCTCGTGCAGGCGGGTGCGCACGTCGTCGCCCACGAGCTGGGCGGTGTTCGCGAGCGGCACCGTGGAGACGACCACGGGGGCGCGGAGCTCACCCGTGCGGGTGACGACGCCGGCCACCCGCCGGCGGTCGTCGACGAGGATCGCGCGGGCCCGGGTGGCGAAGCGCACGCTGCCGCCACGGCGCCGCACGACGTCGAGGAAGTCCTCGGCGATGCCGCGCAGCCCGCCGTCGACGTACTGCGCGCCACGGCGGTAGACGTCGAGCGCGAGCGCGCCGTTGGGCGCGGCGCAGTCGTCGGCGGTCGTCTGCATGGCGTCCACCAGCTGGCCGTCGAGGAACGCGCGGTGCACGGGGTCGTCGACCCCGTGGTCGGAGAGCAGGTCGGCGACGCTGCGCCGCAGCTTGAGCAGCACGGGGAGCAGCGAGGGATGGGCGGCCGCCGCGGTGTCGAGCAGGTCGCGAGGGTGGGCGAAGGGCATGACCGGGAAGCGCTCCGCGGCGTGCGCCAGCCCCCGCGCGAGGCGGGCGACCTCGGCCCAGAACGCGCGCTTGCCGCGCTCCTGGCCCGGGAAGGCGCGCGCGACCTCGGCCGCCCACGCCTGGCGATCGGCGTGCAGGTCGACGACGCGGTCGCCCACGAGGACGCGGATGGCCGGGTCGACGGGGGCGAAGCGTGGCGCGAGGCCGAGGCGGTCGTAGACGCGGCGGACGACGCCGCCGGGCTCGAGGCCCATGCCGACGGTGGCCCCGACCGCGAAGGCGTAGCCCTGGTGCTCGAAGCTGGCGGCGCAGCCGCCGGCGTGCTGGTCGCGCTCCACCACGACGACGCGGTGCCCGCGCGCGGCCAGCAGGGCGGCGGCCGTGGCCCCGGAGAGGCCGGAGCCGATGACCACGGCGTCCCAGCGCTCGTTCGCCGCGGCGCGACGGACACTCATGCGCGCACGCCCTCCGACGCGGACGCCCGCAGCAGCTCCGCGAGCCGCTGCAGCGCCGCGGGGATGTCGGTGCCGAGGTAGATGCCGCCCGCCAGCTCGGCGCGGCGCGGGTCCTCGTCGAACCCGCGGCCGCCGAAGGCCACGACCGGCGCGATGCCGTCGAGGTGGGCGCGCTGATCGAGCAGGAACTGCACGGAGTCGAGCGACGAGGCGGAGACCATGACGGCCACCGGCTGCAGGTCGCGGGCCATGGCCGCCAGGTCGGGGACGGGCGTGTTGGCGCCCACGTAGAACACCAGGTACCCCTCGCGCCGCAGCATGACGGCCAGCATCATCGCGCCGATCTCGTGCTGGTCGTGCGGCGCGCAGGCGACGATGACCCTGGGGCCGTGACGGTTGGCGCCGGTCAGGCTCATGAGCTGGCGCAACCGGCCCTGGATGTAGCTCGAGGCGAAGTGTTCGGTGGTCGTGTTGATCTCGCCGTCGTGCCAGCGCTGGCCGAGCTCGAGCATCGTGTGGCGGAACAGGTCGAGGACCACGTCCTCCAGGGGGTGGAGGGCGTGCGCCTCGCCGACGACGCGATCGGCGCGCGCCTCGTCGAGCTCGAGCAGCGCCGCCACCAGTTCCTCGCGCAGCTTGCCCAGCGGCCGCGGCCCGCGCGCGCCGGCCTCGCTCACGCGCACCATCTCGGCCGCGCGGGAGGCCGGCACGCCGTCGTCGATGTGCCGCTTCATGGCGAGGATGTGGCGCAGGTCGTCGTCGCCGTACAGGCGGTAGCCGGATCCCGAGCGCTCGGGCATGGGGAAGCCGTACCGGCGCTCCCATTGCCGCAGGGTGGCGGCGGGCACGCCCGTCCGCTCCTCGACCTCGTTCACCGTGTACTTGCCCGTCACCGCCACCTGTTGACTCCCATCGACGCGGGCCGCCGGCGCGCGTCCGTCAAGCGCTCGTACAACCTCTGTCGAGAGATTAGCCTAAACGTTGGACGAAGTCAATACATGGCTTGTACCACCGCCCGGGCGGCCCACCACGCCGGCCGCGCCGCACGGGCCTCGCGGCGCGACGAGGACGCGCCTCGCGCCACACCGGGCCCGCCCGCCGATCGCCGCGGCGACCCCGTCGGGGGCGGCCGCGGTAGCATGCCGGGCCATGGCGAGCGACGAGCGCAAGCAGGTGCACCTCACCACCGACGGCTCGTGCGAGACCCGCACGGGCGACGGCGGGTGGGCCTACCGGCTCGCCTACGGCGGTCACGTCCGCACCGCCAGCGGCTACGAGGCGGGCACCACCAACAACCGCATGGAGCTCACGGCCGCCGTTCGCGGGCTCGAGGCGCTGCGCGAGCCCTGCCGCGTCACCCTGGTCACCGACAGCCAGTACCTGCAGCGCGCGTTCACCGACGGCTGGCTGACCAACTGGCAGCGCAACGGCTGGCGCACGGCCGACCGCCGCGGCGTCAAGAACCGCGACCTGTGGCAGCGGCTGCTGGAGCTGACCGGCGTCCACGACGTGACCTGGGCCTGGACGCGGGGTCACGCCGGCCACGAACACAACGAGGAGGTCGACGGCCTCGCCCTGCGCGCCCGCCGCGAACGCCGCGGGCACACGGCGGAGGGCCGTCGACGCTAGGGCTGGCGGGCGCGTTCGCGCCGGTCGGCGCGAGGCGAGAGCTCCTCCAGCAGGTACCCCAACGCGCGGTAGCCGGCGAGCAGCGACCCGGGTTCGATCCATTCGCTGAGGCGGTGGGCGTCGCCGCCGCGTGCCACGCCGAAGCCGATCGCCGGGATGCCGGCCGCGACGGCCGCGTTGGCGTCGGTGCTGCTCGGCGCGACCCTGGCCTCGACCCCGGCGCGCGCCAACGCGGCGCGGGCGGCACCGAGCAGGCGCTCGTCCGCGGTGCGGCCCGCGGGCCGGTCGCCGACCGCCTCGATCTCCAGCTCGACGCGGTGGCGGCGGCCGACCGAGCGGAGCCTCTGTTCGACCCGCCCCATGAGCAGCGCCAGGGTGTCCGGGTCCACGCTGCGCACGTCGAGCGTCAGGCTGGCGACCTCCGCGATGGCGTTGACCGACGAGCCGCCGCTCGCGAGGCCGACGTTGAGGCTCGACGCGGGCTCGGACGGGACATCGAGCCGAATGAGCGCGTGGACGGCGTCCCCCATCGCGTGCACCGCGCTCGGCGACCCACGATCGCCCCAGGCGTGACCGCCGCGCGCGCGGAAGCGCGCCACCCACCGCCGCGAGCCGACGGCGCCCGAGACCACCTGGCCCAGACCGCCGTCGACGGCCACGAACACGTCGATGCGCCCGGCGCGATCGGCGACGACGCGACGCGCGCCCCGCAGGTCGCCCAGGCCCTCCTCGCCGACGGTGGCCGCCAGCGTCAGGCGGGGCCGCCGCCCGCCGCGCCCGGCCGCCGCCTCCTCCGCGAGCGTCGTCAACACCGCCAGGCCGCCGCCGTCGTCGGCGATCCCGGGCGCCGCCCAGCGGCCGTCCTCCAGTTCGCGCACGCGCACGTCGGTGCCCGCGGGGAACACGGTGTCGAGGTGGGCGGCCAGCATCACGCGCGGACCCTCGCCGCCGGGCACCTCGGCGACGACGTCCCCGAGGTCGTCGACCGCGACGTCCAGCCCGCAGGAGCGCCAGGCCGCGGCGACGGCCGCGCTCCGCACGCCCTCGCCGAAGGGCGGCGCCGGCACCTCGGTGAGCGCCCGCAGGTGGGCCTGCAGGCGCCGCAGGAGGTCGGCGTCGGCGGCCGGGCCGGCGCTCGAGGGTGGCGCGTCGCCCTTCAAGGCTCCCGCCTCCGCCCCCGCCTCAGATGGGGTCGCCGCCGGGCTCGAGCGTGGCGATCCCCTCGCGCAGGGCGTACAGCGCCGCCTGCGTGCGGTTGTTCAGGCGCAGCTTGGAGAAGATCTCCGACAGGCGGTTGCGCACGGTCTTCTCCGACACGCCCAAGGCGTCGGCGATCTCGAGGTTGGAGCGGCCCTGCGCCAGCAGCCGCAGGATGTCCTCCTCGCGCTCGGTGAGCTCGGAGAGGGCGTGGTCGGGGTGCCGCGGCAGCTCGCCGTAGCGCCGGAACTCGTCGAGGATCGACGCCGCCATCTCGGCGGAGAGCAGCGTCTCCCCCGCCGCCACCCGCTGGATCGCGTCGATGAGGTCGTTGGCGTCGGCGTCCTTGAGCAGGTAGCCGCGCGCGCCCGCCTTGATCGCCTCGAACACGTAGCGGTCCTGGCGGTACATCGTCAGGATGATGACCTTGGTGTCGGGCCGTTCGCCGAGGATCGCCTTGGTGGCGGCGACGCCGTCGAGTTCGGGCATCTGGATGTCCATCAGGACGACGTCGGGGCGCGTCTCGAGCGCGTACCTCACGGCCTCTCGCCCGTTCGCGGCCTCGCCGATGACGCGGAAGCCCTCTTCGCTCTCGAGGATGCTTCGCAGGCCTTGGCGGAACATGGCGTGGTCGTCGCAGAGCAGCAGGCGGGTCATGGGCATCATGCTAACCGACCGCCCGGGTGCTACCGTGACGGGGTACCCGGACGCGCCGGCCCGGGTGCGCGACGGTGCGTGCCCCTCGGGGACCGCGCCCTCGTGGAGGGAAGCCGGGGCGGCGCCCGCGGGGCGCGTGCGTACGGCGTGCTGTGGCGGCCTCGGTCGCCGGACAGCACGGCGCGCGGGCGCTGATCGCGGGCGCCGCCCCAGAGCGACGCCGCGGGCGGTCGTCCCGCAGGCCGTCGCGCGCGGCGACCCGCCGACCGCCCGTCCGCCGGCGTCGGAGGTACCGATCCATGATCCATCCCAAGGCCGCTCTCATCGAGCGGCTCCAGCGAGAGGGCCGCGGCCAGCCGCAGTTCGTCACCCAGCGCGAGGGCCCCGACCACGAGCCCACCTTCCGCTCCGAAGTCAAGATCCAGGGCAAGGCGTACGGCAGCGGCGAGGCGGGCAACAAGCGCGAGGCCGAGCGGCGCGCCGCCGAGGCGGCGCTGACGCGCCTGGACCGTGCCGCCGCCAAGGGTGGCGCGGAGGCGGGCGGCGGGTCGGGCAAGCGCAAGCGCAAGCCCGCGGCGGGCGGCGGGCCCGCCGCGAACGGTGGGGCCGCCGAGGGCGGGGAGGGCGCGCCGGGCGCCGAGCCGACGTCGGAGGCGGGGCGGGCGCCCGACGAGGAGCCGTTCGGCGGTCCCTGGCCGGTGTTCGAGCGCGTGCTGGCCGAGAGCCTGCGCATCGCCCACGAGCGGGTGGACGCCGACCTGCGCGGTGACGTCGCGCTCGCCGGCATCGAGGCCTTCACGCTCAGGCTCTACAAGGACGTGCTGGAGGACCTCGGCGAGGTCGTCGACGAGGGCTGACGCGGCTCAGCCGTCGGCGTCGCGCGCGTGCAGGCGACGAGCCGCGCGCTCGATGCGCGAAAGGTCCTCGGCCGCCTTCTCCTTCACCATCATCGCCAGCATCGTCGGGCTGAGCGGCACCGCGCCGCTGCCGCGGGCCTGGACCAGGTCGACCATCTTGGCGGCGAAGGCGCGCAGCGGCGTCTCCATCGTCAGGTCGTCGGCCTCGTCGGCCGCGACCACGTCGATGAGGTCGGCGTCGAGCCCCGCCCTGTCGCCGCGCACCACGACGACCACGCGGCCGTGCTCGGTGACCACCAGGTAGCGCTCGTCGGGTCGGCTCACTCGCTCGCTTCGTCCAGGAACTGCTGCAGCATCTCCGGGCTGACCGTGATCGGGGCGCGGCGGCGGCGGACCGCACCGTACTCGAGGAGCCGAGCGAGGCAGTGGCTGACGGTCTCGCGGGTCGCGCCGATCATCTTGGCCAGGTCCTGCTGGGTGAGGTTGAGGTCGATCACCGTGCCGCGATCGCCGTCCTGACCGAAGTCCTTGGCGAGGCGCAGGAGCAGGTTGGCCAGCCGCCCGGGGGCGTCGAAGGCGCCGACCTCGGCCTGCGAGACCTGCGCCTGCCACAGCCGCGTCGACATCACCTGGATGAACTTCATCGCGATGCGCGGCTGCTGCTGCAGCAGTCGCTGGAAGTCCGACTCCGGCATGACGATCAGCGTGGTGTCCACCACCGCCTCGGCCTGGTTCGGCCGACGCTCGCTCGGGAGCAGGAGGAGCTCGCCGAAGATGTCGTACTGCCCCAACAGCCCGAGGATCATCTCCTTGCCGTTGGGGAAGTACATGGAGATCTTCACCATGCCCTCGCGCACGAAGTACAGCGCGTCGGCCGGGTCCTCCATGTGGTAGATGACCTCGCCCTGCGCGAAGCGCCGGTACGGCGTGATGCGCGAGAGCTGCTCCAACTCCTCTTCCGAGAGGTCCTGGAACAGCTGCGTGTTCTTCAGGTGCCACACGAGGCTGGGGTAATCAGGCATCTGTCCAGGAGTGTAGCGCGACCGACGCCTCGGCGTGGGCAGACGGCGGCACGCCGGCGCACCCGACGCGGGGACGCGTCACTCCTCGGGGGTCGCGACCGCCGCCGCCTCCTCGTCGAACGCGTCGATGCGCGCCATGGCCTCCAGGTACGACTCGAGGCGGGTGAAGTCACCCAACTGGTACGGACCGACGAACACGGTCGGCGTGCCGCGCACGCCGATCTCGGCGGCGCGGGCGGTCGACGCCTGCACGGCATCGCGGTGGGTCCGCGCCGCCAGGCAGGCGGCCACGCCCTCGTCACTCAGCCCGACCTCGAGCGGGAGGCCGGCGAAGAAGGGGGCGGGATCGGCGAGTGCGGACCAGGCCGGCTGCCGCTCGAACAGGGCGTCGAGGTACCGCCAGAAGGCCTCGGGCTCGTCGGGATTGGCGTCCGCCACGCACTCCGTGGCCTCCGCGGCCAGGCCCGAGTTGGCGAAGCGGCCGCCGAGGACCATGTGGTGGTACTCGAACCGCACGTCGCCGCGCGCCAGCAGCGTCTGCTCGATCGCCGGGAAGACCTGCTCGGTGAAGCGTGCGCAGAACGGGCACTGCAGGTCGCTGAACTCGCGGATGACGTAGCGGGCGTCCGCCGGTCCGAGGGCGTGGCGGGCGGGCGGGAACGCCTGCTCGGCCACCTCCGCCAGCGCGATGGACCACACCACCCGGTACGGCGCCGCTGCGCCGCGGACGTCGAGCGACAGGTGGAAGCCCTCCACCCCCACGGTGAACGGGCCGGCGCCCGCCAGGGTGGACAGGTTCTGCTGCAGGTAGCCCGCCACCGGCTGCTCGATGGCCTCGAAGTAGCCCGTGGCGACCGCGATGACACGCGCGACGTCGGCGATCGTCGGGTCGTCGAACACGGCCTCGCCGCCGACGCGCGCGAGCGCCGAGCCTCGCTCCTCGAGCCGCACCTCGGTGCCGGCCGCGGTCCGGGCGAGGGTCGGGGCCTCGCCCTCGGACGCCTCCACCTGCAGGGCGGCCACGGCGACCATCTCGGCGAGGGGCAGGCCGATCTGCGCGGCGCTCCAGGCGGGCGCCAGCAGCGCCGTGAGGACGAAGAGGGTGGTGGACCAGCGACGGCATGGGTTCATCGTTCGATCTCCTCGGGTGGCGTGGAACGGGGTTCGTCGCCCGGCTTGGGCTCCGTCAAGTCGGCGGCGCGGGCCTCCGTCGCCCGCAGCAGGTCGTCGGTCGTCAGTTCCAACAGGGCGTCGCGGGCGCCCCCGCCCGCGACCACGGTGAGGCCCGGCGCCACCCGCCGGGCGTCGACCCAGGTGGGCAGGCGACGGCGGTGGCCGAACGGCGGCATGGCGCCGACGACGTAGCCCGTCAGCTCGAGCGCCTCCTCGGCGGACGCCAGGCGCACGCGGCGGCGCGAGGTGCCGAACGCGGCCGCCATGCGCGGGTACGAGAGGCGGTCCTCACCCGCCGCGATCGCGAGCCGCGGGTGGCCATCGACGAAGAGCACCAGGCTCTTCAGCACGCGCTCCGGGAGCACACCGACGGCGGCGGCCGCCGACGGCACCGTGGGGGTGGGCACCCCCGGCCGCAGCAGGCGGGCCGCCACGCCGTGGGCGGCGCACCACGCCATCAGCGCCTCGGGCCCGAGGGTCGTCGCGCCGGCGCCCGTCATGCGAGCCGGTACAGCTCCCCGTACTTGGCCCGCACGTAGCGCAGGTAGGGCTCGGCCGAGAGCGGCCCGCCGGTGGCGCGTTCGAGCAGCTCCTCGGGCGCGTAGCGCGACCCGTGCCGGTGCACGTGCTCGACCAACCACGCCAGGATGGGCGCGAAGCGGCCCTCGCGCACCAGCGGCTCCAGGTCGCCCAGGTCGCGCGCCATCGCCTCCCACAGCTGCACGCTCGCCAGGGTGCCGAGCGAGTAGGTGGGGAAGTAGCCGAACATCCCCGTCGACCAGTGCACGTCCTGCAGGCACCCGTCGCGGTCGTCCGGGGGCTCGATGCCGAGCAGCTCGCGGCTCTTCTCGGCCCACGCGCCCGGCAGCTCGTCGACCTCGAGCGTGCCCTCGACCAGGCCCCGCTCCAGCTCGAAGCGCAGCATGACGTGCAGGTGGTAGGTGACCTCGTCGGCCTCCACCCGGATGAGGCTCGGGCGCACGTCGTTGATGGCCGCGACGAAGGTGCCCAGCGGCACGTCGTCGAGCACGCCGGGGAAGGCCGCCCGCAGGCGGGGGTAGGCCCCCTCCCAGAACGCCCGGCTGCGGCCGATCAGGTTCTCCCACAGGCGCGACTGCGACTCGTGGATCCCCAGGCTGACGGGCGCGCCGAGGGGGGTCTCGCCGTGCTCCGCGGGGAGGTTCTGGTTGTACATGCCGTGGCCCGCCTCGTGGATCGTCCCGAACAGGGCGGCCGGGAGGAAGTCCCGCCGGTAGCGGGTGGTGATGCGCACGTCGCCGGGACCGATGGTGGTGGCGAAGGGGTGGGCGGTGCGATCGAGGCGGCCGCGCTCGAAGTCGTAGCCCATCGCCCGCACCGTCTCGACGGCGAAGGCCTCCTGGGCGGCCTCCGGGAAGTCGCGGCGGAGCACGTCGGTCGCGGGCCGCACGCCGCTCTCCAGGATGCCTTGGGCGAGCCCGACGATCTCGCTGCGGAGCGGCCCGAACACGCTCGCCACCCGCTCCGCGCTGGAGCCGCGCTCGTAGAGGTCGTGCAGCACGTCGTAGGCCGGCGCGTCCGGATTCAGGGCCGCGGCCTGCTCGCGCACCAGCGCGAGCATCGCGCGCAGCTCGGGCGCGAAGGCCGCGAAGTCGTCGTCGCGGCGGGCGCGCTCCCACACCTGACGCCCCCGCACCCGCTGGCGCGTCATGGCGGCCACGAGCTCGGGCGGCATCTTCAGCGCACGGTCGAGCACGCGACGCGTCTCGCGCACCAGGGCGAGGTCGTCGCCCGCGAGCCCGTCGGCCTCCAGCGCCTCGACCAACTCGACCAGCGCGGGGTCCGTGGCGTGCTGGTGCGCCAGTCGGGCCAGCGTCGCCATCTGGCGGCCCCGCGCCTCGGCGCCGCCTGGCGGCATGTGGGTGTTCTGGTCCCAGGAGAGGAGGGCGGAGGCCTGCGAGAGCTGGCTGGCGACGGCGAGCCGTTCGCGGAGTGCGACGAGGCGATCGCTGGAACTCGGCATGCGGCATGCTACCGGATGCCGCGGCCGAAGCGCGTCCAGGAGCACGTTCGCGCGCCCTGGACGGGCATGGTAGCGTACGCCGCATGGAGCCGCCGTCCGACGCTCGTCCCCTCGCCGGTGCCCGCCCGCTCGTGGGCGCCCTGCCCGAGGCCGCCCGCGACCTCCTGCAGCGGGAGCGCGCGGTGTTGGGCGACCTCCGCGCCCTGGTGGCGCGGGCGGAGCTCGGCGGCGAGGGCGAGCGCGACCTGGCGACCGCGCTCGACGACCTCGAGGGGCTGTTCCTGCTGGTCGTCGTCGGCGAGTTCAACGCCGGCAAGTCCACCCTGATCAACGCCCTGCTGGGCGAGCGCGTCATGCGCGAGGGGGTGACGCCCACCACCGACCGCGTGACGCTGATCGTCCACGGCGAGCACGAGTCGCGCAGCGAGCTGTCGTCCGACCTGGTGCGCATCACCCACCCGGCCCCGCGGCTGAGGGCGCTCGCGCTGGTCGACACGCCCGGCACCAACGCGGTGATCACGCGGCACCAGGTGCTGACCGAGCGCTTCGTCCCGCGCGCCGACCTCATCCTGTTCGTCACCTCGGCCGATCGCCCCTTCACCGAAAGCGAACGGGCGTTCCTGGAACGGATCGCCGAGTGGGGCAAGAAGGTCGCGGTGGTGGTCAACAAGGCCGACCTGCTCGACGACGACGCCGCCGTCGAGGAGGTCCTGGACTACGTCCGCGCCCACGCCCGCGACACCCTCGGCAGCGCGCCCGACGTGATCGCCTTGAGCGCGCGCAGGGCCGCGCGCGCCAGGATCCCGATCGCCGAGGGCGCCGACGCGTCCGCGTCGGTCGACGCGCCCGCGCCGGTCGACGCGTCCGCGTCGGCCGACGCGCCCCTGGTGGCCGCCGGGGACGGCCTCGCCGAACTGGAGCGGCTGCTGGCCGACCGCGTCGACGTGGACCGCGTGCGCCTGAAGCTCGAGGCGGGGCTGGGCGTCGGCTGGCACGTCGCCACGGACGCCATCGCGGCGGTCGAGGCCCAGCGCGCGCTGCTGCGCGACGACCGCCGTACCCTCGACGACGTCGACCGGCAGCAGGCGCAGTGGGCCAAGGACGTCGCGCGCGAGGGCCGCGCCTACCTCGACCGCGTGAAGACCGTGCTGCTCGAGGTCGAGCGCCGCGGCGAGGTCTTCTTCGACGACACCGTGCGGCTGGGTCGACTCGTCACCCTGCTGCGCAGCGAGAAGGTGCGGGCCGCCTTCGAGGAGCGCGTCCTGCGCGACGCCGCGGACGAGATCGACGAGGCGGTGGCGGGCATGAGCGACTGGTTCGTCGAGCGCACCCTGCAGCAGTGGGAGGACGTCGTCGCGTTCGTCGCCGAGCGCCGCAGGGCCGGCGACGAGCGCGTGGTCGGCGAGGTGGGCGGGCGCTTCCGCTACGACCGCTCGGCGCTCATCGGCGCCCTGCGCCAGCGCGCCGAGGACGTCCTCGAGGGTTACGACGTCCAGGCGGAGTCGCGCCGGCTGGCGGCGGCGTTGCAGGCGAGCGTGCTGCAGACCGGCCTGCTGGAGGTCGGCGGCCTGGGCCTCGGCGCCGCGATCATGGCGATCGTGACCTCGACGGCGTGGGACCTCACGGGCATCGCCGCCGGCCTGACGGTCATGGGGCTCGGCCTGCTGGTGCTCCCGCGCCGACGGGCGAAGGCCAAGCGCGAGCTGCACCACCAGATGCAGGACCTGCGGGACGGTCTCGAGGGCGGCCTGGGGCGGCAGCTCGACGAGGAGGTCCAGCGCGCCACCGAGCGCCTGACCGGCGCCATCGCCCCCTACACGCGCTTCGTCCGCGCCGAACTCGAACGGCTCGACGCGTTGGCCGAGGAGCTCGGCGCCGTCCGCGAGCGACTCGCCGACCTGCGGGCCGAGGCGTCGCAGTTGGCGGTCGCGGGCGACTGACCGAGGACCGCGGGCGACGCGACGCAACGGTGGCGCGCACGGGACGCGACCCCTCGACGCCGCCTGCTAGGCTTCCCACGTGACGTCACCCCTTCCCACCCCGTCGACCCCGGCACCCGCACGCATCGCCTTCCAGGGCGTCAAGGGGGCGTTCTCCGAACAGGCCGCCCTGCAGTTCGCCCCCGACGCCGAGGCGATCGGCTTCGACAGCTTCGAGGAGGCCTTCGAGGCCGCCGTTCGCGGCGACTGCAGCCATGCCTGCCTGCCGGTGGAGAACTCGCTGGCCGGCTCGATCAACCAGACCTACGACCTGCTCACCGACTCCGTGCTCCACGTGGTGGGCGAACAGGTCGTGCGCGTCCACCACAACCTGCTGGCCAAGCCGGGCACGCGGCTGGCGGACGTGCGCCGCGTCTACAGCCACCCGCAGGCGCTGGCCCAGTGCCAGGCGTTCCTGCGCAAGCATGGCTTCGAGGCGGTGACCGACTTCGACACCGCGGGGGCCGCCAAGCTGCTCGCCGAGAACGGCGGCGAGGGCAAGGCCGCCCTCGCCAGCAAGCGCGCCGCCGAGGCCTACGGGCTGCAGGTGCTGGCGGAGAACGTCGAGGACCTGGCGTTCAACTACACCCGCTTCTTCGTGCTGGCGGCGGACGCCGCGCCGCGCCGCGACGGTCCCGCCAAGACGAGCCTCGTCCTCGCCACCCGCCACCGCCCCGGCGACCTGGTCGACTGCCTGGTCGAGTTCCCGAAGCACGGCATCAACATGACCAAGCTGGAGTCGCGGCCGCGGCGCGACAAGCCGTGGAGCTACCTCTTCTACATCGACATCGAGGGGCACGTGGAGGACGCCCACGTGGCCGGCGCGCTGACCGGCCTCATGCGCAAGGCCGCGTTCGTGAAGTTCCTCGGCTCGTACCCGGCCGCTCCGGCGCTGGTCGAGCTCGACTGAGAAGGGGACCACCATGCCCGACGCGCCAACCCGCCCCCCGGCCGACGACGCCGACACGCTGCGCCTCGATGACGCGCTCAAGCTCGCCGGCGTCGCCGCCACCGGCGGCGAGGCGAAGGTCCTCATCCAGGGCGGTGCCGTCCGCGTCAACGGCGAGGTCGAGACGCGCCGCAAGCGCAGGCTCATCGAGGGCGACGTCGTCGAGGTTGGCGACGACAGCTTCGAGATCGCGCTCGGCGACGACGCGGGGGACGACGACGAAGGAGGCGACGACGAGGCGGACGACGACGCCCCGCAACTCGACGACGCCGAGTTGGCCCGCTGGGCGTCGTGGGTCGAGGACCACGTCGCCGACGACGACGTCGAGGCCGTGCTCATCCGTCTGGGTGAACTGGCGCCGGACGCGCTGGAGGCGGTCTTCGCCAGGCTCCCGGCCGACGTCGAGGAGCACGTCCTGAACGCGCTGGACGAGGTCCTGGAGCGCGCCGGCGATGACGGCGCGGACGACGTCGATCGCCCCATGCAGGCCTGAAGCCGGCGCCGCCGCGGCCGGCCGCCGCCCGCCCCGGACGCGGCCCCCGCGGGGCGGCCGAGGCGCTCAGGTCGCGCCCGAGCGGCGCCACGCCACGACCGCGCGCTCGGGCGCGGCATCGAGCGCGACGGCCTCGCCCGGCGGCAGCGTCTCGCGCGACCGGTAGCGTCCCTCCCACGGGCGGCGCCAGCGGGAGGCCGTGCCCTCGCCCCCGGCCACCGTCCACGCCTCCGGCACGCCGGCCCGCGCGCAGCGGTGTGCGCGCCAGCGCAGCGGGGCCTCGTGCTCGCCCACGAACACGGCCAATGCCAGCGCCGCCGCCGGGAGGCCGCCGGCGCCCGCCCGCCACGCGGGACCGGCTTGCCACACGGGCCGCACCAGCCCGACCTCGGGCCGCAACAGGTCGCGTTCGCCGAGCGCCACCGCCTCGCGGACCGTGACCCGATGGTCGGGCAGCCCGCGCTCGAGCGTCGCCGCCAGCTCGGTGACGACGGCCACCACCGCCGCCCGCGGCGGCGGCGACGCCAACACGACACCGGCGACGAGCTCGAGGCCGGCGCCGTTCCTGAGGCGACCGCTGGCGAAGAGGTCGCGCAACTCGTCGACGGTGACCGGGGAGCGGAGCATGCGCCAGGCTAGCGCCCGGTTCGCGGTGCCCCGCGGGCGGCTGCTCCGGCGCCGCGCCGCGTTGGGCACCCGCCCGGCTCGTCATCGGCCGCGGCCGAGGCCCCGCGGCGGCCGCGCGGCGGCGGGTGGTACACTCCGCCGGACGCCGCGGCGGGGGCGCCCCCCGGGGCCCGCGCGTGGCGGCCCACACGCCCGCGGAGGCCGCCCTTGCGGCTTCGCCGGACGCACGAGACCGGGGTCCCTGGAGAGCGATGCCACGACGCGACGACATCCACAAGATCCTCATCCTCGGCTCCGGGCCGATCGTCATCGGTCAGGCCGCCGAGTTCGACTACTCCGGGACCCAGGCGTGCAAGGCGTTGCGGGGGGCGGGCTTCGAGGTCGTCCTCATCAACGCCAACCCCGCCACGATCATGACCGACCCGGAGGTCGCCGACCGCACCTACGTCGAGCCGCTGACCCCGGACTTCGTCGAGAAGGTGATCGTGGCCGAGCGACCCGACGCCCTGCTGCCCACGCTGGGCGGCCAGACGGCCCTCAACCTGGCCAAGGAGCTGCACGAGACCGGCGTGCTCGAGCGCCACGGGGTGCGCCTGATCGGCGCCAACTACGACGCCATCCACAAGGGCGAGGACCGCCAGGCGTTCCAGCAGGCGATGGCGAAGATCGGCCTCAAGACCCCGGCCGGCAAGATGGTCGCCTCGCTCGACGAGGCCCTCGAGTTCGTCGGCTCGATCGGCTACCCCGCGATCGTCCGCCCGAGCTTCACGCTCGGCGGGACGGGCGGGGGGATCGCCTACG
>Ga0180435_10001894_pt1 | contig 21484 bp, 16 predicted proteins | sample SS_ome_3_FD_132467 | JGI IMG/M metagenome (GOLD analysis project Ga0180435, IMG submission 132467) | Hypersaline lake sediment archaeal communities from the Salton Sea, California, USA - SS_3_S_1 metaG | ecosystem: Environmental > Aquatic > Non-marine Saline and Alkaline > Hypersaline >...
AGCTATGACCTTGTCTCCCTGTTGCGGGACTGTTACATCGCGTGGCCGCCGAAGCGCGTCCGGGACTGGGTGGAGCTCTATACTCAACAGGCGGTGGCAGCGGGGATTCTTCCGGCGGAAGATGCGCCCGGCATGCCGCGCTGGCTCGATCTGATGGGTGCGCAGCGACACCTCAAGGCAGCGGGGATCTTCGCGCGGCTGAAGCACCGTGATGGCAAGCCGGGTTATCTCGCAGACATCCCGCGGACGCTGGGATATGTGATCGCAGCGGGGCAGCAGCAACCTGAGCTTGCGGACCTGGCTGCCTTCATTGAGTGTCGGTTGATGCCTCGCCTGGAGGTTGCATGAGCTGGCATCTCGCGCCGGCTCACCCTTTCTCCGGGGTGCGCCTGCTCACCTTCGATCTGGACGATACGCTCTGGCCCTGTTTTCCGACCATCATGGCCGCCGAGCAGGAGGTACATGCCTGGCTTTCGGATCGAGCCCCGCAACTGACTGAGAAGCACGATATCGAAAGCCTGCGTGCACACCGACTCCAGGTGGCCGGGGAGAACCCGCACATGGCGCATGATCTGACCGCCATCCGTACGCATTCATACCGTCAGTTGGCCCGCCGGCACGGGGTCTCGGAGGAAGTGGCACATGAAGCGAATGCCATCTTTCGTCAGGCGCGCAACAGGGTACAGCCGTACGAAGAGGTTGCCGGGGTGCTTCGGAATCTGGGTGAGCACTACGTGCTGGTGGCGGTCAGTAACGGTAATGCGCAGGTGGAAAAGACGCCGCTGGCGGGTTGTTTTCACTTCGCTTTCATGGCCGAGGAGGTGGGTGCGGCCAAGCCGGATCCGGCTTTGTTTCATACGGCGAGCGAGGTCACCGGTATTCCCTTGCATGAAGCGGCACACGTTGGCGATGATCCGGAGCTTGATGTGGAGGCTGCGCGGCGCGCCGGTCTTCGCAGTGTGTGGATGAACCGGACCGGGCTGGAATGGCCTGGGTCCCTGCCGGCCCCGGATTTACAGGTAAACGACCTGCATGCCTTGCGGGATGTATTACTCCGGAGAGTGGGAGCATGAAACACGAGATCAGGGTCTACGGACCCGCAGCCCTGTTGGTCCTGCTTGCGTTCGTGGTGGCCTACCAGTTCATCAAACCGGCGCCGCCGAAGTATGTGCGTATCGCAAGTGGCGGGACTGAGGGTGCCTACCATGTGTTTGCTCAGGCCTATGCTCGCGAGCTGGCCCGCGAAGGCATCAACCTGGAGGTTGTGAGCACCGCGGGATCGGTCGAGAATCAGCGCCTTCTACGCCAGGGCGAGGTGGATGTGGCCCTGGTGCAGGGAGGCATACCCGTCGATACCGAACCTCAGGCGCATAAACTCTATTCCCTCGGCAGTCTCTACTACGAGCCACTATGGCTGTTTGTGCGCAGAGGTGCGGATTACCGCAATCTGGGTTCCCTGCGGGGAACCAGAGTGAATGCGGGTGAGCAGGATTCTGGTACCCGTGCATTGGCGTTGCGCCTGCTGCAAGAGAATGACGTGCTGGAGCAGAACACCGAACTGCTGGCCCTGGATGACCAGACCGCGGCCGGGTACCTGCATAGAGGTGAGATAGATGCCGCCCTGTTCGTGGCATCGCCTGACAGTCCGCTGGTGCAGAAGCTCCTGCGGGACCCCGGTTTAAGCCTCGTCTCCTTCGAGCGTGCCGAGGCCTACGCCCGTCGTCATCGTTTCCTCACCGGGGTGACCCTGCCACAGGGCGTGGTCGATTTGCGAACGAATCTGCCGGCAAGCGATATTCGACTGCTGGCGCCGACCGCAAATCTGGTGGTGTCTGAAAATACCCACCCTGCCATCAGCGAACTGCTGTTGCAGGGGGTGCAAAGGGTGCACGGAGAAGGGGATTGGTTCTCGGGTCGGGATGAGTTTCCCCAGCCGGATCTGCTCGCCTATCCGCTGGCCAAGGAGGCAGAGCGTTACTATCGTCACGGCCCGCCCCTGTTGCAGCGTTTCCTGCCTTTCTGGGCGGCCTCTCTGGTCGACCGCCTGAAGGTCATGCTATTGCCCCTGGTGCTGATGCTGTTGCCTTTTTTCAAGGTGATGCCCCCTATCTATCAATGGCGCATGGGGGCGAAGATCTACCACTGGTATGATGACCTGGAGGATCTGGAGGCGGAGATCGCCACGGCCTCTGTCGCCCGGCGCAAGGCTCTGGCAGAGCGCCTCGACAGGATCGAGGAGGAGGTGCGGCAGATCAGTGTGCCCGCCTCTTATGGCCGGCTGCAGTACCATCTGCGCCAGCACATCGAGTTCGTGCGTGCACGCCTGCAGGACCCGCCGCGCGAGACGGGTAAGGATTCAGATCTCGCGTAGTCCTTCGGAAGGCTCGATGCGAGCGGAACGGATGCCCGCGAGTGCCGCGGCAATCACCGCCGAGACCACCGAAATGGCTGCTGCGGCAACATAGTGCTGCGGCAGGAGAACGCACACCAGTTGTCCCTCGGCCATCTGTTCGCTGAGCATGTTATTGATCGCGAACGCTGCGAGACGATAAATGCCGACCGCCAGCGCCCATCCCAATAGCGCTGTGTAGAACGCCTGGATGATGGGGAACCAGATGATGTCACCGGTGCGGAATCCCACCAGGCGCAACACGGACAGCTCCTTACGTTTGCGGTCCACATGGGCCCACAGGCTGGCGCCGAGCGAGAGTGAAAAGCCAATAAGACCGATGATCGCGATTGCCCAGTAGATGGTGCTGAGATTTCGATCGATGCGCATCACCAGTTCGATGTCGGAGGCCCGGGTGCGGACCTCGATGCCCTGTTGGTCGAGCCATTCACGCAGCTGCGAGACATCGTAGATGGAACTGGCATACAGGCGGAAACTGGGGTAGGTCCGCTCGCCGGCAGGAGTGGCGCCTCCCCATGCCAGGGCGGGAACGGCATTGCCGTCACGGAAATCCTCGAGTGCCTCCAAAAGCAGCACATCCACAAAGGCGCCATTGCGCCCAAAAGCGGATACCGGCGCCACATCCACCACCTCCAGGGGGAGATGCACACGCTCGCGTTTTCCACGGTACTTGCGAGCCAGGCTGCCATCGATCCGATCACCCGGACCCACAGCCAGCCGGGTTGCCGCGCTCTGTGACAGCACGATCTTGTACAGTCCCTCGGGGCGATGGGTTGTTTTGGATAGCAGCGGGTCGCTGTGACCGGATGCGATCAGCTCGGTATTCAGAATGCTGGTACTGGCATCGCTCTTCAGCTGCAGGGTGGCGGCAATGCTGCGGGTTCGGGGTGCCAGAAAAGCGACGTCCGGACGCTTGCGAAGCCGGTCAAGCCAGGGTGTTTCGAAGCGTGCGCTACCGACAGGCCGGATCTCGCGATTGGCCGGGTCTTCTACCAGCTGCTCCAACATGCCCCCGATGATGCCGAACTTGAGTCCGAACAGTACCAGCATGGGGCCGAGTACGGCGGCAAGTGCAAGTACGAAGCAGCCGGACATCTGCCATTCGTGGCGATAGTCCCGGGTTGCGAGACGGAGGGTTCGGAGCACGCGCATCAGCCGTTCACCACGGTTTCAGTAGTGGCCCCATCCTTGGAGCGCTGGGTATGGTGTGCCAGACGGCGCAGACCAAGGCGTTTGATATGCCGCCAGGCATGGCTGGCGACGATTACCGTGATATTTCGATCCTCGGCCAGACCGATGAACAGGGACATGATCTTTTCCGCGGCGAATGGATCGACCGAGGCGGTGGGCTCGTCTGCAATCACGATCGAGGGCTCGTGCGCCAGTGCCCGCCCGATTGCCACGCGCTGGCGTTCCCCGGTGGAGAGGGTTTCGGGCAGCTTGTCGAGATGACGTGCTATACCGAGCTCGCGTGCCAGCTCGTCAGTGGTCTGGTTGCCGCGCATACCCAGCACGTTGCGGGTCAGGTTCATGTTGTCCCTTACGGTGAGGTAGGGCAGCAGTCCGCCGGTCTGCATCACGTAGCCGATATGGCGCTTGCGCAGTTCCCCGAGACGGTTGAGTTGACGCTTTTTCCATTGCTTGCCGATATCGATGGGTTCGCCGGTGTTGACCGGTCGAAACCGGAAGGCGCCGATGGTGGTCGGCTGGGCGATGAAAGCGAGGATGTCCAGCAGAGTGGATTTGCCGCAGCCGGATTCGCCTATCAGGGCGATCTTCTCACCCTGGGCGATCTGCAGCGATGGGACATTCAGGCGAAAAGAGATACCCTGTGATTCCCGGTCGAGTACCACGTCCCGCAAGTGGTAGATGATGCCCTTGTCGTGCGAGGGTCTGAACGAAATACTGCTCACAATGCTTCACTGGCGCCTGAAACGAAGACCGCTCATTGTACTGGGAGATACGGGCCGGGCGCCGGAAAATTTCCAGCCGACGCATAATGGGAATACCCAATGAAGAGAAACCCGGCAAACGTGGCCAGTACCCGACGGCAGACCCTCAAGCTGCGCCGTATCGCGATAGACACCTTCCGCGAGAATGTGGCCTATATGCACCGGGAGTGTGAGGTTTACCGCGCGGAAGGCTTCCAGGCGCTGGCCAAGGTCGAGATCCATGCCGGGCGCAAGCGGGTGCTGGCGTTACTGAACGTGGTCGATAACGGTGAGATCATCGCGCCGGACGAGTTGGGCCTCAGCGAACAGGCCTTCGACCAGCTCGACCTGCGCGAGGAGCATGCGGTGCGGGTGGCGCCCGCCGAGCCACCGGCATCCCTGGCCGCCGTACATCGCAAAATCGCAGGGGAGTTCCTGAGCTACGAGGAGTTTCTCGGGCTGACTCGCGATATCGTCGACAATCGCTATTCCAAGATGGAGATGGCCGCTTTTCTGGTGGCATGCTCCCACACTGGTCTGACACGCGACGAGGTTCTTTCGCTGACCCGCGCCATGGTCGCGAGCGGGGAGCGTCTGGACTGGGGTGAACCCCTGGTGGCGGACAAGCACTGCATCGGCGGTATTCCGGGTAACCGTACCAGTATGCTGGTGGTCCCCATCGTGGCGGCACATGGCATGCTGATACCGAAGACCTCGAGCCGGGCGATTACCTCTCCCGCGGGTACTGCCGATACCATGGAATTACTCGCGCAGGTGGAGCTCAGCCCTTCGCGTCTGCACGAGATCGTGCGCCAGCACAGGGGCTGTCTCGCATGGGGTGGAAAGGCGCGCCTGGCGCCGGTGGACGACATCCTGATCTCGGTCGAGCGACCGCTGTCGATGGATTCACCGAGCCAGATGGTTGCCTCCATCCTGTCCAAGAAAGTGGCCGCGGGCTCCACTCACCTGTTGGTCGATATTCCGGTCGGCTCGACCGCGAAGGTGCGCCGGATGCAGGATGCCCTGGCGTTGCGCAAGCTGTTCGAGTTCGTCGGGGACCGTATGGGATTGCATGTCGAGGTCATCATTACCGATGGCAATCAGCCGATTGGCCGCGGTATCGGTCCGCATTTCGAGTTGCGCGACGTCATGCAGGTGCTGGAGAACAACCCCGAGGCACCCCAGGATCTGCGCCAGAAGTCACTGCGCCTGGCCGGGCGGATCCTGGAATTCGACCCGGATATTCGCGGTGGCCAGGGTTACGCAGTGGCACGCGACATTCTCGATTCCGGGCGCGCACTGGAAAAGATGAAGGCAATCATCCAGGCACAGGGCAGCTCCGGGAAGATGACCCGGGAAGGGGTGCTGTGCAAAAAGGTATGCGCACCGCACGCCGGCTACGTCACGGCGATCGATAATCTGCACATGGCCAGGCTGGCCCGCCTTGCCGGCGCGCCGATGGACAAGGGAGCGGGAGTGGACCTGAATAAAAAGCTGGGTGACCAGGTCACCCAGGGTGAGTTGCTTTACAGCATCCATGCGGAGTTCCCCTCCGATTTCAGTTTCGCGGTAGCGGCGGCAGAGAAGCGTTCAGGGTTTGAGATAGGCGAGCAGCCGCCGCGACCCACAGATGGTCTGATGGCCTGATATGGATATGCTGCTGGGTTTTCCCGAGTATCGGGAGCAGGCAATGGCGCTCGCGGCGGCAATGGGGCTCACCTACGCGGATGTGCGTGTGCATCGGTTTCCCGACGGGGAAAGCCGGGTGCGGCTGCCTGAGTCCCTGCCTTCAGGCGTGATCATATGCCGCAGTCTTGATCATCCGAACGACAAGCTGATCGAGTTGGTGCTTGCCGCGGAGGAGGCGCGTGTTCTCGGTGTCGATACCCTTACCCTGGTTGCCCCGTATCTCTGCTACATGCGCCAGGACTGCAGCTTCCACCCGGGGGAGGCGGTAAGTCAACGTACGGTCGGCCGGATGCTGGCGGAGTATTTTAATGGTCTTGTAACGGTGGATCCGCATCTGCACCGGGTGAGCTCGCTCGAACAGGCGGCGCCGACCGGTCACAGTGTCTCGCTTATGGCATCCGACCCCGTGGGGGCGTTTCTTGCGCAGGAACTACCGGGAGCTGTGGTGGTGGGTCCGGATGCTGAATCTGAACAATGGGTTTCCGCCGTGGCTGCTCGCGCTGGCAGCGACTTCGTGGTTGGTGCCAAGGTCCGGCATGGCGATCGCGACGTGAAGATCGAGCTGGAAGGGGATTTCAGGGGACGGGACGTGGTCTTGGTGGACGACATGGCAAGCACCGGCAGAACCCTGATCGTGGCGGCCGATATCATCCGGCTTCAGCAGCCCGCCTCGGTATCCGTGATTGTGACTCACCCCCTGTTTGCCGGTGATTCGTATGAACGCCTGCGGCAGGCGGGTATAGACAACATCTGGAGTACCGACAGCATCCCGCATGCGAGTAATGCGATCGCGCTGGCGCCATGGCTGGCGGATCAGCTCCGCAGCAGTTTGTAGAGGCGCACTGCCTCCTCTTCCAGCGTTTGCTGCTGCCGCTCCATGGTCTGGTGTATCGCCTCGGCGGCCGAGGTCGAAGGGTAGAGGTCTTTTTCCTCGAAGAGCTGTGCCATGACCTCGAGATCATGGTGCTGTCCCAGTGCCCGAGCCAGCTGTGCGAGCACGCGCTGCTCCTGTTTCGGGTGTCCCTTCAGGATGCGAGCCAGCAGCTGGCCCTGGTAGAGCAGGTCCTTGACCCGTTTGCGCCAGCGATGGAGATCCTCGGAATGCCCCGGCCGGGTCTTCGCAACCGTTTGGTCGAGTCGCTCACGTGTGCCATGGAAAGCACGTCGGAGGTCTTTCTTGCGCGATGGCAGATCGATTCCGGCCCAGGCTTCATTCACCTCGCGCATGCGCTGCTGCAGATCGGCGGCCAGCACCGCATAGTCGGGCGCCTGTGCCCGCGCCCGGTCCCGCTCCTGACGCAGATCTTCGTGTGCCTTTGCAAAGGTGGTGGGGTCGAACCAGGCCGGATGCGCCTCGCGCAGCCCTTCCAGGGTTTCGAGCATGACATCCGCGTCCCGCAGATTGGAAAGTTCACCTGCGATCGCTCCGATACGTCGGTCAAGTTCCCGGGCCGGTCCCTTTCCCCCCTGGTGCAGCAGGCGCAACACTGCACGCAGCCGTTTGCAGGCCACGCGAAAATCATGGATTGCCTCCTCGCGACCCTCCGGGGGGGCGGACAGCGTCTCGATCGCTTTCCCGGTTTGCTCCTGAAGAACCCGGCGCAACCCCCGGTCGACCTTCTCCTGCTTTTTTATCTGGAATCCCATGGCGGCCCGGATCTGTTCTTTTGTCCCGTCAGGGGAGCATCACCAGGGGAACCGGGAAGACCGAGTCGCCGCTCACCGGCCCCCTGTCGAGATTGACCCACAGATCGGTATGATCGTGCAGGGCGCGGTAGTACTCGATCTTGTCCTCGAGCCGCTGCAGGAAGGCAATCTGCTCACGCGCGGGCCAGGTCTCCCAGTCCGCCAGAGACAGGTTCATGACCTCTCCGGTATAGGGCAGATCCTCGATGTACTCCCGCATGAACCCGAGATCCGACAGGCTGTTGCCCTCGCCGGAGGTTGTAGCGGTGGTCTCGCCGAGTTCCTCGGGATCACGAGCAATCGTGGCGGCGAGGCTCTTGAGCTCGTTGAGGAAATTGTCCGGTGAAAGCAGCCCTTCCTCCGCGGTGTTCAATACCTGCCGGAGGATGTCGTGCAGGTCCGAGAGCTGATCCCGGGTCAGCAGTACCTGTACATCCAGGGTGCGTTTTTCCGGCTGCCGAATATCGTGATCGAGCAGCCAGGCGTTGAAGACCCGTGGCACACTGCCACCTTCACTCCGGCGCAGATAGCGCATGCGCAGGGCATAGCCGAGCTTCGTGATCTTGCCCTGGAGTTCAGCCAGCTGCGGATTGGTATCCGGTTCAGGGACAGGGGCCTCGGGTTGCGGCTGGCCGGTCGCGGCAACCTGCACCTGCATGGTGATCTGGCCTGCCAGGGTATCGAGGACGTGCCCGAATTCCTTAACATCCCCGGTGGGTACGGCGTAGTACAGGCTGCCTACACCGGGAAACTTGGACAGTTCGCGGTACTGGATTGCTGCACGCTCATGATCCGCCTTGGTGGCCGGGGTGAGCAGGTGCATGACGAAGATGGCGACCCCTTTCTCGCGTGCCAGGCTCGCAAGTCGCTGAGCGTCGAGACCGGTACCGGAGAGCGGATCATCCGCCTCGCGCGGACCGGCATCGGTAATCAGCACGATGTAGCGTGCGGCATGCCCTTTCCAGGACATCCTGTCGATCGCGCGTTTGACACCGGCGAAGGCGTCCTCGCGGAAATCCTGGCTCGATACCCTGGCGGCCTTCAGGTTGTTGATCTGCCCGAGGAAGGTGCCGGGGTTGCGGCCCTGTTCCAGGGTCACGAAGGTCTTGCTGCGGTACTGCAGTGCGGGAACGCTGCCGGGATCGTCGCGAAAGGCGATCATGCCGAAGTTGACGTTTCCAAGCAGCCCTGCGTCACCGAGGCTGTCGTAGATCTTCATCACCGCCTCGCGGGTGCGCTCGATGTAAGGGTCCATGGACAGGGTGGAGTCGATGACGAATGCCAGGCCGGCATTGTAACCATGGTCCTGCTGTTTGCCGTTTTCGGCTGCATTTTTCTGGTCTGCCTCGCGCTGCTCAGGTTCCGGGTCGGACAGGGGCACACTCGCGACCCGGAGCATGCGTGCCTGTTCGTTTCCGAGGTAGATATCGCGGTGTTCGAGGATCGGCACCAGGTAGAAGTCGTCCTGTATATCGAGCTGCCCCGGTGGCTGGATGGCGATGACCGGCGAATCGTTTTTCATTTCACCCTCTACCGCCGCCTGGTAAAGCGTCTTGTAGGTATTCAGGCCCGGCTCGGTCGCAATCTCCTTCAGCTTGCCGGCGTTGCGGAAGAGCAGCGCCCGGTCGTGATCCTTCGGTTCGCGAAAGGCCACGGTCAGCCCCTGGTTCCAGTCGATCGTATCCGATGCCTTGAGCCAGCCGGCCGTTTCACCATAGCGGGCCGTACCCACCTCCAGCCATTGTGCTCCGGCCTGCCTGTTGCGCGAGAACACGTAGAAAGACGTGAACGGTACCGTGGGCCTGCCGTTTTCGCCTGGCTTGGGATGGATCTGCCCACCCGGAACCACCAGCACCCGTTGATAGAGTGCCTGTTTCCCGGGCATGAGCAGCGGACGTTTCTCCGCGGCCGGAGCATTCAGGCTCAGCAGGGCCAGAACAAGGGTCAGGCTGATGAGATTGATTGGTTTCATGGTCTGCTTTACTTCCATTGCAACATGATTCGGCGCGCCCGCTGGTCGCCGGCCAGAGCCGCCTCCTCGACGCGGGAGCGAAGGTTTGCAAGCGCTTCGGTGGCGCCGGGTATCTCGCCGGCGCGGGCACGTTCGTACCATTTGTTCGCCTGCAGTTCGTCGGGTGCCTTGAACAGTCCGCCCTCGCGGAATGTGGCCGGGTCGGCTTCGCGTGCAAGCACCATCGAGGCGGCACCGTGACCTTCGCGGGCGGCGAAGAAATACATCAGATAGGCATCATCAAGCTTTTCCTGACCCTGGAAGTCCTGACCAGCAGCGTAGGCACGGTCCAGATCGGGGGGCGGATTGGTTCGCAGCTCGCGGATCATTGCCCTGGCGGCACCGCCGGGGCCGAACAGCACGGCTTCGGGCAGGGCAGCCTGCTTCTGTGCCTCTTCCTCGATCGATTCCTGTGGGGAAAGCAGGCTGGGGGCTTCAACGCCTTCGTTACGGTCGAAGGCCTGTTCCTGAACGGGCTGTTCCTCAGTCTCCTGGCCTGGCACCAGCAGAATCGCCAGGAGAGTTATCACCACCACGACGGCGATAAGCTTGCCCGCGTTACCCTTTTCCGGTGTGTTTCCGATCGGTTCGGCGTCGGTGTTTTCCAGTTTATCGACCACGTGCTTGACTCACTTTGGGTTCCCGGGAAGAGTGGCGATTATCCAACTGCCACCTCATTAGTGCAAAGGAGAGATAGATGAAGACGTCGGTTGCACCGAAATTACTCGCGCTGCTCATCGCGATGTGGTTCAGCAACGCGGGTGCCGATTACCTGCAGACCGTGCCGACATTCTGGCGCACCCTTCATCCGGACGGGGGCGAAGGCCTGTACTGCGGGCGGGATTTCGAGCGTTTCGATCGTCGTTACAACATTGAGCATGTGTTTCCCATGTCGTGGGTGGCGAAGAGCCTCCGCTGCGGTGACCGCAAGCGTTGCCGGGCAACAAGCGAACTGTTCAACCGGATCGAGTCGGACATGCACAACATGTTTCCGGCGCGCAAGGATCTGAACAAGCGCAGGGGATCGATGGGTTTTGGCCTGGTTTCGGGCGAACGTTGGGTGGAGCCGGGGTGCGATATGGAGATCGACAATCGGGCGCGCCGGGTCGAGCCAAGGCCTGCGGTGCGAGGCGATATCGCCAGGGCCATGCTGTACATGGCGGATCGCTACGATCTGAAACTGTACCGGAAGCAGCGGGAACTGTTGCAGCGGTGGGAGCGGTCTGATCCGCCCGATGCCGCGGAGATTGAGCGCAATCGTCGTGTGAAGTCAGCGCAGGGTTGGGGCAACCCCTGGATAGAGGACAGGTGACCGGCATCCCCGGAGGCGATTGCCCCCGGGAAGGATGCCTTACTGGGTGTCGATCTTACCCATCAGGGCGAAGCTCTTGACGAAGGGACCCGCCATGCGCGGATCCTTGATCATGCCCTTGAAGTCCCCTTTGAGAAACTTCAGTTTGCCCATGGCAAAAGCGGTACCGAGGCCGGTCATGCCGATGCCGTCTTTGGCCCACTTGATCCAGTTGTCCTTGTCCGCACGCATATCCCAATCCGGCTCGGTGCCGTCGTAATCGCCGGCGCGTACACATTCACCGTTTTCCACCACGAAAATACCCCGTGGCTGGTCTTCGCCCTTGAAACCGCAGGCAATAACCGAGTTGAAACCGATCTCGGCGAGTTTGTCCTTGACCTCGGGCTCACCGTTCCAGGCGTCTTTTAGCCCCTTCATCCACTCATCGGAAAAGAGTTCAGCCATTCATTTTTCTCCTCAAGGTAGTGGAGCCATCGGCTCCGGGTACTGCTGTTCGGCCCCATTGTTTGAGGTCCGGCGCCCGTCATTCACGAGCAGGCGGCCGCTATCTAAGCACGCTTTCCAGGGCTTTGGGAACCAAACTTTTTATGCGTCACAGAGGTGATTTATTTGCATTTTCCAAAGCCAAGGGAAATCCCTGAATGATCTTCCACCCTCAAGCGTCGGTGGGCTTGGGCCGGCGCCCGGGGCGTTGAGGGTTATAATCGCGCGCTTGTTTTCCCGGGATGAATCCGAATGACCGATCGCTCTGCACAGCTCGAGGCCCTGATGGCCGAACGTATCCTGGTTTTGGACGGTGCCATGGGGACCATGATTCAGCGCCATGGCCTTGGTGAGGCTGAATACCGGGGTGAGCGATTTGCCGATTGGCCCAGTGAACTCAAGGGCAACAATGACCTGTTGGCCCTGACCCAGCCACAGGTGATCCAGGGTATCCACGAACAGTATCTCCAGGCCGGCGCGGACATCATCGAGACCAACACCTTCAACGGTACCCGGGTGTCGATGTCCGACTACGGCATGCAGGAGCTTGCCTGGGAGATCAACCATGCGGCCACGCGCCTGGCGCGCGAGGCGGCGGATCAGTACAGCACCCCGGACAAGCCACGCTTCGTGGCGGGAGTGCTGGGTCCGACCAGCCGCACCCTGTCGATCTCGCCCGACGTGAACGATCCGGGCTTCCGCAACATCTCCTTCGCAGAGCTGGTGGAGCAGTATCTCGAATCCACCGACGCCCTGGTCCGGGGCGGTGCGGACATCCTTCTGGTCGAGACCATTTTCGATACCCTCAACGCCAAGGCCGCGGTCTTCGCCATCCAGAAGTATTTTGACGAGCATGAGCTTCGTCTGCCGGTCATGATCTCCGGGACCATCACCGATGCCTCGGGGCGGACCCTTTCCGGGCAGGTCACCGAGGCCTTCTACAACAGTCTGCGACACGCTCAGCCGATCTCGATCGGACTCAACTGTGCGCTGGGTCCAGACCTGTTGCGTCAATACGTGGAAGAGATGTCGCGCGTGGCGGAATGCCACGTCAACGTTCACCCCAACGCCGGCCTGCCGAACGAGTTCGGTGAGTATGACCTGGAGCCGGACCAGATGGCCGCCGAGGTGGGGGAGTGGGCCCGAGCCGGTTTTCTCAACATCATCGGGGGTTGCTGCGGCTCGACGCCGGAGCATATCGCGGCAATCGCACAGGCGGTGCAGGGCGTGCCGCCGCGACCAAGGCCGCAGGTCGAGGCGGCCTGCCGGCTGGCTGGCCTGGAGCCCTTGAACGTCACTGCCGACTCGCTGTTCGTCAACGTGGGTGAGCGGGCCAACGTGACCGGCTCGGCCAAATTCAAGCGCCTGATCCTGAATGAGGAGTACGAGGAGGCACTGGATGTCTGCCGTACCCAGGTGGATGAGGGTGCCCAGGTTGTCGACGTGAACATGGACGAGGGCATGCTCGACGGCAAGGCCGCGATGGTGCGTTTTCTCAACCTGATCGCTTCCGAGCCGGATATTGCCCGGGTTCCGATGATGATCGATTCCTCCAAGTGGGAAATCATCGAGGCCGGTCTGCAGTGTGTGCAGGGCAAGCCCATCGTGAACTCGATTTCGATGAAGGAAGGGGAGGAATCCTTCCGGGAGCACGCGCGCCTGTGTCGCCGCTATGGTGCCGCGATCATCGTGATGGCCTTCGACGAACAGGGGCAGGCGGATACCTTCGAGCGCAAGACCGAGATCTGCGAGCGGGCCTACCGCATCCTGGTGGACGAGATCGGATTCCCGCCCGAGGACATTATCTTCGACCCCAATATTTTCGCGGTGGCCACGGGGATCGAGGAACACAACAACTATGCGGTTGACTTCATCGAGGCAACCCACTGGATCAAGCAGAACCTTCCGCATGCCCTGGTTTCGGGCGGCGTATCGAACGTGTCCTTCTCCTTCCGCGGCAACAACCCGGTGCGCGAGGCCATCCATGCGGTGTTCCTGTACCACGCGATACAGGCAGGCATGGATATGGGGATCGTCAATGCAGGCCAGCTTGCGGTCTACGATGAACTGCCCGGGGAGCTGCGCGAGGCGGTCGAGGACGTGGTGCTCAACCGTGACCCGGAGGCGGGTGATCGACTGGTGGAGCTGGCGCCGCGCTACGTCGGTGACGGCGCCGCCGCAGAAAAAACCGGGGACCTCGAATGGCGAAGCTGGCCAGTCGAGAAACGGCTCGAGCATGCCCTGGTAAAGGGCATCACTGAGTATATCGATACGGACACCGAGGAGGCGCGTGCGAAGCTCGGACGTCCCCTGCTGGTCATCGAGGGTCCCCTGATGGCCGGCATGAACGTGGTCGGTGACCTCTTCGGTGCCGGCAAGATGTTCCTGCCCCAGGTGGTCAAGTCGGCACGCGTGATGAAAAAGGCAGTTGCCTATCTCGAGCCCTTCCTGGAGGCCGAGAAGGCCGAGTGTGGCGCCGAGGCAGCTGGCAAGGTGTTGATGGCCACGGTCAAAGGCGATGTGCACGACATCGGCAAGAACATCGTGGGTGTGGTGTTGCAGTGCAACAGCTACGAGGTGATCGATCTGGGCGTGATGGTGCCGGCTGAAACCATATTGAGAACGGCCATCGAGAAGCAGGTGGATATCATCGGCCTGTCCGGCCTGATCACCCCTTCGCTGGATGAGATGGTGCACGTGGCCAAAGAGATGAAGCGACAGGGTTTCGACATCCCCCTGATGATCGGCGGAGCGACCACCTCCAAGGCGCATACCGCGGTCAAGATCGAGCGGGAATACGAGCACGGCGTGGTTTATGTGCCGGACGCCTCGCGCGCCGTGGGGGTGGCATCCACCCTGTTGTCGAGGGAGCACAAGCCGGCCTTCCTGGCAGAGTTGCGTGATGAGTACGAACAGGTGCGACAGCAGCGCGCGGCGAGAAACCGCAAGCAGGACCTGGTTTCACTGGCGGAAGCGCGTGCCAACCGCACCCCGATCGACTGGCACGAGACGATGATCGTGCCGCCGAAGCATCCCGGCATCACGGTATTCGATGACATTGACCTGGAGCAGATCCTGCCGCTCATCGACTGGACCTTCTTCTTTCATGCCTGGCAGCTGCGTGGACGTTTTCCCAGGATCCTCGACGACCCGGAAAAAGGCGAGGAGGCGCGCAAGCTGTTTGCCGATGCCAAGGACATGCTGGGAAGGATTGTCGAGGAAGGTTGGTTGAAGGCGCGCGCAGTGGTTGGCCTGTTCGCTGCCAATGCCGAAGGTGACGACATCGAGATCTACGATGTAGCGGAAGGTACGGGTGCTACCGGAGGCGGGATGCCGGGAGCGGCCAGCGACGACTCACGCAGGACCGTGCGAACGGTGCTGCATAATCTGCGCAAGCAGGGGCGTCAACCCAAGGGTAAATATAATGAATCCCTGGCCGATTACATTGCTCCAAAGGAGAGTGGAATAGCCGATTACATCGGAGGATTCGCGGCCACTGCCGGAATCGGCATCGATGCGAAGCTGGCCGAGTTCGAGGCGGACCACGACGACTATCACGCCATTATGCTCAAGGCGTTGGCCGACCGCCTGGCCGAGGCACTGACCGAATGGCTGCATCTGAAGGTGCGTCGGGAGCTTTGGGGCTACGCCCCCGGGGAATCGCTTGGCAACGATGAGCTTATTGAAGAACTGTACCAGGGCATTCGACCGGCGATGGGCTATCCGGCCTCACCGGACCACACCGAAAAGGATCTGCTGTGGGATCTGCTCGATGCGGAGAAGCATACCGGGATCTGGCTTACCGAATCCCGTGCCATGGTGCCGACGGCGGCGGTGTCCGGTCTTTACTTTGCCCATCCACAGGCGCGCTACTTCGCGGTCGGTCGGGTCGGTCGGGATCAGGTCGAAGACTACGCCCAACGCAAGGGCCAGGCGGTCGGTGAGGTGGAAAAGTGGCTGGGACAGAATCTCGCCTATGAAGTCTGACTTTTGCCATGAGCGGTGAAATGTTTTTCACATTGCCCGCGTTGGTGTCGCTGTTTGCCGGTGTTGCAATACTGATCTGGCCCCGTCTGCTCAGCTATATCGTGGCTTTTTATCTGATTGCCACGGGGCTGATCGGTCTTCTGCCCCTCTTCTGAACCGCTTGTCACCAGGACGTAAATCGCTATGCATACAAGAGAGTTTCTATTTCGATTCAAGTCCACCTATACAGGTGACGATAACCAGGTTGCGGATCTGCAGGTCTGGAAACAGGTCGATGGCGATTGGGTGGATTTCGATTTTGGCGTTCGCAGTCCGGGATTCGAGATGTTCTGCCTGGCGCTGTTGACCTGCCAGCATACCTATCTGCGTCTCAACTGCGCGGAAAAGGGCATTCTGCTGGACCACGTCGACGGAGAAATGCATCTGTCGGCCGGAGAGGACTGGGAAATACATCACCTGCTTATGTCCTTTTCTGCCAGCCCGCGGAGCGGGGTGACCGAAGTGCCGGACAGTGAAACGATCGATTACATCATCGAGCGCCTGCAGCATTGCCCTGTTTCGGTGAATATGCGCCCGATTGCGGATTGCAGTGTGTTGTTCGCCTTCGTGGGGCACTGACGAGTGACTGCCCAGGTAGACGGCTCAGGATTCCCGGGTGTTGTTTGAAGGTCGGAGAATGGGTCGCTGTAAACACACTGGAAACGAATCTGCCTCCCAAGATGACGTAAGATTAAAGAATTATTACAGAATAGAGAGACGATACTTATGGATGGCTCCAGCCGCCGACTGATCCAGGAAGAGTCCCGGATCCATGACAACCTGGCCAGGATGGCGGGTATGACCCACACTGAACTGGAGGGTGCGCTGGCTGCACTGGGATCCCAGGACGCCGAGCAGGCTCAGGCTGTGGTGGAAAGTGATATCGACCTGAATCACATGCATCGCATCGTCGAGCAGGAATGCCTCGAGGTGTTAACCCTGCAGGCGCCGGTGGCGCGTGACCTCCGTGAGATTGTGGCCGGCTTGCAGGTCGCCGGTGAGCTGGAGCGTATCGGTGATCACGCCAAGGATATCGCCAAGATCGTATTGCAGATGGATCCGAGCGATTTTTCCGGACCGATGGATCAGATCCTGCGCATGGGGGATATGGTGTCCAATATGCTGAGCCAGGCCGTCGAGGCCTTCCTCAACAAGGACGAGGGCCTGGCGCGCCTGGCTGCTGCCGAGGACAGCGAGGTCGACGAACTCGATCAGGAGGCCGTTTCGGATCTGTTGATGCAACTCGCGAGCGCACCCGACACCCACATGCATTCGACCCACCTGTTGTGGATCGCCTACCATCTCGAGCGTGTCGGCGATCGCGTCAGCAACATTGCTGAGCGCGTCGTTCTCATGGTGACAGCCGAGCAGGTCGAACTCTGATTGCCGTTTGGTCGGGGGCGTCGGAACCCCGGTTCTGTTGAACGATTGACCCGAGCTGATCGGCGGCCGGCTTATCAGTCCTTTGGGCGGGACCTGCGACGCCCCAGGCGGGTCGCTTGCGCGTTGGCAGGATCCTCAGGCCAGTGATGCTTGGGATACCTGCCACGCATCTCCTTGCGCACATCCGCGTAGGCATTTCCCCAAAAATGAACAAGGTCGCGGGTGATCTGGATCGGGCGCATCGCCGGAGAAAGCAGATGCAGCACCACGGGTACCTTGCCGTCCGCGAGTACCGGACCCTGTTGCGCCCCGAGCATTTCCTGCAACGGCACCCTCAGCACCGGGTCTTCACCCGCAGGGTATTCGATGGCGCGGCGCGTCCCGGCGGGCGTGGTGTATGTCTCCGGCAGCAATGCCTGCAGGCGTTGTTGCTGTTCCCAGTCCAACAGCGGCGCGAGGGCGCTGACCACGTCGAGCGCGCGCAGGCGTTTCAGCGAGTGGATGCCCTGCAGCCAGGGAGTCAGCCAGTCCTCCAATTGATCGAGCAGAGTCTCGTCGGAAAGATCCGGCCAGTCCTGGATGCCGGCGTAACGGCGCAAAAGTCCCAGCCGGGCCTGTAGCCGGCGTAAAGCCGGTGCCTGGTCGAACAGGTCGAGTCCCAGCGAGCGGACTTGCTGCAGCATCAATCCGGCGGTGTCGTCTTCCGGAATGATCCGCGCATTTTGCTCGCTGATCGTCAACGCCCCGAGGCGTCTGCGCTGCCAGGCGCGCACCGCCTTTGCCTGGCTGTCCCATTCCAGTTCTCTGTCCTCCGTGATCTGGTTGGAGAAGTGCTTTTCGACCTCATCGTGCCCAAGTGGTGCGGCCAGCCAGATGCGCCCCTGTTTGCTGCCGGCATCGAGTGCCGCAGCGACGAGGTAGGGAGTACCGATCAACGGATCGTTTGCCGGCAGGCTTGCGGCGCGTCCGTTGCACAAAAGGTAGTGAGTCGATCCGGGGACGCGAGCTTTGGCGATACGATCCGGAAAAGCCATCGCGAGCAGTAATCCCGGCGAGAGCGTTTCCTCTTCAGCCGGGGTGTCTTGTGTCTGCAGGGCGAGCAACTGTCGGGCGGCCTGGTCGATTCGACGCAGGGACTCGCGCTGAAAATCACTGCCCGAGCGTCGCTCGCGGAAGTCGGCAAGTGCCTCCAGGCGGACACGGATATCGCTTCCAACCGTCTCGCGCGCAACTCGGTCGAGCGGATCCCGTTCGCTCAGCAGAGCGGCAATATCAGCGGCCTTTTGACGTGCGTCCGGCCGTTTCGCTGAGATCAGGAGGTGTGCAAGGCGTGGGTGTATCGGCAGCTGAAGCATGGACCGGCCTGCGGCGGTGATACGCCCTACGCTGTCGATGGCGGCGAGTTGTCGTAGCAGTTCGACCGCCTGCTCCCAGTGTGCGCCTGGGGGTGGGGTAACCCAGCTCAACTCATCCGGGTTCTTTATGCCCCAGCCGGCCAGTTCGAGAACCGTACCGGCGAGGTCGGCATCCTGGATCTCCGGTCGGATCTCCCGTTCCAGGCGCTGCTGACGTGCTTCAGTCCACGCGCGATAGCAGTGACCCGGGCCGAGCCGGCCCGCCCGTCCTGTGCGTTGCAGGGCGGATGCTTGTGAGATGAAGCCGGTCTGCAGACGGGTCAGACCGGTGGCCGGATCGAATCGCGGTTTGCGATTGAGTCCCGAGTCGATCACCGCCCCGATACCTTCGATGGTGAGGCTGGTCTCCGCGATGTCGGTCGAGAGGATGACGCGTCGTCGCGCGCCGCCACCCTGGATGATGGCGTCCTGTTCCTTTGCGGGCACCTCGGAGTGAAGCTTCAGCAGCTCGATGTCGGGCGGGACGGTCTCGTTCAGAAGGCGGCCAAGGTTATCGATCTCGCCCTTGCCCGGCAAAAACACCAGCAGGTCGCCATCCTGTGCCCTGAGTGCCTCTTGCACCTGTTTGGCGAGCTGGCGGACCCGGTCCTCCGGGCGGGGGTCACGGCCGAGGTATGCGATCTGAACCGGGTGGGAGCTTCCCTCAGTCTCCAGGTGGACCGCACCCAACTGCTCGGCCAGCGCCTTGCCGTCAAGAGATGCCGACATCGGCATCAGGCGCATGTCCGGGCGCAGCGAGCGCGCGACATCCAGGCACAGTGTCAGAGACAGGTCTCCGTTGAGGCCGCGTTCATGGAACTCGTCAAAGATGACCAGCCCGATATCCGATAGCTCCGGATCCTTTTGCAGGCGACGCAGCAGCAGTCCCTCGGTGATGACCTCGATGCGGGTGTCACGGTTTATACGCCGCTCGAATCGCACCTGGTAACCTACCTGATCGCCCACTTTTTCGTTCAACAGGGTTGCCATGCGGTGCGCCGCCATGCGCGCTGCGGGCCGGCGTGGTTCGAGCATTACGATCCGGCGCCCCTGCAGCCATTCTTCCTCCATCAGGGCGAGAGGTACGAGGGTGGTCTTGCCGGAGCCCGGCGGGGCACCCAGAACGAGATGGCTGCGTGCCAGTGCCTCGCGGATGGCGGGCAGGGAAGCGGTGATCGGGAGTTCCGGGAGATGCATGCCGCAGCATGATAGGACTGCTGGTGAAAAACACCAGTTTGCGCTACTATCCGCGACCCTACTCGACAGGGGCGCGTAGCTCAGCGGGAGAGCACTGCCTTCACACGGCAGGGGTCACAGGTTCAATCCCTGTCGCGCCCACCAAATAAGCTTTATTTGCGCAAATCCGCGAATGTGGAAGCCGCCTTCTCAGGCGGCTTTGTCGTCTGCCGGTTGCCGATGGGCCAGTTCGTCCGGGGCTTTGCCTGCGTTTGAACGTATCCCCGGTCCACTGCATCCTCGGGCTCGCACCCGTACGGTTCATGCCTGTACGCGCATGCAATCAGGGCACGCCAGTCAGTCTCCAGGGCTGAGACCTCTGAGCAGCCCGTGAACGTTGACATTCTGGTTTAACTTTAAGCGGGTAAAAGACCATCTCGGCGAAGCTCAAAGATCGGTAGCGCCCGCCGCCAAATACTACTGCGGCTGCTAAGATTGCACTGCAATGCCGGACATTAAGTGGGTCCCTGTTTTTGCCCGCAACCGAACCGAGATCAAAAGGACGAAGGAGATACGATGAAACCGACCGTGATATCCCGTTTGGCACTGATGCTGACACTGATGGTCTTTTCTGTTGGAAGTGTTTATGCATTGTCGGCGCAGGAATACATGCAGTCTGCACAACGCTATTTGGATGCCGGTGATATCAAGAAAGCGGTCATCGATGCAAAGAATGCTGTTCAGAAGGATCCGGAGAGCGGCGAGACCCGGTTGTTTCTTGGCGAAATCTATTTGAAGTTGAGCCAGGGAGCGGCTGCGGAGAAGGAGTTCCGCTTCGCGCGCAGGGCCGGGATCTCACCGAGCCGCTTACTGGCCCCGCTGGCCGAGGCCTATCTGGTCCAGAGAAACCCCAGGGCGGTCATAGAGGAAATCAAGCCACTGGAGGGGGATGCCCCTGAATTCCAGGCAGAACTGCTGGTGTTGCGTGCGCGTGCCTACCTGATGTCCGGCAAGTCCGATGAAGCGGCCGAGGCGCTGGAAAGGGCCGGGGCGCTGGTTGGGGAGAGTGCTGATCTGGAAATGGGGCGTGCCATGCTGGCGATGGTCGATGGCCAACACGAGGCGGTTCGCCGGCATGTCGAACGAGTGCTGCAGCGGGACCCGCGCAACGCCCCGGCGCTGACGGTGAAAGCGGATCTGCTTCGTCAGGACGGGCGCCCGGAGGATGCTCTCCAGACTTATCAGGAGGCGCTGGATTCCGATCCGTTCAACCGCGAAGCATTACTTGGCAGTGCCACTGTGCATGTGGAGCAACGAAATCTGGAGGAGGCTGAGCAAGCACTAAAGAAGCTCGATACCTTTTCACCCGGGATGCTGCATCGACGCTATCTGGCGGGTGTGATCGCCTTCTATCGCAAGGATTACAGTGGCGTACAGGAATTGATGGCGCCAGTAGTAAATGTGGCGCCAAACTATCTGCAGAGCCGACTGCTCGTGGGTGTGGCGAGCTACCTCAAGGGCGAGATCGAGGTCGCCAATTCCCATCTCTCGGATTTCGTGAAAGCAAACCCCGGGCATATGCCCGCACGTAAGCTGCTCGGTATGCTCAAGATCAAGCAGGGTGAGCCTGAAAAGGCGGTAGAGGTGCTTGAGGCGGTGCGCGAGCAGGGTGCCGAAGATGCCCAGTACCTCGCCCTGCTGGGCGGCGCCTACCTCGAAGCGGGTGATGCCTCGAACGCCATGCAGTACCTGGAGAAGGCGGCCGAGATCGCCCCGGACGCAGCCAGTATCCAGTCCCAGATTGGTCTAGGCAACCTGGCGCTGGGGAAGACGGACGAGGCAGTGAGCCACCTGGAGAATGCGGTCTCGATGGAGCCGGACCTGTTGCAGGCGGACCTGCTGCTGATCCAGATCCACTTGCGCAAGCGCGAATATGACAAGGCGGTAGCGATTGCCGAGGCAATGCTGGAAAAGCGGCCCACC
>Ga0180435_10001896_pt1 | contig 21471 bp, 16 predicted proteins | sample SS_ome_3_FD_132467 | JGI IMG/M metagenome (GOLD analysis project Ga0180435, IMG submission 132467) | Hypersaline lake sediment archaeal communities from the Salton Sea, California, USA - SS_3_S_1 metaG | ecosystem: Environmental > Aquatic > Non-marine Saline and Alkaline > Hypersaline >...
GCATAGTCATGAAACTCAAGATCACCCTTTATTTGTTCATTGTGTAATATCAGTTTACTAATAAGGTTTTTTACCGAGGCTCTGAACTTTTCGACAGCATTCTCTTTTAGCTGTAGACGTTTATGAATGCTGTCATATTCAAAAGGTTGATTAAAATATTTTTTGTATTCAGAATCAAAAAAAACTTTATCTATGGCCAAGGTTACTTCATCCTCACTGGATGAAACGATAAAATCTATATCATCATTCCGGGTCAATAAGATCAATTCATCCGGATGTACGATCAATCCGTTATGTGTTGTTTTTCCTTCAGATACTACAGATGTGAACGTATATGTTTTTCTTGGTATTCTGCCTTTTACAAAAAAGCCTTTTGAACGGATCACACTTGCCATTTGAATATGTGATGTATGGATCGTTTGTATGGATCCGCTAAAAGATCCATTGGACAGCTGAAATTCTTGAACCTGCCACAGCAAAGCCAATTCTATCATCTCTTGATGACTGTGAAAGGTCAAGTTGGTTACATCACCGCATAAAGTATCAAATGCACCCATAGATCCTCTTTTTTACTTTTTTTATTACAGTAAGTATATAGTAATTAATTAAAAATTTATTTGCCGTTTACGGATAATCTTTTGGATTTTTACATTGAGATATATGATAAAATTAAATATATTAAAGAAAAAAAGGAGAAAAGATGAACGTGAACATAAGATCATTCATTAAAGAACGATTATCAATTGCCACTATGAGTCTAATGGTTATAAGTATACCGTCTGCACTTTGCGCTACTGTGATAGAAACCACAGGTGCACCGGGATCACCCCATGCCACAACAACGATAGAGGGTAAACAGCTTCCTGCACCGACACCAGAGTTTGCAGGTGTGATCAAAGAGACTGCTTTGGATTCCAAGCCGGCTTGGGCACCAAGTATTGTGCCTCCGAAGGGTGCACCGAATGTCCTGCTCATCATCACGGATGACTCAGGGTTTGGTGTTCCTAGCACATTTGGTGGTGTTATCCCGACACCTTCACTCGATCGTGTTGCCAATAACGGTCTTCGATACAACAACATTCACTCTACGGCACTGTGTTCTCCCTCACGTGCAGCACTGATCACCGGACGAAACCACCACTCAGTTGGTTTTGGTGTGATTTCTGAGCAATCTACAGGTTTCCCGGGATATAACAGTGTGATCCCAAAAGAGAAAGCTACCATAGGACGAATACTGCTTGATAACGGATATGCGACCTCCTGGTTTGGGAAAGACCATAATACACCGGCATTTGCTGCCAGCCAGGCAGGACCGTTTGATCAATGGCCAACAGGTCTCGGGTTTGAGTATTTTTACGGTTTTGTAGGTGGGGATGCGAACCAATGGCAGCCTAACCTTTTCCGCAACACTACGCAGATCTATCCTTTTAAAGGTGACCCTCAATGGAACCTTATCACAGGAATGGCGGATGATGCTATCGCTTATCTTCATCGTATGAATCAGACAGCACCGAACAAACCGTTCTTCATTAAATATGCACCGGGTGCAACACATGCACCACACCACCCGACCAAAGAGTGGGTAGAGAAGATCAGTAAAATGAAACTCTTTGACAAAGGATGGAACAAACTGCGTGATGAGATATTTGAGAACCAAAAAAGGCTCGGTGTCATCCCGAAAGATGCTGTACTTGAACCTTGGCCGTCAGATGTACTTCCTAACTGGGAAGATCTCTCTGCTGATGAGAAAAAACTTTTCATCAAACAGGTAGAAGTATTTGCCGCATTTGCCGCATATACTGACCATGAGATTGGACGTGTCATACAGGCTGTAGAAGACATAGGTAAGTTGGACAATACACTGATCTTCTATATCAATGGTGATAATGGTACAAGTGCAGAGGGTGGACTCTATGGAACACCAAACGAGGTTGCATTCTTTAACGGTATCAACAAAATGCCTGTCGAGACACAACTAAAATGGCATGATGTTTGGGGTACTGAAGAGACTTACAACCATATGTCTGCGGGCTGGTCTTGGGCATTTGACACACCATTTACATGGTTCAAGCAAAATGCTTCAAAGCTTGGTGGTATAAGACAGAATATGGCAGTATCATGGCCGGCAGTGATCAAGGAGAAGGGTGCATTGCGTGAACAGTTCATGCACCTCAATGACATTGCACCTACGATCCTTGAAGTGACAGGAATTTCAGCTCCTGAGACGGTTGACGGTATCAAGCAGGCTCCAATGGACGGAACAAGTATTGCCTATACATTTGACAAAAAGAATGCAAATGCACCATCCCAGCATAAAACACAATATTTTGAAATGATGGGACAATGGGCACTCTACCATGAGGGTTGGTTGCTCAGTACAAAAGTGAACCGTGCGCCATGGGATGCATATGGTAAGGCCAATCCGGATCCACTCAACAACCAGATACTTGAACTCTACAACCTGAATGAAGATTTCACTCAGTCTAACAACATTGCAGCCAAACATCCTGAGAAGGTAAAAGAGCTGAAAAAAATGTTTATCGCTGAAGCGAAAAAACACCAGGTATTCCCATTGGATGCTTCTGTAGTGTCACGTGTCATAGCACCACGTCCTAATATTACAGCCGGTAGAACAGAATTTGTCTATACGCAGCCGATGACAGGTCTTCCTCAGGGTGATTCACCACTCCTGCTCAATACCTCTTATACGATCACTGCTGATATCGTAGTACCTGAAAATGGTGCTGAAGGTATGATCCTCACTTCAGGTGGACGTTTTGCAGGGTATGGATTCTATCTGTTGGAAGGAAAACCAGTCTTCACTTGGAACATGTTAAACCTTGAACGTATCAAGTGGGCTGCATCAGAAGCTCTAACTCCTGGTAAACATACCGTTGAGTTTGACTTCAAATATGATGGACTTGGTGTTGGAACATTGGTTTACAATAATATGAGCGGTTTAGGACGTTCTGGTACGGGTACATTGAAAGTGGACGGCAAGGTAGTTGAAACCAAAAAGATGAAAAAAACACTGCCGATGATCCTCCAGTGGGATGAGAGTTTTGACATTGGGTCAGACACACTTACCGGTGTGAATGATGCAGACTATAAACCGCCATTTAAACTGACTGCTAAACTGGATAAGTTAACTATCAAAGTTGATAGACCTCAACTTTCTCCTGCAGACATCAAAAAGCTTGAATCTGCGATGAGAAACAACTCCTCTAGTGAGTAAAATATTCTCCACCACTTGGTGGAGATTCATTTCATAACCTGACCCCCCAACTGTACGATCCTGAGTATAAGGATAAAATTTTAGATAATGGTTTAATTATCTGATCATAAAAGATGAGTAAGGAAATAAATAATGATGACAAGAAGAAATTTCATTGCTGCTACGGCATTAATAGGGCCTTTGGCATTGGCAGCCGAAGTAAAAAAGAGTACGGATAAAGAGGAGGCGATCATCGCTGATTGGCTTTTTGTGCAAAATGCAAAAAGTATGACCTATGCAGATGGGAAATTGACCATGAAAGATGTTGACCCTGTCACAGTAATGTTTACTGACCGCCCGGTACGTGCGGCGGAACACATGAAAACAGAGCAATTTATACCTTTCTGGAGTGAAGGAAAAAATAGTTTCCTCAAAGATCCGCCAAATGCGGCACTTTCATTTGTAGATTCTGAGAAGATGGAGGATGTCGTTGTGACACTGCATGATCCTGTTTTGGAAGGAGAGAATCTCAGCTATCGTGTTGATGTACTTGAGGGTGAGTTACCTGCATCAGCTGGAAATGTTTCACTCTTTATAGATGTCATAGGCATGCCACTTACACCACTGTCTGTCGCAGGTGTTCGTCGTCGTACACGCAGGAGAATGTATAGAAGAAGATGGTAACATACCAGCATAAAATCGGTGTTTCATTGTTGTTGTCTTGAAAAGAAAAGTAGGAGGGTTGATGATGCAAAAAGTACTAAATGAACTTAAAATTATCGCACTGCTGGCTTTATATTTTGGTTTTTGGCTGGCAGGTATGATGTTGATCAAGTATCTTCTATTAGCTGAATACCATATAGAATTTAATGATGTTTCTATGGCACTGGTAGGTGCGCTGGTACTCTCCAAGGTAGTACTGATATTAGAACATGTACCATTGGGAAACTGGGTTAAACAACAACCTGCCTGGATAGAAGTTGTACTGCGAACACTACTTTACATTTTTGGAGTTTTTGTTGTCCTCGTACTTGAAAAAGCTTATGAGGGGCGTCATGAATACCATGGCTTTACAGCTTCTTTAAGTTCAGTGTTCGAAGATGGTGATTTTTATCATGTTTGGTTGAACATTGTCTGCTTGTCAGGTGCCTTGCTCTCGTATAATATTTTATCTGTTCTTCACAGATATCTAGGCAGCGAGGGAATAATCAAAATGTTTATGACACCTTTACCTAAAGACAATCAAAAGTAGTTTATTAAACTATGGAAAGAATAGTAAAAATAGATAAGAGTTTGAAGTTATTTACTGACAATACCACTGACAGTATGGCTTGAAATCCATTTTTTAGGGTGTTAATTGGTGGAGATGAGGGGAATTGAACCCCTGTCCTAAAATAGATAGAACCATGACTCTACATGCTTAGTCAGTGTTGTTAAATTTAATCTGGTTTTGTACCGCACTCAAAACTTTGCCAGACGAGCTAAAATTCTCACACCCTAGCGTAGCTTCTAGGGAGCATAGTCATCAGATGTGATACTTCAAGATCCGGTTAAGATGACACTCACCGGCGAAGCAGTCCGCCGCGTTTGCGGGGTTAAAGACTTACGCTACTGCGTAAGCTGGACGATAATCTGTATTGTTTGCGTTTATTCGCGTGTGGGCCGCGTAACGGAATTGCCCAGTCCGACATGCACATAGCCCCGACTACTCCAGTCGAAACCAAGTCATCCCCATATGTGCGAATAGTAGCACTTTTGGGTTACTTTGTCAATAGGTCCAAAAGATGGTCTTTAAGCCGTTTAATGTACTAAACTATCGACCAGCTGTGCAGCAGTACCTGCTTTTTCACTTTTTGGCTGATAGAGATAGTTATGTACTTTCTCTGGCACGTGATTTGGCATTGTTAAACTTTCAAACTCTTCTTTGGATGTCTGCTTTGCCTTGAACAGAGCCATCTGTACCCTGGAGTAGAAGTTCGCCGCACCTTCTCCTGAGGTCTCTATGGAGAGGAAATTGGCCTGAGGAAAACGGCTTGTGACAAGTGACTGTACGCCATCAGAGACCGAAGATGAGGGCATACATCCAAAAGGTTTTACCGAGATTACAAGGTGTGACATGTTCTCTTTGACACTTTCGATGAGGTGTGCTACCTCTAAATGTCCCTCTCCGCCTTCGCAGTCAAGTGTATAGTACTCCTCAGATAAACGTGCCAGTTTTTCTATATTTGGTATCTCATAATCATGGAGACCTATGGCCTTTGCATAGAGGTTAAAATGGGTTTTTACCGCTTGTTTACCGATCTTGATTAGCACTCTTGTTTTAACAAAAGAGAAATCTACTTTCTTTGCACCTTCGGTCTGAAGTGTTTCTTTTTTGTGTAGAGCACGTTCAGCTTCCCAGATACTTAGCATCAAACGGTTTATGATAGGTTGCGGAATACACTCTGCACCTTCAGACTCTAAAAATTTATGGAGGTTATAGTTTCCGTCACCTTCTGTCATCGCTGCCCAGAATTCACCCATGACCATTACCTTGGCTTTGGGCTGCAGACGATCAAGTTTAACTTTTTTAAGGATCTCTCTGCATTTCCAGAGGGCTTTTATCAGACTCTTTTTTTCTAGAAAAGCATCTGAAATAACCACTCTGCAACTCTCTATTGCTTCATCGACACTACCGGGTTCTATCTCATAAGGACGCATCTTATAGCCCAGTATGTTGATGATATCACCGATGATCACTGACTTGATCAAGGTAATGAAGAATTTAGGACTAAAGTTCAAGATGTCATCTTCGATCTCATCGCCTTGGAAGATACCCTTGTCATGTTCAAAAGAGGTGATCCTAAACCCCTCAAAGCCTGCATCTCTTAACGCTTTTTTGTACTCTGTGATGTACATTCCAAAACGGCAAGGCCCACAGCCGCCTGCAGTGACATAGACATATTTTGATACGATTTCTTCAGGGCTGAGTCCCTTTTCATCACGAAGGTTCTGGAGATATTTGACAAGATTTCCCACGGTAAAATAGGTTGGATTACACTGGCCTCTATTTCCAAAAGCTTTTCCTTTTTGAAATGATTCAAAATTTGGGTTAGGCAGGGCGATGAAGTTTTCACCCAGTGAGTGCAAGGCAGCTTGTATAAGTTGGTCCTGTAAGATGGTCAATCCGCCAAAAAGCATGATCGTTTCATCTCTTAGCACATATTTGATAGTGTTTGAAGGGACATCTCTCCATTGTGTTTCACTGGTATTGATAAATGTTAGATCACCATTACTTTCAGGAGGTCGGATATTACTACACAGTTGACTCATACTTTCATCTCCTCTTTTTCTTCTATTTGAGTGTTATTTGTTTCTTCATTATGGAGCAGTCTTTTTTGGTATTGCTCCAGTGTATAGGCAAAGGTTTTGACCCGTATCTTGATGGAACCGCCAGGTTTGTTGGCATCTATGTCATGCAGGGTCAAGTGCGGTGTACGGCTTGCACCTAAGATCTTATCGATGATGGCATAGGTGGGTGCGTCATGTCCGCATTTGAAACTTGAAAGATCAACGACAGCTATGTTAGGGTGTCGTGCAGCAAATTTAGCTGCCCAGACCTTTTGAGTAGAGTTGGTTGAGAAATTCTCTGCCCATACATCACGTATGTCATAAGGAGACTCCACATGCCCGTTTCTCATGTCATCTTTAAAGTACTTCATTAGATAATCTTCATCTTTAGGGATGGCACGCATGGAGAGTGTTTTAAATCCTAAAGATTGGAATTCATCGAGTACTTCATGGTTCAGTCCCGGGTCTGAATGGTATGGACGTGCTAAAAGTAAAAGAACGATCTCATCATTGGCCACAGCTTCATCCAAGATAGTACGTCCCTCTTTCATGATATCTGCATCATTTTTATCTAAGGCTTTCCATGCCTGCTCTACTGCCCAGTTGTTCTCATCTTCAGTGATATGAAGTTTAGTTTTCCATGTCTCAAAAAGCTGTTTTTTCAACAGGTCAGGGTTATCAAAATTGAGTGCATCTTCTACATAATCGATATTTTTTTCTTTAAAGAGATTTTTCTCTTTGGTAAATGCTGAGTAGACCACTTTTGGTGTACCTGCGATAATAGGACATGAAGTCTGCCCCATGGTATGTTTTACATAGCCAGGCAGTTGGGTCACCGCAGGGAACCACATATGATCAAACTGTTTTTTTGCAAACTTTTTGGCATACATGAGGGCATAGACATGTGATTGAGCTACTTTGGCTGGGTAACATGAGTCTACAGAACCGTACTTGGCACCCTCGAGGAACATATCTTCATTGGAGAAGTCAGAGAACTGTATATTCAACGGATCAATATCGAGTGCTTCAAGATAGGTACGTAAAAATGGAGCCAAAGAGTAGATATTGAGCACTTTTGGTATGGCTATTTTGAGTTTCTTTCTAAAGTTTCTATTCTCTTCGATGCTTATTTCAAAGTTTCTAGTGACCTCTTTTCTCAGTGTCGGTCCCCAGCCACCCAGTGTTACCTTGACCTGTTGTTCTTTGATCTGTGTAGAAGCTGTAGGTTTTAGATCAAGCTCAAAGGTGGGAGCAAAAAGTGATCTAGCTTCTTTTTTCACAAGGTTAGGGGTGCTCTGCTGTAGGTTTTTTCTACCCTCTTTGAGTTTTTTGAGTGCTTCATGTGACTCGACCGTTCCCTCTTCACAGGAAAACCCAGCGATATAACGCACAGTCTCAGAAGAAGGTGTTTGAGTGTCTATGAAGGTACGTGAGCAGTTGATACTGCAAAAGTGGCAGCGCGTACTCTCATCTGTCCTGGAGGTATAGGTCATTTGCAGTGCTTCTTGCATCCCGACAAAGGTTGCATAACCTCTCTCTTTGACCACATCTCTGGCTTCTAATGCTGCACCATAGGCACCCGCTTCTCCAGGGTGAGGGTGTACATCTACCTTTGCATGGGGTACTTTATCTTTGATGTAGTCTACCTGTGACTTGAGGGCTGCCTGGTTATACTGCGTACCGCCCTGCAGTACAAAATGGTCTCCAAATGCCGCGAGATTAGGGGCTTGTACAACATACTGCCACACATTTTTAGGCAGCACTTTGGCGATACCAGCAAAGAGTTCCTCTTTGCTGTATCCCTCTTTTTGGAAGTTGACCCTGTCTGTATCTAGGAAGACAGCACAACCGTAGTTGAACATTGGGGCCTGTTTGGCTGCGAAGGCCGTTTCTGCGTAGTTCTCTACAGGAACACCAAATTGTTTCGCCATACTTTGAAGGAGGGTGCCGTTACCTGCAGAACATTGGTTGGAGAGGCGGAAGTTCTTCATCATACCGTTTTCCATAAAGAGTACTTTGATATCTTGTCCTCCAATGTCACAGATCACATTGATACTCTCTCCGAACATCTTTTGGGCACTCTTCATATGGGCGATGGTTTCAATGATATTTGCATCAGCCTTCAATGCACCTTCAAGTACATCAGCTGCGTAACCTGTCACACCCAAACCTTGAATGTTATAGAGATTGTCTGGATCTTGTGCTTCTATCTTCTGAAGCAGTTCCAGTGTATCTACAATAGGATTACCCTTAGAGAGTTGGTAGACCTTTAAAAGCAGTGCACCACTCTCATCACACAAGACTGCTTTAGACGAAGTAGACCCACCATCGATCCCTAAAAAACAAGTAGTTTTCTCTTTGAGTAGAGGAGGGGTGAATGCTTGAATGGTATAAGACTCTTTAAATGCCTGTAACTCTTCAGGACTGGAAACCAGAGGGGTATCTATGTTCTCATTTTGTGTGATACCCCCAGAGTCAATCAGAGTTTGAAGTTGTATGAGTCCTGTAAATGATTTCTCATGATTTGCTTCACCTTCACCAAAGATGACCGCTCCCAATGCAGCATAGTACTGGGCGTTGTCAGGTACGATGATGAGTTCATCTATCTTCTCTTTGTCATAGACTACGCCTCGTTCATCCCACAATTCGCTGATACGCATTCTCCAACACTCTTGTAAAAATGGCAAGTATGTGTTAGGTCCTCCAAGAAGCAAGACCTTAGGCATGAGTGTGTTACCACGTGTCAGTACTGTCAGGTTTTGCATGACGATGGCATCGGCAAGTGAGTTCATGATCTCATGGGAAGGTACAGAGGTTTTAACCAGATTTACGATATCTGTCTCTGCAAAGACCCCGCATTTGGCTGCAACATGGTGCAGTTTATCTGTTTCAAAAGAGAGCTTTTGCACATCCTCACTCTCCATACCTACTTTCATCGTACACTTTTCAATGGTTGCCCCTGTCCCTGAAGCACACTTGTCATTCATAGAGGTCAGAACAGACTTTTTACCATCATCACTGACCTTGAAATGCATGATCTTTGCATCCTGACCACCCAGTTCCACTACGGCCCTGACATCAGGATGAAGATGTTCCACTGCAAGGACCACTGCATTCACCTCTTGAACAAAACGCGCATTGATCGTAGGCGCTATACGAGAAGCACCAGAACCGGTAATGTAGACTTTGTCTATCTTGTTATAGGCATCTGGATCCAAAACGGAGAGTTCCTTAAGGAGTCTTAAGAGTGTGGGAGCCTGTTTTGTATCATGTGGGGTATAGGCTTTGTGAAGTATGTTGAAATTCTCATCACACAGTACGTACTTAACGGTAGTTGAACCAATATCAATACCCAGTGCGTATTTAGTTAAGAGAGGCTTTGTCATTCTTTTTATCCTTGGATTCACTTGTAAATGCCCATACGACCCACACAATACCCACTATGATATAAGGAACACTTAGCATCTGTCCTGTAGTAAAAGGGAGGTCAGTGGTGTAGGCTGCCTGTCTAGTTTTCGTATATTCCAGTAAGAAACGGGTAGTGAACATCATGACCAGAAATATACCAGGTATGATCTTTGTAGCAAAAGCAGGTGTCACTTTGCGGTAGATAGTGATCAAGATCACAAACATCATAAGATAGGAGAGTGCTTCATAGAGCTGTACCGGGTGTCTGGGTACCATATCTACTTTTGCAAAGATGATCGCCCAAGGTTTGTCACTTGGAAGTCCAAGGATCTCGGAGTTGAAAAAATTACCGATACGCACTGAAGCTGCAATGACTGTACCCGCGATCGCTGTACGTGAAAGTACCCATGTATAAGGTGTATTGTATCGTTTAGAGAAGATATAGAACGCAATAAGCACACCGGCAAGTCCACCATGACTGGCAAGTCCGCCTTTCCACACTTTGAGTATCTCAAGAGGGTGGGAGAGGTAGAAATCTGGTTCATAAAAGAGACAGTGTACCAATCGCGCACCCAGTACAGTCCCCGCCATGGCATAGATAAGCATCGCATCCAGTTCAGCCGGGTCTTTGCCTTCTCGTTTGTATATCTTGCTCAAGATCAAAAGACCAAGAAAAAATGAACCCACAAAAAGTACGCCATACCAGCGAAGTTGTAAGGGGCCTAGTTCTAAGATATTGGGACTGACGTTCCAGATAAAATGTTCCATAAAGTATATGCCTTTTTGTAATTAGGGGTATTATACTTTAAATTCTTTAATGAGATTTATTTGAGGTTTGAAAAGTGTGTTAAAAGAGAAGGTCTAGCTGTTGATCTTCTCTTTTATTTCTTTGGCAATGGCAGCGATCTTAGTGATCTTTTGTGTATCACTCAGACTATCATCTAGGAGGACTTTCACAAAAGCAGAACCTACGATGACACCATCCACACCTTTGGCTTTCTCTTTGGCTGTATTTTGGTCTACACCAAAGCCGACATAGACCGGTGTGTCAGTAAACTCTTTGATATCTGTGATGATAGGCTGAAGGTCTTCGCTTTGTCCAGAACCGGTAATACCAGCATACGCTACAAGGTAGATGAACTTCTTTGCATCAGTGACGATCTGTTCAATACGCTCTTTCGTATCTGTTGGAGCGATGAAATCGATGAGGTTCAGTCCTGCTTCCTCTATAGCTGGTTTATAGGGTTTAGCCTCTTCAAAAGGAAGATCAGGGATGATGAAACCGTTGACACCTGCTCTATTTGCTTCACTAATGAAGGTATCTACCCCTCTGTGATAAAAAGGGTTAAAATATCCCATCCATAACGTGTCTATATGGGGAGTGATCTTAGCTGATGCCTCAAATAGGTGATCAAGTTTGAAGCCGTTTTCCAAGGCTATAAGGTTGGCTTTTTCTATGACGGGACCATCTGCAACAGGGTCGGAAAAAGGCATACCCAACTCAAGTGTATCTACACCTGCTTCAGCCAAAGCCAAAGCAGCATCAACTGTAAATTCCAACGAAGGAAAACCGGTAGTAATATATGCAACTAAATTCTTACGATTGGGCATTTAGTGCCTCTCTGCATTCAATTTTAATTTTTATCAATATGAGCTCTTTTATGTCAATATGTAATATATTTTTGTTATTATACATTTTTTAGATAAAATGAGACACGTTAAGAAGAGAAGCATGGTTTCTTCTCTTGGATGTCTGAACTGTTATGGTTATGCCGTGCAGAAAATACCTGATGATGTAGGATGAAAATGAGTATTCATACCCCAAAAATAGAAGAAAAAGTAACGCTATCGACTATCTCGAAAATGAAAGGTGTTGAACCTATCACTATGGTGACAGCTTATGATGCATTGTTCGCACAGCTTTTTGATGGTGAAGTTGAGATGATACTTGTCGGAGACAGTCTCAATATGAGTTTCCTTGGAAAAGAGGATACACTCTCTGCAACGATGGATCAGATGATCTATCATACGCAGGCTGTCTGCAATGGTGCAAAATTACCGATGATCGTACTGGATATGCCTTTTGGTAGCTACACTTCACCTGAGGTAGCAGTGAAAAATGCGACAAGGGTCTACCAGGAGACCAATGCGCAAGCAGTTAAGGTAGAGGGCGGAAAAGAGAGAGCTCACATCGTTGAGGCACTCACGCAAAATTCCATCGCAGTTCTTGGGCATATAGGACTTATGCCGCAGTTCTTACGCAGTGATGGCGGATATAAGATACGTGGTAAAGACCAAGCAGATATCGATGCACTGATCGAAGATGCGAAAGCACTAGAAGCTGCTGGTGTGTTTGCCATTGTGCTTGAAGGGATGAAAGAAGAGGCTGCCAAAGCGATCACACAAGCCGTTTCAGTGCCGACCATAGGTATTGGCGCAGGGAATGTCACTGATGGACAAGTACTTGTTTGGAGTGATATGTTCGGTTTCTTTGAAGCCTTTAAACCAAAGTTCGTCAAACAGTATTTTGATGGGGCGGCAAAGGTACGTGAAGGACTTGAATCCTATCGTAACGATGTGAAGTCCAGAGCATTTCCAAGCTCGGAGTACACCTATTAATGGAACGGATGGTTGAGATAGAGCGTTTTGATGATGAAGTCTCGTATGAAGCGACACTGCGTCCTAGTTCATGGGATGAGTATATCGGTCAGGAGAAGATCAAGAAGAATCTAAAGGTCTTTATCGAAGCGAGTAAAAAAAGAGAAGAGGCTCTTGACCACATCCTCTTTTTTGGCCCTCCAGGTTTGGGTAAGACGACCATTGCGAACATTATCTCTTCAGAGATGGGAGCAAACATCAAAACCACTGCAGCACCGATGATAGAAAAGGCAGGTGACCTGGCAGCACTCTTGACCAACATTGAAGAGGGTGACATTCTTTTTATAGATGAGATCCACCGTATGTCTCCAGCCATAGAGGAGATACTCTACCCGGCGATGGAAGACTTTCGTTTAGATATCATCATCGGTTCTGGTCCTGCAGCACAAACAGTCAAGATAGACCTGCCGCGCTTTACACTGATCGGGGCAACGACGAGAGCAGGGATGCTCTCAAACCCTTTAAGAGAACGTTTTGGAATGCATTTTCGTATGCAGTTCTATACACCTGATGAGTTATCGAAGATCGTTTCGCAAGCTTCGCATAAACTGGAAAAACCGACCAAACATGATGCTGCTACCGAGATAGCACGTAGGAGTAGAGGAACACCGCGTATCGCACTTCGTCTGCTTAAGCGTGTAAGAGATTTTTCTGAAGTTGCCAATGAAATTGAAGTAACCTTGCAAAGAGCCCAGTATGCTTTGGATGAACTTGGGGTCAATAACTTAGGTTTTGACGAACAGGATATCCAGCTTTTAGAACTGCTTGTCTCGGCAAAGAACAAGCCTATGGGGCTAAGTACGATAGGTGCAGCACTCAGTGAAGATGAAGGTACGATCGAAGATGTTCTGGAGCCGTATCTTATAGCTAACGGTTACATAGAGAGAACGGCTCGTGGCCGTATAGCGACACAAAAGAGTTATGAACATTTTAAACTTGGTGGTGTGAAGGACGGACTTTTTGGTAACGAATAAAAGTATCACGATCACCATACTTTTTATACTCTCGCTCGTGGGGGCATATAGTATCTATAGACCATTTCTCCTCTCTATTGTGGTGGCAATGTTACTGACCATGGCGACCTATAACTTGACAAAAAAACTGAACAAATATTTTGATTCCAGAAAGATAAGTGCTGTGTTTACGTTAACCCTTTTGGTCTTGATACTCTTCGCACCTATCGTCTATATGGCAACCATCGGGGTGGGGTATATCGCTGAACTGGATGTAAAAACGATCAATGAAGTTACCTCTGTCGTAAAAGAATTTATGCAGAAGATACCCTATGTCAAGGAGTGGAGCCAGACAGGCTTGAGTGATCAAAAGATCGCAGAGTATATACAAGAATCAACCTCTTACGTAACAACAGCGGGTAGTGCAGGTTTGGGATTTGTAAAAAATATGGTACTTGTATTGATCTTCTATTTTATCTTTAACTATTATGGTGAAGGCTTTTTCGATCTGATACGTGCATTGATGCCTGTCAGCAGAGCAAGAAGTTCCAAGATGATCCATGAGGTCTCTTCAACTATGGAAGTGGTTTTCTACTCGATCGTCGTAACAGCGATTTTCGAAGGTTTCTTGTTTGGGATCATGGTGAGTTACTTTGGTTTCAACGGGTTGCTTTTTGGTGTCATCTATGGTTTTGCATCATTGATCCCGATCATTGGTGGTGCAGTGGTTTGGGTACCTGTGGCACTCTATTCCTGGAGTCATATGGATGCCAATACGGCTATTTTCATTGCAACGTACTCTATCATCGTGATCTCTATCATCGCTGATACATTTGTGAAGCCGGTGATCATTAAGATCATTAAAGAGGATCTGCTTAAGAGCACCATTGAGATCAATGAGATCGTGATCTTCTTTTCTATTATTGCAGGGATGAGCACCTATGGCTTCTGGGGAACGATATTGGGGCCAGCGATCACATCATTTTTGATTGCGATTACTAAAGTATATATAGATTATAATCATAAAGAACAAAGTAAAACGACTACTTAAGTAGGGAAGGAAGATCTCATTATAAAGATTCTAATTATAGAAGATGACCCGGAATTAGCGCTCATCTTGACAAACTATCTTACAAAGTATGATATGGAAGTGATAGGAGCAGAGGATCCGTATATAGGACTCTCGCTCTTAACGCAGCATGAGTTTGATCTTATCATTTTGGATCTGACCCTGCCGGGCATGGATGGACTTGAGGTCATTCCAAAGATACGTGAGATAAGCAATATTCCTATCATCATCTCTTCAGCCAGAGATGATATCACCGATAAGGTCATTGGTATGGAGCGTGGGGCAGATGATTATATGCCAAAACCTTATGATCCAAGAGAACTTGTTACACGTATCAAAACGATCTTAAGACGTACGCACAGTGTGGAAGAAAAAGAGCCGGAAGTGGTAGAGCTTTTTGAAGCGGATCCAAGTGCAAGAGAGATAAGATTTAAAGGCAAACCTTTAGAATTAACTGCAGCAGAGTATGATATCCTGGGAATGCTTCTGCAGCATAAGAACGGTTCGGTCTCAAGAGAACAGCTGTTGTATGAGAGTGAACATATCGATGATGACAGTTCTATTAAAAATATTGATGTGATCATCTCACGTATACGACAGAAGGTCGCGAAAATAGACCCTGATAATGTTTATATCAAACCTATTCGTGGTGTAGGATACCTTTTAACAGATAGAGTATAATGCGAAACTTATCTGTAACTACATTCATACATATTCTTTTCTCTGTAGCGATCTTGATCTTGATCGCTACGTTCATGCTTTTTCTCTCATGGGATAAAGACAGACAAAAGATCAATGAGTATAAACGCTACCAGCTCATTTCCATTACTTTTCTTTCAAAACTACAACTTAACCCAGGGAAAGAAGCTTTAGACAAGCTCTATAGTGATTTACTTGTAAAGCCTGTACCCAACAAACTTAGAAAAAAGATCAAAGAGCAGATAGAAACAGAAGGTGAAACGGTATTTACCGGTGGTTCCGCATTAGGGCAGGTCAGGGTATTTGAAATAGATGCGGAACACTATATCTATGTTCAACGTATGGAACATAATCTTCTCCTTCAGGATGACAGACCTGAAAAGTATTACTTTGAGATAGCGATCGCCTTAGCTATCTTCCTGATTGGTGTACTTCTTATCCTATATCTGGCGGTACTTCGAAAACTTTATCCTCTTAAAAAACTGCATAAACAGATCCAGCGTTTTGCCCAGGGAGATATGCATACGCGTGTGACCTATCTCTATGATGATGAGATAGGAAAGATCGCTAAAAGTTTTGATGATGCCATCGTACATATCAACAACTTGAGTAGATCAAAAAACCTTTTCATGCGTAATTTGATGCATGAACTGAAAACGCCTATTACAAAAGGGCGGATCGTGGTTGAAATGATGGAGGATGAATCAAGTAAAAAGATTCTTGTACGTGCTTTTGAGCGGATGAATGAGCTGATTTCCGAGCTTGCAGAGATCGAGAGGGTTACCACACGAAGTTTCGAACCGACCTTTGAGTATGTCATGCTTGATGAAGTGATACGAAGAAGTCAGGAACTTTTGATGGCGGCACCAGAGAGTGTCACTGTAGATGTTAAAAATGTCGCTTTGGCAACAGATGTCAAGTTGCTCTCATTGGCCATTAAAAACCTCCTTGATAACGGTATCAAGTACTCTAAGGACAAACATGTTTCGATGAGATCGGTAGGAGATGGCTTAGAGATAAGCTCTAAGGGTGAAAAACTGCAGCATCCGCTCTCTTATTATATCGAGCCTTTCTCTCAAGAGGAGAAGCGAAGTTCAGGTTTTGGATTAGGACTTTATATCGTACATAATATTTTAGAAAAACTGGGTTGTGGACTGGATTATAAATATGTGGAAGGATATAATATCTTTATCATCAAGGCAGGAGATGCCTGCCGTTTGGGCTAAATAGAGGGCTTAATCTTTCAGAGATTCAGCAATCAGCTCCAGAGGGTTTTTAAAGATCGTCTCTACTTCAGCGTTGTTCATCGCTTCACTTAACTGTACCCTACAGGCAGAACACTCCGCACTGACGTACTGTGCTTTGGTCTCTTTGATCATGGCTGCCTTTGGTTTTCCCGCAGCTTCAGCAAAATGGAACTTCTCTGTCTGCATCGTCACCCCGCCAAATCCGCAGCAGCGGTTAGGATCACTCATCTCCACCATAGGGTAGTTCGGTGCCAACAGGTTTCTAGGCTCCTGGTAGATCCCTTGCACTTTTCTAGCGTGGCATGGATCATGATAGGTAACGATATCATCAAACTTTTTACCTTTTTCTTTTAACATAGACTCTAACTCAGTATTGTCATGCAGCCACGCTGTGGCCATATGGATCTTTTCACCTACTTTTTGGGCACGCTCTTTCCATTCTGGCATATCATGGTTTTCAAAAAAGACCTGCCAGTCATGCTTAACCATCGCTGAACATGTCGCTTCAGGGATGAGCATCGCATCACACTCATCCATAAAGCTTTCAAAATACTCGATGTTCTTTTTTGTCATGTATTCTACAGAACTCATATCCCCTGTAAAGTAAGCAGGTGCACCACAGCAAAGCTGTTTTTTGGGGATGAAAACATCGATGTTCAGTTTTGCCAGTATCTCTACAAGAGAGTCACCGATACCGGTATAGTTATAGTTAGCCAGACACCCTATGAAAAGTGCTACACGAGGATTTTTCTCCTCTTGTGAGGTTGCAGGTATCTCTTCAGGGTAGCTGTTCAAAAAGCTGGTTTTAGCCATAGAAGGAAGCAGTCTTCCTTTTTTTACCATAGGAAGAGAGAACCTTGCACGCAATCCTCTGTCTTTGTCATCTTCAGCCAATGCACAGGTTTTGAACATATAACCAAATTTCATTACGAAGTCCATGATCTTACGGTTACGCAATAAAAAGAAGAATCCGCGTTTAAACCATGCGATACCAAACTTATCTGCGATGTCTGCACGTACCTCTTCGATCACCATATCGGTTGCCAGTGAGTTTGGACAGACATCCACACAATTGGTACATAAAAAACAACTCTCAAAGATGTTCTTTGCGTTCTTGTCCAACTCCAAATGCCCTTGCTGATACGCACCCAAAAGATCTATGAATCCACGAGGGGATGTCGTCTCATCAGGATTGACCTGGTGAATGGTACATACTGGGATACATTTACCGCATTTAATACATGCATCACTGGTTTCAGTAAAGTTAAAAATCTCTTCTAATTTTTTACTCATAGTTTCTCGTATTTCCTCTTATACCGTTTTTGAAAAGCTTTTTTTGCTTTGTGCATACTTTTTCATATAGGCATCAAATGGCATAGCGATGTTTCGTATAAGCAGTGTACCTGTTGTACTTACAGTGATCTTATCATCTGTAATGGACACAAGCCCAGCATCTACGAATTCCTGTAGTGCTTCTATCGCATCTGCAAAGTATGTTTTAAAATCTATATCGTGCTCCTCTTCAACTCTTTTCATATCGATAGAGAAGTTTGCCATCAGTTCCATGATCACTGCTTTACGGAGGTAATCGTCATCGTTGAGAACCACACCTCTCTCAAAAGGCAATCTTCCAGCATCTAGTGCAGCTTCATAGATTTTTATATCTTTGGTGTTCTGCGCATAATAGCGTTCACCTTCTCCAATACTCGTAAGACCGATACCAACAAGGTTTGCACCTCCTTTGGTCGTATACCCTTGGAAGTTTCTATGCAGTTCACCTTTCTCTATGGCCCCGAAGAGTTCATCCTCAGGTTTTGCAAAGTGGTCCATACCTACCATTTTATATCCGTTACTTTCAAAAAAGTCAATGGTATATTGAAAGATCTGCAGTTTTACATCTGGTGTTGGCAGTGTCGTCTCATCAAACTTTCTCTGTGTTTTCATAAGCCAAGGCACATGGGCATAGTTGAAAACAGCCACCCTGTCCGGATCAAGCTGCGTAGAGAGTTCAAGTGTTTTTTTGAATGTTTCGAGTGTCTGATACGGCAGACCGTAGATGAAGTCTGTGTTGATAGAGTTGATGCCATACTTTCTTGCAAGATCCACAGCCTTTTTGGTCAGTTCCAATGGCTGTATACGATGGATCTCTTTTTGCACTTCTTCATCAAGGTCCTGTACACCAAAGCTGATACGGTTAAAGCCGTGCTTTTGGAAGACTTTCATCTGATCTTCATTAAAAAAACGCGGGTCTATCTCGCAAGAGATCTCAGCCTCTTTACTCCAGTTAGGAAATTTGGATTTGATATAAGAGACGATCTCATCCAGTTCAAAGGCTTTGTAGTATGTGGGTGTTCCGCCACCAAAGTGAAACTGGATCACTTCACGCGAAGTGTCGATGTGTTCAGCTAAGATATCAATCTCTTTTTTTAAATACTCAATGTATCTGGAGAGCTTTGCCTCTTTGGAGGTAAAAACAACATTGCATCCGCAGAAATAACACGCAGATCTACAGAAAGGGAGGTGTACATAGAGAGAAAGTTTCTCTTTAGCATTTTCTAGAAAATCGATATACTTATCATACTTGAAGTCATCATTGAACTCTAAAGCCGTTGGGTAAGAGGTGTATCTTGGTCCAGGTTTTGAGTATTTACTGAACTTCTCAAAATCGATATTGCTCATTTAGGCTTCACCATCATTTCGGTGTGCATCCAGCCACACCATGATACCTTTTTGTGCATGCAGTCTGTTCTCAGCTTCACTGAAGATCACCTCTGCATGTGCTTCAAATACCTCTTCACTCACTTCATACCCTCTATAGGCAGGCAGACAGTGTAGGAAGATGGCATCTTCTTTGGCTAAAGACATCATCGCTTCATCTACCATATACCCATCAAAGACACGAAGACGCTCTTCTTTTTCATCCTCCTGCCCCATAGAGACCCAAGTATCTGTAGTCACTACATCACATCCTTTAACAGCCTCTTTAGGGTCATTACCGAACGTGATCTTTGCACCACTCTCTTTGGCTATTTCAAGCGCTTCATTTACAATGGTTTTATCACACTCATACCCTTTAGGTGTAGCAACTCTGAGTTCAAACCCCAGTTTGGCTGCAAGCATCAGCCATGAGTGTGTCATATTGTTCCCATCGCCCACATAAGCCACCACAGGATCTTTCTCTTTACCATTCTCTATCATTGTCAGGTAATCGGTCATGAGCTGTACAGGGTGGTAAGAATCAGTAAGTCCATTGATCACAGGCACCTTAGAGTAGTGGGCAAACTCTTCAAGTTTTGACTGTTCAAAGGTTCGGATCATCACCATGTCTACCATACGGCTGATCACACGTGCCGTGTCCTTCATCGGTTCACCGCGCCCTAACTGAATATCATTGGATGAGAGAAAAAGACCCACACCGCCCAGCTGGTAGATACCTGTTTCAAAGCTCACACGCGTACGTGTGGAGCTCTTTTCAAAGATCATTCCAAGTGTCTGGTGTTCCATATACGGTACGAACTTACGCTGCTTTGTCTGTGCTTTGATCTTTTGTGCTAGTGCGATCATCTCCAAGATCTCATCTTTGGTAAAATCTTTGAGCGTTAAAAAGTGTCTCATCACTGTGTCCTCGTGTCTCATCATATGAGAAGGCTGAAAATTTAAAAGAGATTATTTTACCATAAAAGGGTTGAAAGTTGTAGAAAGCCGCACTTTTGCTGCTAAGTGCGTCGTAAATGGGTTATTTGTTTAGAATTGCAGCCGCCTCTTTTGCATGATAGGTGATGATGATATCTGCACCGGCACGCTTAAATGCCATGAGTGTCTCCATCATCACTTTGTCATACTCTAGTACACCCGCTTGGGCTGCCATCTTGAGCATGGAGTATTCTCCTGAAACATTGTAAACAGCAAGTGGAAGTGAAGTGTTGTTCTTGACATCTCTTACCACATCAAGATAAGCAAGAGCCGGTTTGACCATCAGAATGTCCGCACCTTCTTTTTCATCTTCTACACTCTCCAAGATAGCTTCATTTCTATTAGCTGGGTTCATCTGGTAAGATCTTCTGTCTCCAAAACTTGGACTGGATTCTGCCACATCACGGAAAGGTCCGTAGTATGCAGAAGCAAATTTGGTTGAGTAAGACATGATAGGCAGGTTTTCAAATCCTGCACCATCAAGCCCATTACGGATCGCAGTGATCATCCCGTCCATCATCCCTGAAGGGGCTATCATATCAACACCGGCTTTGGCATGGATAACGGCTTGTTTAGCCAAGTTATCAAGGGTGATGTCATTGTCAACAGTATGCAGTACAGGGTCTATGACACCGCAATGCCCATGGTCTGTGTATTCACAAAAACAGAGGTCTGTTACCACAAACATATCTGGATGAGCTGCTTTTACTGCACGAACTGTTGATGCGATGATACCATGTTCACACATCGCATCAGATCCTACAGAGTCTTTGGTATCAGGGATACCAAAAAGGATGATAGCGTAGATGCCAAGTTTTTTGAGTTCATCACACTCTTTAACGATCTCATCGATACTCATCTGGTAGACACCCGGCATAGAGTTGACCTCTTCCTTGATGCCTGTACCGTTTCTGGCGAAAAGTGGATAGATGAAATCACTTACATTGAGGTGGGTTTCTTGCAGGAGGTCTCTTAGGACCGGATTGATTCTTTTTCTTCTAAAACGTGCGAACATATTTAGCCTTGAACAAATATTTTTAACATTTTAACCTAAAATTCCTAATTCCTAATTTCTAATTCCTATTTCTTACAGTATAATCATGCTATGAACAATATAGAAATATCACAAGTCGCCACACTACCAACAAGATTTGGAACATTTAATATCCAGGCATTTAAAGATGTTGATGGAAAAGAGCA
>Ga0180435_10001897_pt1 | contig 21467 bp, 18 predicted proteins | sample SS_ome_3_FD_132467 | JGI IMG/M metagenome (GOLD analysis project Ga0180435, IMG submission 132467) | Hypersaline lake sediment archaeal communities from the Salton Sea, California, USA - SS_3_S_1 metaG | ecosystem: Environmental > Aquatic > Non-marine Saline and Alkaline > Hypersaline >...
CCGCACTCGCTCCGCTCGTATCGGCTTTTTTCTTACCCTTGGCTTACATGAGCAAGCTCCTGACGCCAGGGCAATAAAAAACCCGGTGAACTTTCGTACACCGGGTTTCTGGTAGTAGCGGGGGTAGGACTTGAACCTACGACCTTTGGGTTATGAGCCCAACGAGCTACCAACTGCTCCACCCCGCAATATATTTTTGGTATTGTTACCTTCTTAGAACGATGCTAACTGCGTTAGCGGATGCAAATATAATAGAAATAGGATGATTCACAAAATTACACCGTTTCTACCTTGAAATAGCGTTTGCGGAAGCGCAGGGCCACACCCACCAGCAGGATCAGTACGGGCACTTCCACCAGGGGTCCGATCACGGCTGCAAAAGCCTCTCCTGAGCTGATTCCGAAAACTGCTACGGCTACTGCAATGGCCAGCTCAAAGTTGTTGCTGGCTGCTGTAAAGCTTAGGGTAGTGGTTTTGGGGTAATCAGCTCCCATGGCCCGGCTGATGAAAAAGGAAACCAGGAACATGATCACAAAATAGATAATCAGAGGAATGGCGATCCGGACCACATCCATGGGGATCTCCACAATAGTTTCTCCCTTCAGTGAGAACATCACAAAAATTGTAAATAGCAGAGCTACCAGGGTAAGGGGACTGATCATAGGGATAAAGCGCTTGTGGTACCATTCTATTGCCTCACTTCGGCTTTTGGATTTAACACGAATCAGGATGTACCTGGTAAGAAAACCGGCCAGGAAGGGGATTCCCAGGTAGATGAATACACTTTTGGCAATCTGGCCCATGGTGACATCCACCTCAAAAGATTCGAGTCCGAACCAGCGTGGCATCACGGTGATGAAAACGTAAGCATAGACAGAAAAGAAAAGTACCTGGAAGATGGAGTTGAAGGCAACCAGTCCGGCCGCATATTCCGGGTCGCCGTCGGCCAGGTCGTTCCATACAATAACCATGGCAATGCACCGGGCCAGGCCGATCAGGATCAGGCCTGCCATGTAATGGGGGTAATCTCTCAGGAAGACAATGGCCAGGATAAACATCAGCACCGGACCAATGATCCAGTTCTGCACCAGCGAAAGGACCAGGATCTTCCGGTTCTTAAATACGTCACCCAGCTCTTCATAACGTACCTTTGCCAGTGGCGGGTACATCATAACGATCAACCCGATGGCAATTGGAATATTTGTGGCTCCCCGGCTCATCCCGTTCCAGAAATCTGCAATAGAAGGAAGAAAATGACCGGCCATCACACCGAGGGCCATGGCCAGGAAGATCCACAGGGTCAGATAACGGTCCAGGAAGGAGAGCCTCTTTTTAGCAGGGGTCATGGCAGATGGTTTAATGGTTCAACTAATTGGATAAAACACCCAGGACCTGCTGATAGTTGGGATCTTCCGGGTAATACTCCACAAGTTTTTTTGCGTAGCTTAGGGCTTCCTGTTGCAGTCCGTTCTCCATGGAGATGGTGGTAAGCGCATACAATATGTTCCGATCATAGGGATGTTTCTTCACGGCCTCCTTCAGTATTGCGAGGGCCTCCTGGGGCTTTTGCTGTGAATTAAGACCTATGGCATAGACATAGCTGTAATGTGGATCGTCGGGATCATATTTCATTGCATTCCCCAGGTAGACCATGGCCTCTTGATGATTGCCCTGCCTTACCTTCAGGAGCCCGAGGGAATAGTGTATGGCAGCCAGGTCCGGATATTTTTCCAGGGCGCTTTTCAGAACAAGTTCTCCATCTGCATCCCGATTCAGTCTGCGGTAGAGATCGGCCAGGTTGATATAGGGCCCCACCAGTCCGGGTTCCAGTTCAATGGCCTCTTTATAGGAAGCCTCAGCCTTCTCAAAATCGCCAGCATTCAGGTAGAGGTTTCCGAAGTTCATATGGGTGGTGGGATGGTCGGCATTGATCATCAAAGAGGCATTGTACTCTTCCAGGGCCTTGTTCAGAGTTTCAATGGCCCCCTGGGGCAAGAGATTCCGGGGAACCCCGGCCAGGGAGTTGGCCGCCATCAATCGCACCAGCATCACACTGTCTGTAAGGCGGGGGACTGCCAGTTCACTGATAAATTCAGGTTCGGCAAATTCTACAACCGTCATGGTGGCATAACGCACCAGGGGATCGGGATCAAGTACGGTTTGTTTTAAGAGCTCAGAGGTGGAGGCATTGGGGTATCCACCCAGCAGGGAAATGGCTGTGGCCCTGATCATGGGGGCTTGATTCGGATCGGCTCCAAGACGGAGCAATTCCTGCTGTGCCTCCGGGTAACGCATCCGGCCGGCCCAGAAGGTTTCCCCGTAGTGTTTTTGATCCAGCAAATCCTGGCCGTACCACTCACGAAGGTAGTCGGTGGCCCAGCGGGTGCTTTTCTCAGGGTGACACTGGTTGCAGGCATTGGGGGTGCCCAGTTTATCGGATAGATCCGGGCGGGGAATGCGAATACTGTGATCCCTGCGAGGATCCACCACCATGTAGGTGCGTTCATGCATATGGCATTCCATGCAGCTGGCACCCTCTTTGGCCGGATCGTGAAAATGGTGTTTTCTCGGGCCGTATTCGCTGGCCATATGACAGCGGTAGCAAAGGGCATTTCCATCCACGTAGATTTTGCCGCTGTGGGGTTCGTGGCAATCCTTGCATACCACCCCGGCCTGGTACATCTTGCTCTGAAGGAAGGAAGCATACACGTATACCTCATCCAGAATCTGTCCGTCGGCGAAGTATAGTCCCTCGTCCAGCAGGGAGGGCCAGTGGGTATCCAGCAGGGAGCCTCCATGGTAGTAGTCTTCGGTTGCTACGGCTCTTCGTGCATGACACCTGGAGCACATCTGGACCAGTTCGTCCGATTGCCTGGGCACCGACCGCGTGGCAGTGACCGAATCGGGAAGGAAGATCCAGGTGGCATCATCGGTATCTTTAAGTCGGACCACCAGGCCCATATCGGGGTAAATATCCGGACTGCTTCCTTCTTCCACCTTCTCGGCCCAGTCAATATGATCCGACCCGGGCCCGTGGCACGCTTCGCAGCTTACATCGATCTCGGACCAGGTGGTATGGTAGGCCTTCTCATTATAAGAGTAATTTTTTCTCAGGTTGGTGGAATGACATTCGGCACACATGTAGTTCCAGTTCTGGGTAACACGGGTCCAGTGAAGGACATCTCCGGGAGGAATTCGCTCGTCCTGGTAGATATGGAACCATCTTTGCCCACCCTGGCCGGCAGGACGGGTGTCCCAGCAAATGGGAAGACACTGGTACCTTCCCCCGGGAAATTCAATAAGATATTGCTGCAACGGCCTTATACCGAATACATAGGAAACCTGGTAATCGACCATTTCTCCCCCGGGCCCTTCGGTATTCACCATGTACTTCCCATCCGATATATAGAACCTGGAGGTGATCCCGTAGTGGGTAAAACTTACATCATTGAAATCGCCCAGTACGGTTTCTGTAATGGCTGTATCCATGGCCATGTCGTGATCAGATCCCTGGAATAGATTAAATTCTTTTTCATGGCATTCCCTGCAGTTCTCTCTTCCCACATAGCTGGCTGTTTGATCATCAGCTGTGGATTGATTATCAAGGCTTTCTGGCTTCCCAGGTCCCTTGCAGCTCAGAAACGACACAAGGGATACAGATACGATGAAAGCCCCGGCGATTAAGCGAGGGAAATATGCCTTATTCATATTTGGACGGGTCGCTATGGTATAATTTCAAATGTATATAAATTAGAGAAATCGTTTCCAATGTCAGTTCTATTCAAAAAGAATCTATATAATTTAGTGATCTGAGTACAGTCAATGAAAAGAAGAGGTTTTATTGGGAAGGCAGCCATAGGACTGCTAACTCTTACAGGAGCAGTGGCAGCCATCAGTTATTTGAGGCAGTTTTTTCCCCGGCTGGCCGGAGAGAAAAAGCGTATTGTCCTGGACGATCCCCGTAGATTTCCTGTGGATACTTTTACCTTCCTTGAAGAACACAATCTATATGTTTACCGCGACCATGAAGGGCTCAAGGCCGTATCGGCCATTTGCACCCACCTGGGTTGTATCCTGGAAAAAAGCATGGATGGATTTGAGTGCCCCTGTCACGGTTCCTGCTATAACAACGATGGTGAAGTTTTATCAGGACCTGCACCGCGAGATCTGGCCTGGTACAGCATCGGCAGGGGAGCAGATGGAAAAATTGTGATCAATCCCGGAAAGAGTGTTACTGCCGATAAAAAATTCTTAAGTTCCTGAACGACCCCATGGAAAGCACAAAAAAGCCATCGGGTATAATCAACCGCAATTTTTTCCTGCATATCCATGCCAACAGAGTGCATGTGCACTCCATGAAACCTACCTATACCTTCGGTCTTGGCATTATACTGGGATTTTTATTTCTGATCATGTTGTTTACCGGAGTAGTCCTTATGATTTATTATACTCCTTCGGTAGAGACCGCTTACCTGTCGGTCAAGGACATTGTCAATGTGGTTCCCGGTGGACGAATAATACGGAACATGCATCGCTGGGCATCCCAGGGGATGGTTATCGTGGTTTTTCTGCATCTCCTGCGTGTGTTTTATACAGGGTCTTACCTGGGCAATCGCTCACTGAACTGGGTGATCGGTGTGGTTTTGTTAATCATAACCCTGTTAAGTAATTTCAGCGGGTACCTCCTGCCGTGGGACCAGCTGGCCTACTGGGCGGTGACTATCGGTTCCAATATTGCAGCTTCGGCCAGGGAGCTGACCGATCTGCTGGGCATTACCAGTGTCTTTGATCCGGGCGGGTTTCTGAAAAAATTGCTGATCGGGGGGGAAACCGTTGGACAGCCGGCCCTTTCACGATTTTTCACCCTGCATGTCATATTCCTCCCCCTGTCTATGCTGATCCTGCTGGGGATTCACTTCTGGAGAATCAGGAAGGACGGGGGCTTGAGCAGGCCTGCACAATATGCCAATGATAAAGGGAGCACCAACAAGTGGTATGCCTGGCCTGTATTGATGTGGACCGAGCTTGCTCTGTTATTGCTGGTAGTGGTGGTGGTGCTGTTTATTGCACTGCTGGCCGATGCCCCCCTGCTGGAGCAGGCAAACCCGGCCTTCCCGGAGAATCCGGCCAAATCGCCCTGGTACTTCCTGGGGATCCAGGAACTGGTCTCCTATTCGGCTTTTGCAGGCGGATTACTTATACCGGTGCTCTACCTGGTATTTTTGTTTTCCATTCCCTACAGGGACAGGGAGGACAAGTATGTGGGGCAATGGTTTTCAGGTAAGGATGGATTAAAGGTAGTCTGGCGTTCAGCGGTGTTTGCTTTTCTGCTGGTGATCCTTCAATTATTTATTATGATCAGGTTTGGCTGGCTCCGCGACTGGTTCCCTGATGTTTCACAGTGGTTTGTGATGCTGATCAATCCGGCCACCATAACGGGCGGACTATTTATCCTGATGGCCGAACTGATCCGGCGCCGGAAAAAATCCTCACGGATGGCGGCCCTGGCCCTCTTTACCAGCACCTTTGTGGCCCTGGTTATTTTCACAGTTATTGGAATCTGGTTCAGGGGTCCCAACTGGGAATTTTTTTGGTCCGTAAATCAGTGGCCAGTCATTTAATTCTTATGATGGACGAACAAAAATACAGGCACAGGGCACAGTATTTGGTACTGATCGGGGCAGGAACGCTACTGCTACTGTTGTTCGGTGCCTGGTTTACAGAAGGAATGAATAAGGAGTGGAGGAAAGTTCAGAAGGAATATGCAGGGATTCTGAAGGAAAGAGCGGAGGCGGGATATGGTGATCTCGAACGGGGAATTTTCCAGGTGGATCTGCCCGCTTTTAATCGCTCCGACCGGTGTATCTCCTGTCATCATGGACTGGAGGATCCCTCCATGCAGGATTTGCCGCAGCCCCATACGAGTCATCCCGGAAATTTCTTGATGGATCATCCGGTTCAGCAATATGGATGTACCATCTGTCATGGCGGACAACCCGGGGCTCTTTCCTACGAGGAGGCTAAGGGCCACCTGGATGAAACTCACTGGCCCTATCCCATACTGGAACAGCCTTATATCCAGGCCTCCTGTGGCAAGTGCCACCTGGCTATTTTTAGTGAACAGGAGATGGACAGACAGGAAAATGATCCGGCCGGACCCATGGGAGGAATGGAGGTTTTCCTGAAGGGGAAGACCATCTTTTCTGCGGAAGGCTGCCTTGGATGTCACCAGGCCAGGGGCGTAGGAGGCATCCTGGGTCCTGATCTTACCGAGCAGGGAGAGAAAACCAAGCATGAGTATAGCTTTCAGAATGTACAGGGTGAGCAGACCATCTCCAACTGGTTAAAGGAACATTTCAGGGATCCCGAAATGGTGTCACCTGGTTCACAGATGCTCAGGATTGACCTGGATGAAGGGGAGATGGAGGCGCTGGCAACATTTGTAATGGGCCTGGCCAAGCCGGATATCCCCTTTGAATACTTTTCCATGGCTACACTGAATGAGTTTAAAGGGCACCGTGAATTGTTGAATGGAAAGGCCGGTTTTGCTTATCTCTGTTCTGCCTGTCACGGCAAACGTGGGGAAGGTAAGGGATATGAAGAATTTAAAACAGGAATCCCGGCCATTGGGAACCCGGATTTTCTCAGGGTGGCCTCCACCGATTACATTCGATTTACCATTGAGAAAGGGCGCAGCCTGCGCCAGATGGGTAGCTGGGCAAAAAATGTCTCCGGGCTGAATCCTGCCGAACTGGATGGAATCGCCATAGAGCTGAAGCAAGAGGTCCGTAGGGACAGCAGCAGAGATTTTTCAGGGCTTCAGGAGAGCAGCAACAGGGGGGGTGCCCTGTATGATCAGTTCTGCATGGCCTGTCACGGGGAAGAAGGCAAAGGAGATGTTGCAGTGGCCCTGAACCAGGATGGGCTTCTCGGGAAAGCCAGCGATCAGTTTATCATGGAGACTATGCTCAATGGAAGGGGAAATACGGCTATGCCTGCCTGGTCTGTGCTAAGTAATCAGCAGCTGGTCGATTTACAGGCCCATATCAAATCCTGGCAGACGAAGCGTGTATCACCAGCTTCCGTTCTTCTGCCGGAACCAGATCTGGAACAGGGAGCACTACGCTATCATTTTCTCTGTTCCCGGTGTCATGGAGAATTTGGAGAGGGGGAGACAGGTCCGGCCATTATCAACAGGGATTTTCTGGAGGCAGCTGATAACAAATTGCTATACGAAACCATTGCCCTGGGCCGTCCCCACACGGCCATGTTCGGCTGGTCCACCGATCTCTATAACCAGGAGAAACTGGACAGACAGGATATCAGTAATATTATTGGTCATATGCGCTCCGGAGCAGAGGCGGATCTGAGCTATGTTTATCAGGGCAGCAATCCGGGACAGAGCAGGGATGGGGCTCTATTGTTCGAGAAGCACTGTGCCGGGTGCCATGGCACATCGGGAGAGGGACTTAAAGCGCCGGCTTTAAACAACCAGGAGTTGCTCAGCGCCTCTTCAAACGGATACCTGCTGGCCACCGTTACCCTGGGCAGATCCGGAACAGCCATGCCTTCCTGGGGCTATGGGGATGACGAACATCAGATACTCAGCGGCAATGAGCGATTGGATCTGGTAGCCTATTTACGATCTTTTCAGCGCATTCGTATTAAATTTTAGCAGTATCTGGCCTATAATTTTCGGGAGGATGGAACCTTTTTTTTTAAATCACGTATTTTGAAGTAAGTTAAATGATCAGGGTTGCATATGAGTTATAAAGTTTTCGTACTCTATTCTTATACAAACGACAAGATTTTTGTCGGCTACACCACCAGTCTGACCGATTATATGATTACCATGAATGTAATGGAGACTGATAATCCACTCTATCAGTTCAGGCCCTGGACCCTGGTACATATGGAATTATTTATCTCTGAAGATGAAGCCATGGTCAGAGAAGGATTTCTGAAAAAAGATATTGGCCAGGCATATATCAGAAGAGAGGTACTTCCCATGTTCGATTTCCAGTAAAGGTGCTATCTTTGTGCCATGTCGGAAAAAACACCAAGGAGGCTTTTTAGAAAGCTGACTCATAAATATCGTATGGTCCTTCTGAATGAGGACACATTCGAAGAGGTGGGCAATATGCGGCTGACCAGGCTGAACCTGATTGCCCTTGTGGGTATTATACTGATTCTGTTGGTGACAATAACCTATATTCTGATCGCTTTTACAAATATCCGGGAAATGATCCCCGGGTATCCTGATGCCGCCATGCGTCAGCTTATCAGGACCAATGCAATGAAACTTGATTCACTGGAACACGAGCAGACTATAAGGGACAAGTATTTTGATAACCTGAACAGGATCATCTCAGGTGATATGCCCGAAATGTACATGAATGATACCTCCGGGATGGCCGACTCCAGGGATATTAGTTTCATGCGTTCCAGCAATGATTCTTTATTAAGGCAACAGGTTGAAGCAGAGGAGCAGTTCAGGCTCAGTGTTTTGGATGACGGCCAGCCGGGTAAGAAACTTCGGGACCTGCATTTTTTCACCCCGGTGGACGGTATTATCACAGGTGAGTTTAGTCCTGCCGAAGATCATTTTGGAGTCGACCTGGTGGCTGAACCCAATGCGGTGGTGAAGGCAACTTTAGATGGTACAGTAACCTTATCAAACTGGACCCTGGAAACAGGTTATGTGATCCAGATTCAACACGATCATAAAATCATATCGGCCTACAAGCACAACGCCAGCCTTTTCAAGACAGTTGGTGAAAAAGTATCAGCAGGTGATGCAATTGCCATAGTAGGTAACTCGGGAGAGCTTACCACGGGACCGCACCTCCATTTTGAGCTATGGCACGATGGTGTCCCATTGGATCCGACCGATTATATCGCTTTTTAATCCATGCAAAAAAGAATTGCAATACTTGGCTCCACCGGATCCATAGGTACCCAGGCGCTTGAAGTCATAGCTTCACACCCTGAGAAGTTTGAAGTGGAGGTTCTGACTGCGCAAAATAATGTCGAACTGCTTATTGAACAAAGTATCCGCTACCAGCCAAATGTGGTGGTTATCGGGAACGAAGATTTATATGAGCAGGTGAAATCGACCCTGGCCAGCCATCCTATCAAAGTATATTGTGGAGCAGATGCCATTGCTCAGGTATGTACATTTGATTCGGTGGATATGGTCCTGACCGCCATGGTGGGATTCAGCGGATTAAAGCCCACCATTGAAGCGATCAGGGCGGGCAAAAGCATTGCACTTGCCAATAAGGAGACGCTGGTTGTGGCCGGCGATCTGATTATGAAAGAGGCCAGGGAAAACAGGGCCAGAATCATTCCCGTTGATTCAGAGCATTCAGCCATATACCAGTGTCTTGCCGGGGAGGGGGACAATCCGATCGAGAAGATAATCCTGACTGCTTCGGGCGGACCTTTCAGGGAGTGGGGAATGAAAGACCTGGAAGGGGTGACTCCCGACCAGGCACTTCGTCATCCGAACTGGTGCATGGGTCCCAAGATTACCATCGATTCGGCCACCCTGATGAATAAGGGTCTTGAAGTGATTGAAGCCAGGTGGCTATTTGGTGTAGGTCCCGGTCAAATTGAGGTGGTGGTCCACCCGCAATCCATCATTCACTCCATGGTACAATTTACTGATGGATCCATAAAGGCACAAATGGGTCTGCCCGATATGCGTCTCCCTATCCAGTATGCATTCAGCTTTCCGGACCGTTTTGTTTCAGATTTTGAAAGATTTGATTTCCTGAGACATTCCAGCCTGACATTTGAGAAGCCGGATACAAAAATTTTTCGTAATCTTGCACTTTCCTATGAGGCGCTTGAAAAGGGAGGAAACTGGCCCTGCATTTTAAATGCAGCCAACGAAGTTGCGGTTGAGGCATTTCTCAGAGAGAAGATCGGATTTTTAGAGATTCCGGATCTGATTGAAGGCACCCTTAACAGGTCCTCCTTTATCAAAGCCCCTGAACTGGAAGATTATTTTAACACGGACCTGCACGCACGGCGGGTCGCTGAAGAACAAATATAAGCACGAATGGATGTATTAGTAAAAATAGCCCAGCTGCTTGTAAGTCTGTCAATTCTGATAGTCTTACACGAATTGGGACACTATACCCTGGCCAGGATATTCAAAGTCAGGGTAGAGAAATTCTACCTCTTTTTTGACGCAGGATTCTCCCTGTTCAAGAAAAAGATCGGAGACACCGAATACGGAATTGGCTGGCTGCCGCTGGGTGGTTATGTGAAGATCAGTGGAATGATTGATGAATCCATGGACCGGGAGCAGATGAAGCAGCCACCCCAACCCTATGAATTCAGATCCAAAAAAGCCTGGCAGCGCTTACTGATTATGCTTGGAGGGGTGATTGTAAACTTTTTGCTGGCTCTTCTGATCTATATTCTTGTATTTTTCAAATGGGGAGAGGAATATGTTCCGGTTGACCATCTGGTGGACGGATATATGTTCGTGGATGAGTTCAAAGAGCTCGGACTGCAGAACGGTGACAGGATCCTGGCCCTTGATGGGGAAGAAGTGGAGAGGTGGATCGCCATCCATCATGATATTGTTGTAAATGATCCCAGGGTGATACAGGTCGAACGTGATGGAGTCATTATGGATCTTCATGTACCCGAAGGGATGACTTCCAAGTTATTGAAGCTGGAATACACCATGGAGCCAAGGGTTCCCTGTGAAGTCGGACTATTACTCGAAAAGGGGAATATGATCAAAGCTGGAATCGAGCTGGACGACAGGATAATTGCGGTGAACGGTACTCCCTTCCGGTTCTATGATGAGTTTATGGACTTAACAAGGCAGCAGCCTAATACCTCCTTTGAGCTCACTGTACTGCGCGCTGGAGATACACTTGTGATTCAAACGGCAACAGATGACGATGGTAAATTTGGTTTTTACAAGAAGAACTACCTCAGTTATTTCGAGACAGTGGTTGTGAAGTATTCATTCTTTCAATCCATCCCGGCTGGAATCAACCGCGGATTCGAGATTACCGGATCTTATCTCAAGCAGCTGAAGATGCTGTTCAAACCGGAGACCAAGGCATATGAAGAGCTGGGAGGATTTATCAAGATTGGAAGTATATTTCCCTCCACCTGGGATTGGGAGCGCTTTTGGAACATGACCGCTTTCCTTTCCATTATCCTGGCAATTATGAATGTGTTGCCCATACCTGCCCTTGACGGGGGGCATGTGATGTTCCTTATGTTCGAGATTATCACCGGAAGAAAACCGGGGGATAAGTTTATGGAATATGCTCAGATTGTTGGTATGATACTGCTGTTGAGTCTGCTGCTTTATGCGAATCTGAACGACATCATTGGATTATTTAAGAATTAGAACAATTATATTGCTATTTTTGTAGTACAAACCTTATAAATAATATAGATAGATGGAAGCTTTTATAACCCTTGCAATAGGAGTGTGGCAAATTGTAGTTATTGTTTTGCTTGTTCTGCTGCTGTTTGGCGGGCGTAAGATCCCCGAGTTAATGCGTGGTGTGGGCCAGGGAATGCAGGAATTCAAGAAAGCCACTGCGGAAAATGCCGATGACGAGATCATAGTGGACGATGAAGAGGACACTAAGAAAGTCAAAGATGGTAAAAAGTAATACCCTACGAAATTATAAGGCCTGTCTGCTGAAACAGACAGGCTTTTTTGTCCTTGTTGGTTTTGTATTGCTTGCATGTTCATGCGACACATTACAGCAACAAGGAGGAATGGCCGGGAAGATTATGCCCAATGTGACTGGAGGTACCGGTGAGGTGCTTGTAGTAATGGATCAGTTTAACTGGGATAATTCGGCTGGCGATCTGCTTCAGGATATTCTGAAGGAGGAGTTTCCAGGGCTTCCCCAATCAGAGCCAATCTTTGATGTGATTCAGGCGACAGCATCTTCATTTGATGGTGTATATCAGTTTCATCGTTCCATCGTACTGACAACTGTATCCTCAGGGTTGGAGCCAAAGATCAGGTACCGGGAAAATGTCTGGGCAAAGCCTCAGATTATGGTTCAGATCGAGGCTCCAACTGCATCGGCTTTAAAAGAACTGATCAGCGAAAATGAGGCACAAATCCAGAGCTTTTTGATTCAGTATGACAGGAACCGGCTGATGAATGTCTATGAGGATTCAAAGGATCCGGCCATTCAGAAGGAAATTGCCACTCACCATCAGGTGCGTCTGGCCATTCCCAGGGGATATAATTTGGATTTCAGTAAGGAGGATTATACCTCGGTTTCCATTGAAGCTCCGGATCTGTCACAGGTGATCCAGGTTTATGATTATCCGGCCAGTGGTCCTGAAGACCTGAATACAGCCAATATAATTGAAAAACGGAATCAGTTTACGCAAACCTACGTCAAAGGACCAAGAGAGGACTCCTATATGGTTATAGCAGGGATGTATGCTCCCATCGCCTACGATCTGAAGATTAACGACCGGGATGTGATTGAACTAAGGGGTTTGTGGGACCTTGAAAACGGATTTATGGGCGGGCCTTTTGTGAGCCACTCCGTATATGATGCTAAGCGTGGACGAATTGTAACGGTTGATGGTTATGTGTATCATCCCAACCAGAAGAAGCGCGTGAAATTAAGGCAACTGGAAGCGATTATCTACTCCATGGAGATTATTTGATCGCCCGGGATTACCGTGATAAACTTGTATATTTTATTATTCTGCTTCCGGAAGGCACCGATCTTTTAGGTCAGGCTATCCGGTAACAAACAAATTTGGCTTCTCGAATTCGAAGAGCGTAGGATAATCTTCATCAAACCTTTTCAGGATCCCGGTCATGATGACCTCCCGCATAAATTTAGATTTGTTTTTGATCTTATACTTTTCACAATAAAGGTTGATTGCTTCCTGCTCCCTCTGGTTGAAGAGAATTGAGGTTCTATGGGTCCTCCGGAGTTTCTCGTTGTTATTCTGATCCACTTACGTATTGATTTTGGTTGGCTAAAAATAACCAAAGACTGCTGGAATGTCCCTTCCTGCTCCTATATACAATCAACAACTTCCTAACATTTGAAAATATTTAAAAATATATAGGAGTAAAAAACACCATATAGTATAACTTAAATAATTATACTATAGTAAAATAAATAATTGTATGCATGTAAAAATGTATGTAAAAATGAAATTGAAGCTCAGAATCTTAATGAAAGTTGACTCAGAGAGCCAGCCTGGCAGGGCAGGCCCCGCTTCTCCAGAAAAATAGTAGCTACTGTCGATACACTCACAGGTCTTCGAAGAAAAAGTCAATTTATTCCTCCAGTACAGACTTAATTTCTGAGGGGCGAACCAGGCCCAGCAGAAACGCACTGGCGATGCAGGAAAGCCCTAGAAGCAGTAGCCCGGGGATCCATTCCTGAATACGAAGCGTCAGATAGCCTGTTAACATGTTGATGGCAAGAAAAGCTGCCAGTTTTATGAAGATGTCTTTGTTTGATGGAATATTTAGCAAGCGTACCGAGAGAAGCATTTGCACAATGGCAAAGAAAGCCTGCGAGACCATACTTGAGATTGCTGCTCCCAGGGCCTGGTGACGCGGAATCAGGATCAGGTTCATAATTATGTTCAGGATGACTGTAGCGGCTGCCACAATATTCAGATGCCGGAGGTTACGATTTGCAGTCAGCAGGCTACCATAGAGATAACTGATGGAGACAAAAATAAATCCGATCATCAGTATCCCGAAAATGATTGAACTGTATGGAGCATGTGACCGGTAGAGCAGATCAATGATTTCGAATTTGTAGAAATAGGCGATGCACGCAACAGAGAGTCCGGTTACCATCAGCAGGGGCAGCGCAGTTCTTACCAGCTCATTTAGATCCTGTTTTAACTGGATCATCCGGGAGAACATGGGAAGCAGCAGCATGGCAAACAGCAGTGAAAACTGGGTGGCGGCCTCGAAGATCCTGAAAGACTGTGCATAGATTCCTGCCTGTTCAGGGCCATCTTCCAGGAGGCGTTCCAGCATCACCGAATCCACACGGTTAAAAAGAGCCATCAACAGGATAAGCAGGGCAAAAGGGTAGCTGGCCCGGAGTATCCTCAGAGAAGAGGCCAGGCTGAAGAGACGAATAAAAGAGCCCGATCTGAAGCGGACAATCCCAGCACTTGTAATAAGTGTAAGAATGTAGGAAACGGTCTGAGTATATATGAACCATTCAATCCGGAAGGGTTTGCTGCTTATATTCCCCCAAAGGAGCAGCCCGGTAAAAAGGATCATCAGACTGCGGTCCATGACCGACAGAAGGCTATCGGTCCGGTACAACTGTAAGCCGCTGATATTGGTTCTGAAATAGAGGATAAAGGAGGCCAGGAACTGATTCAAAACCAGTATCCAGAGCATTTGGAACTGTTCCTGTGAGTATCCTAGGATTTTCCCGGATATGAGCACCACACCCGCATAGATAAGGGAAAGAAACAGTTTTAGGGGGATGATGGCTGCAAGGTTCTCTCTCAATATAGCGTGGTCCCTGGCAATGGCACGGTTGTTATAGTTATTGATTCCCACATCAAGCAGCATGTTGAGGATAAATGCAAAGTTGAAGAGAGAAAAATAGAAACCATAGATCTCTTCGCCCACCTGGTTCTGCACTCCCACCTCAATACCAAAGAACCAGATTGGTTTGATCAGCAGGTTCAGGAAGATCAGCAGTGCCAGGTTGGTGATGAAGTGTTTTTTCAAACTCAGGCGGTTAAAATATTTTTTAAATCAATACAAATGTAATAAGTTCGCCACATAATTATTAGGGACACTTTGGACCAGGAGATAAAAAGAAGAACGATTGCAGTAAATACCAGGCTTCTGATGCCTGGAAAGTTGGATGGTATTGGCTGGTTTACTTTTGAAACCTTAAAGCGGATAACCAGCGCGCATCCCGAAGTAGATTTTGTTTTTCTGTTTGATCGCAAATACAGCAGGGAGGTGGTTTTTGGGGAAAATGTCAGCCCGGTGATACTGGGCCCGCCCACAAGACACCCCTTTCTCTGGCATATCTGGTTTCAATTGCGTGTCAAAAGATACCTGAAGAAGACAGGGCCGGATCTCTTTCTTAGTACAGACGGATTTATTCCTCTGTGTACAATTACACCATCTGTATCGGTAATACACGATATTAATTTCGTTCACCGCCCGGGCGACCTTCCCTGGCTGGTAAGGAAGTACTACAGGTACTATTTTCCGAGATTTGCCCACAGGGCTACCCGCATCGTCACCGTTTCAGAATATTCCAGAAGGGATATCATAAATCAGTATGATGTTCCGGAATCGAAGGTTGATCTGGCGTATAACGGAGTTAACGAAGGCTACCATCCGCTTACTGTGGAGCGTGTTGCGAAAGTACGCAAAGCATACTCCGGCGGAGCTCCATATTTTGTTTTTGTTGGGAGCATCCATCCCCGCAAAAACATTACCAATCTGCTGAAAGCCTTTCAGCTTTTTAAAGATGAAAACAAAGGCAGATTTAAATTGGTGCTGGTGGGAGAGAAATTCTTTTTAACTAAACCCATGGAGGAACAGCTGGAGAGAATGGAGAACAAAAAGGATGTAATTTTTACGGGACGACTTAGCCCGGATCAATTGAATGATGTCCTGGGCGCTGCATGGGCTATGACCTTTGTTCCTTATTTTGAAGGATTTGGAATCCCGATCCTTGAAGCCATGACATGCGACATCCCTGTAATTGCATCTAAAGTTACCAGTCTGCCCGAAATAGCTGGAGATGCAGCGCTATTTGCTTCCCCTGATAGTCCGGGGAGTATCAGAGACGGAATGATCCGGATTGTTCGTGAGGAGGGATTACGTGATGAACTGGTAAAAAGGGGACGGGAAAGGCGAGAGTTATTCAGCTGGGACCACACTTCGGAGAAACTTTGGGAAGCTGTGCAGAAGGTCTTGGATGCCCATGCTTAGACCATTTCATATTGAAGGAGCTGTGGAAGCCGGTTGCGATGAGGCTGGCAGGGGATGTATTGCCGGGCCTGTGTTTGCCGGCGCAGTTGTTCTCCCTCCTGACTTCAGCAATCCGGTACTGGACGACAGCAAAAAGCTCTCTGCAAAGAATAGGCAGCACCTGCGTGGGCTCATTGAACGGGAAGCTTTGAGCTGGGGAGTCGGGATGGTTGATGAAAAGGAGATTGATCAGATCAATATTCTGAACGCTTCTTTTCTTGCCATGCACCGTGCCCTGGGAAACCTTAGACTGAAGCCCACCTATCTGCTAATCGATGGGAACAGGTTTAAACCTGAGGGAGATATACCCTACTCCTGCATTGTAAAGGGTGACGGTATCTATGCATCCATCGCAGCTGCCTCCATACTGGCCAAAACCCACCGGGACGAATACATGTCATACTTGCACCGGGAGTTTCCGGAATATGGATGGAATAAAAACAAAGGGTATCCCACACGGGAGCATAGAAAGGCCATATATGAACATGGGCCCACTCCATACCACCGTCGCTCCTTCAGGCTGCTGGACGACCAGATGCAACTGGACTTCTCTTAAACATGGGGACTTGCTTACAAAACACCTGATTGCATGATGGTTTCAGGAAGAATTTTACAATATTTGCAAATCATTTTCCCGGAATTGTTTTATCAAATCAAATAATTATTGCTGATATGAAAAAGATTTTAGTTCTAGTGACTGCACTGGTTTTCACCTTTCAGGTTCGGATTCATGCGGATGAAGGCATGTGGCTTTTGAGCCTTATAGGCCAGGTGAATATGGATGAGATGACCGAATTAGGTTTACAGCTGACTGCCGAACAGATTTACAGCATCAATCAGGCAAGCCTGAAAGATGCCGTGGGAGCGCTGGACCGCGGCTCCTGTACTGCCGAACTTGTATCGCCCGATGGTCTTTTGCTTACCAATCATCACTGCGGCTATGGTGAGATCCAGAATCACAGTTCGCTGGAGCATGACTATCTGAAAGATGGCTTTTGGGCCATGAGCAGGGAAGAGGAACTTCCCAACGAAGGAAAAACCATTACCTTCCTGGTGCGGATGGAAGAGGTGACCGACAGGATTGTTCCCGAGTTGAATGAGAATATGGGAATGCAGGAACGAGCCTCCAAGGTTCGTTCCATAACCCAGGCCATCATCACAGAGGCGACAGAAGACAATGCCTACGAAGCATCAGTACGAAGCATGTTTAACGGGAACAGGTATTTTCTTTTTGTAACTGAAACCTACAGGGATGTTCGCCTGGTGGGCGCACCACCTGAATCCATCGGAAAATTCGGACATGATACGGACAACTGGATGTGGCCCCGTCATACAGGAGATTTCTCCATGTTCAGAGTGTATACGGCTCCGGATGGTTCACCGGCCGATTATAGTCCGGACAACGTACCCCTGAAGTCTAAACATTATCTGCCCATCTCTTTGAAGGGCTATGATATTGGTGATTTTGCCATGGTAATGGGTTTCCCCGGAAGCACTTCCCGTTATATGACATCCTGGGAGGTTCAGGAATCCCTGGAAATTGACCATCCCATTCGCATCCAGGTGAGGGGGATTAAGCTGGATCTGATGATGGAAGATATGATGGCCGACGAGAAGGTGAGGATTCAGTATGCATCCAAACATTCCCGCTCCTCCAACTACTGGAAGAACTCCATTGGAATGACTCAGGCCCTGAAGAAATTGAAAATCACTGAGAAAAAGCAGCAGGAAGAAGCGGATTTCACCGGGTGGGTAAACCAGAATGAAGAACGTAAAGCCATCTATGGCGAAGCTCTCAGCGATATTCAAGCTGCAGTTGAAGGCCGCAGGGATCTGCAAATAGCTTCCAGCTATGTTATTGAGGCCTATTTCCTGGGAATGGAGACCGTGATGTTTGGACGCAACCTGAGGGAACTGGAGATGGCACTTAGTGACCCGGAGCCGGATCAGGAGGAGATAAACAGGATCACCTCAGCTTTGAAGGACCGTGCTTCAGGATTTTTCAAAGATTACAATGCACCTACCGATAAGAAGATCATGACGGCCATGGTAAGCCTTTTGATTGATGAACTGGATGATGAATACCTTCCCTCATCGATTCTGGAGGTGAAGACCAAGTATAAAGGAGATGCGGTCAAATACGTGAACAACTACTTCAAAAAGTCGATCCTTACCGACCAGGTACGCTACAATGCATTCATGGACAATCCATCTCTGAAGGTGCTGGAAAAAGATCCAGGTTACAAAGCTGTTAAGGCTGCCCAGATATTATATGAGCTTGGTGGAAAGATGGCCCAGTATGAAGAGGGCTACGCCAGGGGTTCAAGGCTGTACCTGAAAGGGCAGGTGGAAATGTATCCGGAAAGGGATTTCTATTCCGATGCCAATTCTACCATGCGTATGAATTACGGTGTGGTAGGGGACTATTATCCCAGGGACGCTGTACTGTACACGCACTATACAACTCTTAAAGGGGTCATGGAGAAAGAGGATCCCAACAATTTCGAATTCGTCGTTTCCGAAAGGCTCAAGGAATTTTATCAGAGCAAAGATTACGGACCTTATGGGGTTGACGGAACAATGAATGTCTGTTTTACCACAAACAACGATATTACCGGCGGAAACTCAGGAAGTCCTGTGATGAACGCAAATGGCGAGCTGATCGGGATAGCCTTTGATGGAAACTGGGAAGCCATGAGTGGTGATGTGGCTTTTGAGCCGGAATTGCAGAAATGTATAAATGTGGATATCAGGTATGTCCTTTTTGTGATCGATAAATATGCAGGAGCAGGGCACCTGGTGGATGAAATGACACTTGTAGAGTAATGCAACCATGGGCCCGGGTGAAATAGTCATATATACAGATGGAGCTGCCCGGGGTAATCCCGGTCCTGGTGGACTGGGTGTGGTAATGCTATATGGGAATCACCGCAGGGAGCTTGCTGAAGGCTATAAGTTAACAACAAATAACCGGATGGAGCTGCTTGCTGTGATCAGAGGACTGGAAACACTGAAACGGGACGATTTGAATGTAAAGGTATACACCGATTCACGATACGTTTCAGATGCGGTAAACAAAGGATGGATTTTCAGTTGGGAGGCAAAGCGGTTTAAGAATAAGAAGAATGTGGATCTCTGGCAGCAGTTCCTCGCGCTTTACCGAAAGTTTAAGGTAGAGTTTATATGGGTAAAAGGACATGCCAGTATTCCGGAAAATGAACGATGCGACCGACTGGCCGTTGAGGCCAGTCACCGCGCATCACTTAAGGAAGATTCCGGGTATGTGGATAACAAGGATGAAACTTTAATATAGTTTTTATTAAATTTCAGTGCCAAACCGGATTCATCATGTTAAGTAAGTCAATCCTGACATACCAGGGGCCGCTTTCTTTCAGTACCATTGATTGGTTGCTGTCTGAATTCAAATTGGCTGCACAGGACCATGATCTTTCCTTCAAAACTTACAAGAAGATGATCTCCGTGATGATAGAGGCCCTGGAAAACATCTCCAAGTATTCCGACCCCATGCTTTGCAACGGTGACCTTTCTTCAAGGTTTTGCCCCTCATTTAAGATCAGCCGTAACGATTCAGCAATTGAGATGGAGGCTTCAAATCCTGTGAAAACCGGTGAAGTGAATCCTATCAGGATGAGGATAGATAAAGTGAACAGCCAGACAAGTGATGCGCTGAAGGAGCTCTATAAATCAACCATCACCAATGGAGAGTTTACTTCGAAAGGGGGTGCCGGACTTGGGTTCATCGAAATGGCAAAAACCACAGGCAGCAAGCTGGAGTATGCTTTTGAAAGTCTGTCAAAGGACTACTCCCTCTATACCTTCAAAGTTTCCATGGCCATATAGGACCAATGTACTAAAGCGTGCAGTCCCGGTTCATTTCCGTACACTTTTTTAAAGTCGGCCGGGATATTTGATTCGATAAGTAATTTATTCTAAGTGCACTAAACATTGTGGCACGAAAACTGTTTTTATTCCGAGCAATAGAAGTGATATGTGGAGGAATTTCTTTACTGTTGCCTTAAGAAATATCAGTAAGAATAAGGTTTTTACCCTGATTAATGTATCCGGATTGGCCATTGGACTGGCGAGCTCGATCCTCATCCTCTTGTTTGTTATTAAGGAGCTGAGTTTTGATCGTTTTCATGAGAATAAGCAAAGGATCCACAGATTATACATCGATGGGGAAATGGGCGAACAGGCATTCCGGGGAGCCTGGACCTCCCTGGTGATGGCCCCAACTTTTGCTGAAGAAATTCCGGAGATCGAAAGCTTTGTCAGATTTGATATTTACAACCAGAGACTGATCTGGCACGATGAGGTACGTCACGTGGAAGATCATTTTCTTTTTGCTGATTCATCGCTTTTCGATGTATTCAGTATCAATCTGGTAAAAGGAGATCCGGCCACTGCGCTTTCACAGCCCCATACAATTCTGTTAAGCGAGGAGAAAGCCAAACTCTATTTTGGGGACAAAGATCCCCTGGGACTTCCGCTGAATGTTAACAGCGACAGCAACTTCTACTACGTTAGCGGTGTTTTTGAAGCCCTGCCGGAGAATTCCCATTTTTTTGCCGATTTCATAGCTTCCTTTGAAACTCTCGATTGGGAGAGCAGTTCAACCTGGTTTTACAATTCGGTATACAGTTATGTATTGTTGAAACCGGGAGCCAGGCCTGAAAAAGTTGAACAGAAGATGGCTGATGTGATGACTGAGCATATCAGGGTGGAGCTCGAAACCATCCTTGGTGTGGGCCCCGAAGAGTGGGCAGAAGGCGGGAATCAGTATGGGGTATTCCTTCAGCCGCTGCTGGATATTCATCTTCAGCCCGATATTGAGGTGGGAATGGACTCCTGCTTCCGTCCGGTTCATGACAGGATTTATATTCACATTTTTGGACTGGTGGCATTTTTCATACTGGTAATCGCCTCCATCAATTTTATGAACCTTTCAACTGCAAGGGCAGCATCAAGAGCCAGGGAGATCGGGATCAGGAAAGCAGCTGGCTCGGATGGTTCCCTGCTGGTTCGTCAATTTCTGACCGAATCGGTTGTTTTAAGTTTGATAGCACTTGCTTTTGCACTGATTCTTGTGGAACTCTTATTACCCTGGTTTAACCTTACCATGGATCTTAATCTGAAAATGGAGCAGCTTCAGTACAGGTACCTTTTGCCTGTAGTGTTGATGCTGGCTATTTTTGTGGGACTTTTAAGTGGAATATATCCTGCTGTTTTTCTTTCCCGCTTTAATCCGGTCACCGGAATCAGGGGTGGTTTTAAGGGCAAAAGGCGGGCCGGGATTTTAAGAAACGGTCTGGTTGTTGCCCAGTTCACCATTTCCGTGGCCATTATTGTGGGGACCCTGATTGTATCCGGGCAATTGCGTTTTATGCTCAATAAGGATCTTGGATATGATAAGGAACAACTGGTGGTTCTGAAA
>Ga0180435_10001898_pt1 | contig 21462 bp, 17 predicted proteins | sample SS_ome_3_FD_132467 | JGI IMG/M metagenome (GOLD analysis project Ga0180435, IMG submission 132467) | Hypersaline lake sediment archaeal communities from the Salton Sea, California, USA - SS_3_S_1 metaG | ecosystem: Environmental > Aquatic > Non-marine Saline and Alkaline > Hypersaline >...
ATGGCGCATCCGCTACGTTGGAAGATTCTTTGCACCCTGGGTGATCGTGAGCTGTCAGTCGGCGAGATCGTGTCACAGACCGGGACCTCGCAGTCGAATATCTCGCAGCATCTCGAGCAACTGCGTAACAAGAACATTGTTACCTCGCGCAAGGAGGCCAACCGCATCTACTACCGCATTCGTAATGGAAAGTTGCTGGAGCTGGTGGGTACCATGCGTACAGTGCTGTGCCCGGCCAACCTGGATGACCGCTATCCCGGCCCGGGCAGCGACGACTGAGCAGTCCTTCTTTCCGAGCATTGAAATAACCGAGCCTTCTCCTGGAACGGGGGAAGGTAGAATGTTGATTCCTGTCGGTTGTTTTATCTCTAATGTCACTTCTTGATCGTTACCAGCAACGCCTGTTAGCGGAAGGCTTTCAGCCCGACCCGCACCAGCAGGGGATTGTGCAGGCCCTGCAGCGCTTGGCGGATGATCTGCGCACCGAACAACCTGCGAGCGGTTGGCGTGCCTGGTTTGGCGGCAGTAGCCCGGAGCCGGTGCGTGGTCTTTACGTATGGGGTGGTGTGGGTCGCGGCAAGACCTGGCTGATGGACATGTTCTTCGACCATGTCGAGGAGCCGAGGAAAGAGCGCCTGCACTTCCACCGTTTCATGCAGCACGTGCACGCGCAACTTGCCGGTATCAAGCAGAGCAACCCGCTGGAACTGGTCGCCAAGCGCATGGCGGAAGACTGGCGGCTGCTGTGCCTGGACGAGTTTCACGTGGTCGATATCGGCGACGCGGTCATTTTCGCCGGCCTGCTGAAGGCGATGTTCGAGCAAGGCATCGTGCTGGTCACCACCTCCAACGTACCGCCTGACGGCCTTTACAGGGATGGCATTCAGCGCGCGAGTTTCCTGCCGGCAATTGCGCTGTTGCAGGACAACCTCGAGGTGCTGTCCATGGGCGGGGACCGTGATTTCCGCGTGGAGATCATGTCGCAGGCCAAGACCTACCACTGGCCACATTCGGACGAGGTGGACACAATCTTGTTCGAGGAGTTTCGTCATCTGGCCCCTACCGGGCTGCAGCAGGATGGTGACTTGATCATCAACGGGCGCACGATGCCCTACCGTTACCTGGCGGACAACATGGTGTGGTTTGACTTCGAGGCGCTGTGTGGCCCGCCGCGCAGCCAGCACGACTACATCGAATTGGCGCGTTGCCAGCACACGGTATTCCTGACTGACGTGCCGCAGATGGGGGCCTCGCGCGACGATCGCACGCGCCGTTTCATCTTCCTGATCGACGAATTCTACGACCGCAAGGTCAAGTTGGTGGTGAGTGCCGAGGTGCCGGTGTCACGCCTCTACCAGGGCGAACGCCTCGCCTTCGAGTTCCAGCGCACCATCAGCCGCCTGACCGAGATGCAGACGCCCGCTTATCTCGGCAGTGCCCACCGCGGTTAACAAACCGGCCGTTCAAGCAGCCCACGCGGGGCCTGCCGCTCCTGATTAACAGCGCTTATTGGTGTTATGCCGCATCCTGACTAGACTACTTAACCTAAACCACGAACAAGTTGGTTGAGTCTCCGACAAGGACGGGCAGGGTGGCCGATGCCGGGGCATGGATAAGGGGCGGTGTTTATGGAAATCTCTGACACTGGGGCGTGGCTGCTCTACGGTGGCCTGGTTTTTGGCCTGGCTTTCGGCTTTGTATTACAGCGGTCGCGTTTTTGCCTGCTTTCCGCTTTGAGCAATTTCCTGATGTTCCGCGACTGGCGACAGGCCCATGCCTGGATGATAGCTATTGCGGTGGCTGTTGCCGGTGTTACCTACCTCGAATTCGCGGGTCTGGTGGATGTCGCACAGTCATCCTTTCGCCAGACTGCAGTCAGCGTCGGGGGCTCTCTGCTGGGCGGGTTGGTGTTCGGAATAGGGGCCGTGTTGGCCGGTGGCTGCGCCTCACGTACGCTGATCCGGGTCTCCGAGGGCAACTTCGGTTCCCTGATCGCTTTGGCCTGTTTCGGTGTGGCCGGGATGGTCACCCTGTTTGGGGTTTTTGCGCCCGCGCGCGACTACCTGGTCAGTCATTCGCAACTCGACGTGTTTGCAGGAGAGCTTTCGATCCCTGCGGTCTTAGGTCAGTCTCCGACGCTGGTGGCAGGGTTGTTGGTTGCCTCCCTGTTGGCATCGGTCTTTCTGACCGGGCGTGCTTTTCGTGACTGGCGCCTGCTTGCCGCGGGAGCCTTTATCGGCCTGCTGGTGATGCTTGGCTGGTGGTACACAGGCTATCTGCTGCTGGACGAGTTCGAACCGCACGCACCCTTCACCGTGTCGGTATCCGGCCCGCTTGCACGCACCACCTTGTGGCTCACCACTGACACGCTGACCGCAAGCTGGTTCGGTATCACCCTGGTGTTCGGCATGCTCGCCGGCGGCCTGGTTTCGGCGGTCACCTCACGGACCTGGCACTGGGTGGTGCCGGACGCGGTGCATGTGCCTCACCTGATCTTCGGCGGTTCCCTGATGGGTGTCGGTGCGGTGTTTGCCGGCGGCTGTAATGTGGGCCAGGGGCTGGCCGGGATGTCGACCCTGTCATGCTCGTCGCTGGTGGCCTTGATTTCCATACTGCTGGGAATGCGTCTGGGGCTGCTGCTGATCAATCTCGATGAATTACACCGCGACAAGCAGCGTCCTGCGGTGGCGCGACAACAGCAAACGACGTTGCCTACCAACTGACATGCCCGGGACTGGGCGGCGGGCGTGTGAGAACATGCGTGCCGTACTTTTCGTGTTTGCCTCTGCCAGTTTTGAATTTTCCAGACCTTCCCGTCAGCCAAGCCCTACCGGAGCTTCAAACCGCACTGTTGTCGGGTCATGCGGTGTTGACCGCGCCGCCGGGCTCGGGCAAGACCACCCTGGTGCCGTTGGCGTTGCTCGATCAACCCTGGCTGACGGGGCAGAAGATCCTGGTGCTGGAACCACGCCGCCCGGCAGCGCGCCTGGCGGCACGCCGTCTGGCACAGATTGCTGAATGCGAGCTGGGTGGCCTGGTCGGCTACCAGGTCCGCCTCGATCGTAAAACCGGTAAGGACACGCGCATCGAGGTGATCACCGAGGGAATACTCACCCGGCGCATGCAGGCCGATCCGGCGCTGGAAGGCGTGGGGCTGGTGATCTTCGACGAATTCCACGAACGCAACCTGCAGGCCGACCTTGGGTTGACCCTTTGTCTGGACGTTTGCGGTGCGCTGCGTGACGACCTGCGCCTGTTACTGATGTCTGCCACGCTGGACGCCGATCCCGTGTGCAAGCTACTGGATGCTGCCCATGTGCAAGCCAGCGGCCGCCAATACCCGGTGGCGGTGCATTACCTGCCACCGCAGGACAGGCGCGAGCCGCTGGCGGCGCTGCCGGGCCTGGTGCGCAAGGCGCTGGACGAGGGTGATGGCGACCTGTTGGTGTTCCTGCCGGGACGCGGCGAGATCGAACGTCTTGGCGACGAGATCGTCGGAGACTGCGTTAGCCGTGGGATGACGCTGGAAAAGCTCTACGGTGACCTGCCGGCAAAGGAACAGGATCGCATCCTCATGCCGGAATCAGGGCGTGCACGGCGGGTGATTCTCAGTACCGACCTGGCCGAGTCCAGCCTGACCATCGAGGGCATAGCCTGCGTGGTCGACAGCGGCCTGGCGCGCAAGCCCCAGTTCGACCCGAATAGCGGCATGACACGCCTGCAGCGCCAGGCGATCTCGCAAGCCTCGGCCGAGCAGCGGGCCGGGCGCGCAGGACGCCTCGGCCCTGGGCGTTGCTACCGCGCCTGGACGGAGTCCCGCCATGCACGGCTGCTGGCAGCCAGCCCGCCCGAGATAGCCAGCTCGGACCTGGCAGGCCTGGTGATGGAACTGGCGCTGTGGGGTGTGAGTGATCCGGCGGCGCTTAGCTGGGTGGATGCCCCGCCACCAGCGCACTGGCAACAGGCCATCGAATTGTTGCAGCGACTCGATGCGCTCAATCCTGACGGTACGCTCAGTGCCTTGGGTAAAGGCATGGCAGGCTTCGGTGTGGAGCCGCGACTGGCACGTTTGCTGGCTGCGGCCGAAGATGGCGTCGAGGCCCAGTTCGCCGCAGACCTGGCGGCATTGCTGAGCGAGCGTGACCTGCTCGCCGGGCGCAAGTCGGTGGGCGTCGACCTGGCGTTACGCCTGCAACTGCTGGTTGACTGGCGAACCGGCAGCGGCGGAAAGGGCGCAGACAGGCGCCGTATCAAGGCGGTCGATCAACTCTCGGCGTCGCTGTTAAGGCAGTTGGGCATCCGCAGGAAGCAGGGTGCTGCCTCGCGCTCGCCCGAGGAGTTGCTATCGTTGGCCTTTCCCGACCGGGTTGCCCGCAGGCGCGCCAATGGCCGCGGTCGCTACCTGCTGGTCAATGGTCGTGGTGCCGTCCTCGACGAGGCGGATGCCCTGGCCGACGCCGAATGGCTGGTGGTTGCGGCGCTGGACGCCGGGCAGCGCGAGGGACGCATCTGGTCGGCCATGTCGATCGACTTCGAGGCCCTGCAGGCCACCCAGGCACACCATGTCGAGACGCGCCAGGAGCTGGCCTGGGACGATAAACGCGAAGGCGTGGTGGCACGCAGCCTGAAGATGCTCGGCGCCATCTTGCTGGATGAGAAAGTCGCCGAACCGGATGACTTGGCGGAGGCGCAGCAGTTGTTGCTGCAGGAACTGCAGCGCCGCTGGCCGCAGGGCTTGACGTGGAACGAGGCGGCCAGGCAACTGCAGCTGCGTGTGCAGCGGATGGCGCGGCTGCAGGATGATGGCGGCTGGCCGGCAATGGGTGACGAGGCGTTGCGGGCGGGCCTGTCTGCCTGGCTTGGTCCCTGGCTCGGCGATCGCCTGCGCCTGTCGCAACTGGCCGATCTGAACCTCGAGGAGTGCCTGAAAGGCTGCCTGAGCTGGGAGCAACAGCAACAGCTGGAGAATTGGTTGCCGACCCACTACACGACGCCGGCGGGCAGCCGTCGGCGTATCGACTACACAGCGGAGGATGCACCGCGTTTGTCGGTGCCACTGCAGGAAATGTTCGGCCAGACTGACACGCCATTGCTGGCGGAGGGGCGGCAGCCACTGGTGTTGGAATTGCTTAACCCGGCAGGTCGGCCGATCCAGGTGACCGGCGATCTGGCCAACTTCTGGAAGGGGGCTTACCCGGAGGTGCGCAAGGAGTTGCGTGGACGTTACCCGAAGCACGACTGGCCGGAAGACCCGGCCAATACCGCGGCCCGCCGCGGCACCGGCAGGCCGCGGCGCCAGCGCTGACAGGCTTACTTGAGGCCCTGCAGGATCTCGCGGTAGGTGTGTTCGCGGAACATGCTGTCGGAGATCTTCACGGTCGGCATGGTCAGGCAGTTGTTAAGCACCTTCATGCCGTGCACGAACAGGATCTCCGGCTTGACGTTGACGTGTGGCATGCCGCCCTGCGCCGATTTGAGGTCTTCGAACTCGACCATCACCAGGTACTCGGCCGGTACCGTGTAGCCCTCCCAGACCTCGGCCGCGCGCTTCAACTTGGTGCCGGAACTGTCCTTCAGGTCCTCCATCAGCGATTCGACGGTGGCGTGCCCGCTGCCGAGGGTGGACAGGCCGACGCGCTTGAGGATCTGGTAACCGATGACGCCGGAGGTGGCCTTGAGCATCTCCATGGTCTGCTGCTCGCCTTCCTCGAACTCGCCTTCCTTACCCGGCTTGATGTGGTGCGTGGCCAATACGGTCACGGTCTCGCCGGAGTCCATCGCATAGCCATCGGTGTTGCCGTTGTTCTCGAAGCCCAGTTTCATCATCTGGTTCTTGGAGATCAGCTTGGGCAGGTCGCTCTTGACGATGCGGTAGATGGGTTCCTCCGGCCCGTCCAGCAACATGCCGCCGCACTTGGCACAGGATTCCACCACCACGTCCTCGAAGGTCTCGTGGAAGTCCTCGTGCGCCTCCCAGGAATCCCAGTATGTGAATTGGTCGATCCAGATGTGCGACAGCTCGCTCGACATGTCGGAACTGGCGGCCCAGCGCATGCCCATGGGGCAGGTGCCGCGCTGGCGCATCAGGTCGAAGCCGCGGAAACCGGGGGTCAACGCGGTGGCCAGGCACATCTTGCTGCTGGCCTCTTTCATCATGCGCATCAGGTTGGGGTCGTTCTTGACCAGTACGCGGTTGACTGCGACGTACAGCGGAGACTGGGGTTCGGCGTCGAACAGGGCTTTCATGTCCATGGCTTTGGGGTTCTCTTCAGGAATGTGGGACAACGAAGGTGCTCATTTTGCGGTGCCGGGGAACATCGCGGCAAGAGGCGGGGGCGTTGGGCAGAGGTGACGCTCGTTGCGTCGATCTTGTGTGTGGTGGTCGGTCTATCCTAGTTTGCGCAGTTTTTCTGCGATCAGCCGGTGGCCGTTCGCGTCAGCCCAGTCGAGGGCGGATTTGCCTTGCTTGTCCAGGAAGCGGTGTTCGGCCCCGGCTTTCAACAAGGTATCGAAGCTGTCCAGGTGCCCGCGCTTGGCCGCCCAGATGAGTGCGCTCCAGCCACGGGTCTGCTCACGGCGATTGGGGTCGGCGCCGTATTCCAGCAACAGTTCCACGACCGCCGCGTGATTATTCGACGCGGCAAGCATCAGTGCGGTGTAGCCGCCCTTGTCGCCGAGGCCGGTCTGCGCGCCGGCATCGAGCAGGCGTTGCACACTTTGCAGGTGCCCGTTCTGCGCGGCCTTCATCAGGGGCGTCCAGGCGCAGCTGTCACGCACATCAACGAGCGCAGACTGCTCCCGACCCAACAGGTGGTCTATCCGCGGCAGGTCGCCCAGTTCCGCGGCCAGGATCAGCGGGGGCTCGGGCGGTGCGGCGGGATCGATCGGTTTCTGCGAGCAGGCGTTGAGGACTGCCGCCAGTACCAGCAAGCCTGCGAGGAAGCGGCGCGTTGGCATGATTGTCATTCTCGAATCGGGACTGGCAGTACATGTTGCCGGGCCGAGGATCGTCGGCCAATGCGATTTCTCAATGTGATTTTCAACAAAGAGTCTATAAATACCCTTTATTGAAAAGGCGGTTAAATCTCGCTGTGGCTCGGCCGTTGAGTGCCAGGGACTTGCTGGGCAATAAATTGCCCTTATATGCTATCAGTCTGAATTCAGTTATCGAGGGTCATGATGAAACCTGTTGCCTGGAATCTGCTTGCAAAAGCCCTGATAGGGGGTGCCGTGATGTTGCTGGTGTCTATGGCGGCTATTTCCGAGCCACTGGCGACTGCCACTGTGGAGCGCGTGGAGGTGCCCCGCGTCTATCGCCTGGATGGACTGGTAGAGGCCATGCACCAGAGCACGGTCTCGGCCCAGACCAGCGGGCAGGTGACGCAAGTGGCGTTCGATGTCGATGACCTGGTGCACGCGGGTGACGTGATCGTGGTGATAGAGGATGCCGAACAGGCCGCCAGCCTGGCATCGGCACGTGCCAATCTGGCCGCTGCCCAGGCGCAGCGAGCGGAAGCCGACAAGGAGTACGAGCGTATCAAGCGCGTGTTCGAGAAGCAGGTGGTGTCCAAGTCGGCCATGGACAAGGCGACCAGCGCGCGCGAGTCGGCGCGTGCCCAGGTTGACGTGGCCAAAGCCGCACTGGCGCAGGCGCAGCAGCAACTGGCCTATACCCAGGTTCGCGCGCCCTACACGGGCATCGTGACCGAGCGCTTTGTCGAGGTGGGAGAGACCGCTTCCCGCGGGCAGCAATTGATGAGTGGTATTTCCTTGGAGCAGCTGCGCGTCAACGTCGATGTGCCACAGTCACTGATCAACTCCGTGCGCAAAGAACAGGATGCGATGGTACAGATCAACGGCACCTGGGTGCCGGTCGAGAAGATCACCATCTTCCCGGTTGCCGACCGGGCTACGGACAGCTTCCGCGTACGTCTGGATCTGCCGGAAGGCATCGAGGGCGTGTTCCCGGGCATGTACGTGAAGGTGGCGCTCAAGGTGGGTCAGCGCAGTGCCCTGGTGGTGCCGCATACCGCGGTGGTATTCCGCTCCGAGGTGATCGGGGTGTACGTACTGGACGGGCAGGGGCGCGTGAGCCTGCGCCACGTACGCCTGGGAACGCCGTTACCGGACACCCGCTACACGATTCTTTCCGGACTCGATGCTGGCGAGACCGTTGCCCTGGATCCGCAGGCAGCGGTGGTTATCTTGAAAGAGCAGCGCAAGGAGGCTGCCGCGCATGAGTAAGATCGGTTTCTCCGGCGGCGTCGCGCAGCGATTCCAGGCAACCCAGATCACCCCGCTGCTGGCGTTGGTCGGGTTGTTGCTGGGGGCATTCGCTGTACTGGTCACGCCACGCGAGGAAGAACCCCAGATCAACGTGACCTTCGCCAATGTCTTCATCCCATTCCCAGGCGCCTCGGCGCAGGAGGTCGAGGCCCTGGTGGCCTCCCCGGCAGAGCAGGTATTGAGTGAGATCGACGGCATCGAGCACGTGTATTCGACGTCGTCTCCGGGCCTGGCTGTGCTGACGGTGCAGTACCTGGTCGGTGAGAACCGGACCGATGCCATCGTGCGCCTGTTCAGCAAGATCTACTCCAACCAGGACTGGCTTCCGCCAGGATTGGGTGTGGGCCAGCCGATCGTCAAACCCAAGGGCATCGATGATGTGCCCATTGTCAGCCTGACCCTGTGGTCGGATGACCCGAGCAAGGGGGCCTACGAGCTCGGTCAGGTGGCGCATGCAATAGAGTCCGAACTCAAGCGCGTGTCCGGTACGCGCGACATCTACACCATTGGTGATCCGCAGCGCGTGGTCAGCGTGAAACTCAATCCGCAGGCGCTGGCCTCGCGCGGGCTGGACCCGCGTGACCTGCGCGCGGCGCTCCTGGTCGCCAACAGTACCCGCGACAATATGCCGGTGGTGAGCGAGGGCGAGGAGATGCTGGTGCAGGCCGGCGTGTTCCTCAGCCACGATGCAGAGATCCGCAACCTGGTGGTTGGGGTATACGACGGCAAGCCGATATTCCTGCGCGATGTGGCGACCGTGACCGAGGGTGTGGACACCCCGCGTGAGTACGTCTGGACGGGCCCCGGTCCGGCAGCCGAGGGCAGCTTGGCCGAGGTCGGCGAGTCGCCCGCAGTAACCATCGCCATTGCCAAGAAGCCAGGCACCAACGCGGTCGACATTGCACGCAGCGTGATCGAGCGTTTCGAGCAATTGCGCGGCATCTACATTCCGGATGACGTAAAGGTACAGGTCACCCGAGATTACGGATCGACCGCCGACACCAAGGCCAAGAAACTGATCAGCAAGCTAGTGTTCGCCACCGCCTCGGTGATCCTGCTGGTGTGGTTGGCGCTGGGCTGGCGCGAGGCAATCATCGTGGGCGCGGCCGTGGTCGTGACTCTCGCGGCGACCCTGTTCGCCTCCTGGGCCTGGGGGTTCACCCTCAACCGTGTGTCCCTGTTCGCGTTGATATTCTCCATTGGCATCCTGGTGGATGACGCGATCGTGGTGGTGGAGAACATCCACCGCCACATGAGCCTGGGGGCGAAGAAACTGCTGGATGCGATCCCGGCAGCAGTCGACGAAGTTGGCGGGCCGACTATTTTGGCGACCTTCACCGTGATCGCGGCGCTTTTGCCGATGGCCTTCGTATCCGGCCTGATGGGACCCTATATGAGCCCGATCCCGATCAATGCCTCGATGGGTATGCTGATCTCGCTGGTAGTGGCGTTCGTGTTCACTCCCTGGATGGCGAATCGCCTGCTGGCCCCGGTAGCGCACAAGTTCGCCGCGCATGGTGGGGAGCATGCCAGCCCGGGGCTTGGCAAGCTGTTCGGCAGTGTCATGTCACCGTTACTGGACCCGCAAAAGGGTCGCCGCAACCGCTGGTTCCTCTTGATTGGCATCCTGGTGTTGATCGCCGCCTCCATGGCGCTGGTGGCGAGCAAGTCGGTGGTGCTGAAGATGCTGCCGTTCGACAACAAGTCGGAGTTCCAGGTGGTGCTCGACATGCCGGAAGGCACCACGCTGGAGCAAACCACGCGCGTGCTGCACGAGATCGCCCACTACATTGGCGAGGTGCCGGAGGTGCACGACTTCCAGGTCTATGCGGGGACGGCGGCACCGATCAGTTTCAATGGCCTGGTGCGCCAGTACTACCTGCGCGAGGGAGCCAGCCTGGGGGATATCCAGGTCAACCTGGTTGACAAGAAGGACCGCGATCGCAAGAGCCACGAGATCGCCTTGAGCGTGCGCGAGCCAGTGCAGGCGATCGCGCGCAAGTACAACGGCAATGCGAAGATCGTCGAGGTCCCTCCCGGTCCACCCGTGATGTCGCCGCTGGTTGCCGAGGTATATGGCCTCGATTACCCCGGCCAGGTACAGGTGGCCAAGGCGGTGCGCGCGGTATTCGAGTCGACCGAGGATATTATCGATGTGGATGACTCGGTCACCTATCCCTCGACCAAGGGCGTGGTGATCGTGGACCGGGCCAAGGCGGCCAAGCTGGATGTACCGCAGAGCACCGTGGTGGATGCACTGGGTATCGCACTTGGTGGCGAAGACATGAGTTTCATCCATGCCTCCAACCTCAAGTATGCCGTACCGGTGCGAGTACGCCTGAGCGAGGCCGACCGGGCCGACTTGGGGCAGGTGCTGTCGCTCAAGGTGCGCAGCAACAGTGGGCGCATGGTGCCGCTGTCCGAGATCGTCACCGTGGTGCCCAGTACCCGCGAGCAGAGCATCCAGCACAAGGACCTGCTGCCGGTGGTGTATGTCACCGGTGACATGGCAGGGGAGACTGACAGCCCGCTGTACGGCATGTTCAGCATCTCCGATACCCTTGAACAGAAGGGCGGCCCGGACCAGTGGCTGCTCAGCCAACCGGAGAACCCCTACGCCTACACGATCAAGTGGGACGGCGAGTGGCAGGTGACCTACGAGACCTTCCGCGATATGGGAATCGCCTACTCGATTGGCCTGTTGCTGATCTACTTGCTGGTCGTAGCGCAGTTCAAGTCTTACCTGGTGCCGCTGGTGATCATGGCGCCGATTCCACTGACCATCATCGGCATCATGCCGGGGCATGCGATCCTGGGGGCACAGTTCACAGCAACTTCTATGATCGGCATGATCGCACTGGCCGGTATCATCGTGCGTAACTCCATTCTGCTGGTGGATTTCATCAACCAGCAGGTGCGAGAGGGCATGGGTTTCGCCGAGGCGGTGGTCAACTCGGCCGTCGTGCGTGCCAAGCCTATCGCCTTGACCGGCTTGGCCGCGATGGCCGGTGCCTTCTTCATTCTCGATGATCCGATCTTTTCCGGCCTGGCCGTGTCACTGATCTTTGGCCTGTTAGTGTCGACCGTGCTCACCCTGGTGGTGATTCCGGTGGTCTATTACGGGGTGATGCACAAACGCCTGGACAAGGTACTGGCTGCCGACTGATCGTCGTGCCCCAGGCAGAAAGACGCCTGCCTTACTGGCGGGACTTGTCGGGTTGCCGCGGGCGCGATGAAAGGGCGTTGCGTGGGCAAGGTGCGTGAAGATTTTGTGAGCTGTTCAGCTTGCATTCAGTAACAAGCGGGTACATTTTTATTGAATCGCCAGGAAGCCATTTTTCGGAGTCTTTGCGAAAAAGCGTCATACTGTGACTATTGGGGAACGCCCGTTGCAGGGCGTCGTTGTTTTGTTGGGAGCAGCAATGGTTTTCCCGGTCGTCGATGGCGAACGGGAACAGGTTCAGGAGAATTAGAATGAAGTATCAAGCAATCGCAGCGCTTGTTGTGTCCGGTGCTCTGGTAACGGCAGGGTGTACGCAAAACGATCCGCATCAACGCACCAAGACCGGCGCGGCTATCGGCGCGATAGCGGGTGCGGTACTTGGTCACCAGCTGGATGACGATGCCGGTCGATGGGTGGGGGCCGCCGTGGGCGCACTTGCCGGTGGCGCGGTAGGTCACTACATGGACAACCAGCAACGGGATTTCGAAAACTCGCTTCGCGAGGAACGAGACCAGCACCAGTTGGAAATTGAGCGTCTGCGCGATGACACCCTCAAGTTGACCGTGGACAACGAGGTATCCTTCGATTTTGACAAGGCCGCCATCCGCTACTCATTCCGTCGGTCGCTGGACAAGTTGGCTGCCGTGATCAGCAAGTATGACCGCACCGTGGTACACATCGTGGGTCACACGGATGCTATCGGTAGCAGGGAGTACAACCAGCAGTTGTCAGAGCGCCGTGCACGTTCCGTTGAGGACTACCTGGTCTCGCGAGGCGTTAGCCCTTCACGACTGCAGGCCTGGGGCAGGGGTGAAGACGAGCCGCGCGCCAGCAACGATACCGAGGCCGGCCGGCAACTCAATCGCCGGGTAGAGATTTTCGTCAAGCCGGTGATCGAGGGGCAGGAGCAGCGCGCCTATGACAGGCCGAGCTACTACTGAGCAGGCTTTTGCATCAGCAACAAAAAAGCCCTGTCATTCCTGGCAGGGCTTTTTCATGCACACTTTCAACATGTAGACGCTGGGAGTTGCGTCGAGGTGTCGGTCGGGGGTGATTCCGTCCCGGTTCACCCTGGTCATTCAAATTGCCTTTCCACCCGATGTTGAATCGAGAATGTGGGTTGCTTCAGGTAGCAGGCCTTACATCTGAGAACCATCGGGTGTCCGTGGCGTTCCCCCCTGGTCCGACAGTGCCGGTTTTCTGGCCGGCGTTAACCGGAGCAAGCTCCGTTAACTTAAAAGGTAGACCGTGTGTTTCGGGAGTCGAGTGGGGGAATCCCTAGGTTTTAAGCCGACCGCGATCGGGTTGAGTGGGGAATCGGACTATTATTTTGCGGCTTTTCAGTGTGTTGCCGCATTTATTTCATCAGTATTGTGATCTTTGACTCGGGAAATAACGTCCCGACTTTTCGCTTGGGCACGTCAGCCGGCAAGCCGTTCGAAAATTCTGAAGCCGGCCAGGTAGGTGCCCGTAGCCGACCCCAGGGTGCTGAACAGGAATACCAGCAGGGTGCGGGAAACGCGATTGCGCCACCAGCCGCGCAACGCGGTGGTGTCGTGCCGCAATTGGCCGAAATCGCCGACTCGTGGTTTGCGGAGAACCAGTTCGGCGCCGGCGGTGACCATCCCGGCGCCGACGGTTGGGTTCAGGGAGGTCAGCGGCGCAGCGAGAAAGGCTGTGACCACGGTCAGTGGGTGGGCTGCCGCGAGCAGCGCGCCCAACGCCGATAGGCCTCCATTGATCAACACCCAGTCCATGACCAGCTGCCAGCCCAACTCGGTGCTGCGACTGAATCCGAGGTAGAAACCGAAAAGTACCAGGACCACGATCAGCCACGGCAGTACCCGTGGTACCCAGGACTTCGGGGGAAGAAGGTCGAGCTGCTGCAGTGTTTCCTGGGGCTCGCGGATCTTATGCACTTCCTTGCTGATGCCTTTGAGGTGGCCTGCGCCAACTACCGCCAGGATGTGTTTGTCCGGATGCTGCTCCGCCGATTCGATCAATTTGGCAGCCATATAGCTGTCACGCTCGGCAATCAGCGGGTGATAGAGATCCTCGCGATCGTGCGCAAACTCGGCGAAGGCGGTTTCGAGCATATCGCCATCCTTGAGTTTTTCGATCTCCTCTTCCTCCACGTCGTCATGCGAAACCAGGCTGGCCAGCAGGCCGGTGAACAGGCTCCAGCGTTTCCACCACGGCAGGTTGTGTGCGGTGCGGCGCAGGGTGGTGCCGATCTCGCGGTCGATCAGCAGCAGCGGCAGGTCATGTTGGCGGGCACCCTCCATCGCGGTGCGCATCTCTGCACCCGGCTCGATGCCGTACTGTTCCGCCAGGCGTTGCTGGTAGGCACCCATTGCCAGGTTGGCGGCGACCATGGAGGCTTTTCCCTGGCGCATGACCTGCAGCAGGTCCATCTGCGCCAGGGCTTCCGGTTCACTCAATGCGTGATGACGGCTGGCACACAGTTCCACGGCAACTGCATCGTATTCGCCGCTGGCGATCATGCGCTCGACGGCCTCGGCGCTCTTGCGCGAGACATGGGCGGTGCCGAGCAGGGTGATTTTGGTGTCGCCGACCCGGGTCTCGACAATCGGGTCCGTATGCGATGCTTGGGTGGCGGTTCTTTCTGCCTCGGGCGCTTCGGGCATGTACAACTCCTGATAACAGGCCGGCATGATAACCGTACTCAGGTCGCAGAAGATACTGGTGCTATTGGCGGTACTGCGCAGTAACTCGTAACATCGGCGTATTGCGCGATTGTCAGGGGATAAGGATGCGTTTGCGGATTGTGTTGTTGTTGGCGGTTTTTTTGGTTGCGGGCTGCCAGCTTGGCAATCCTTATGGCCCGGTACCGAAGGAGCTGATGCCGCAAGTGAAGCTATTCGAGGACATCGTGCGTTGGCGCGACCTGCGCAAGATGTACGTCTTTGGCAAGCCGGGCGAAAAATGGCCGGTACAGGAAGGGCTGGAAAATATCCGCGTCACCGGTTACGAGGCCGGGAGTCTTAGCGAGATAGAGCCCTGGCGCTGGGGGCAATCGGTGGTGATCTCTTACGTCCTCATCGATCGCCAGGTGGTCCGGCAGCTGCTCGATCAGCAGATCTGGGTCAGCGATGACGAAGGCAAGACCTGGTACCGGGAGAACCCGCCGCCGCAGTTCTGAGTTCTATTCCTGCAATAGCGACTGCAGCGTCTCGAGGACTTCTTCACTATCCCATTCGAAGGCGCCGAACACCGCATAGCGGATGCGGTGCCCGCGATCCAGCACCAGGGTGGTCGGGAAGGCATGTACCCCCCATTCCTTGAATACCGACGCATCGGTATCCATCAGCACCGGGAAGTCGGTGGGCCTGTCGGCCAGGAACTTGCGCATGGTGGCTGCATCCTCACCCACATCCACGGCCAGGATTTCCAGTCCGCGCTCACGGGTGGCTGCATACAGGCGTTGCAGGGAGGGGATCTCTTTGACGCATGGCGGACACCAGGTTGCCCAGAAATTCACCATCACCACCTTGCCGCTCAGGTCATCGAGGTCGACCTGTTTGCCATCGAGGGTGGCCAGTTGCAGTGGCGGCGCCTGGCGCTTGCGCGGATAGGGTTTCAGTAGCGCAGCGCCACTGACGGCCTCGGGCAATACCTCTCCGTCGGGCATGGCCGTTGCCTTGGCCGGGGTGCCGCCATGTGAATCAAGCAGCTGCATTGCCTGGTCGAGCATGCGCGGCAACTGCGCGGTGAGTTTTTCTTCTTCAGGCGAAAATTCGGCACGCAGGTTGAAGCCGTCGCCGGCCCTGGCGAGCCGCTGCAGGTAGACAGGGGCGCCGCCTTTCTCCAGTTCCTCGATGGTGCTTTTGACCCGCCAGAAGCCGCCGGCCTCTTCGGGCTGCAGCACAAAAATCGGCAGGTTGCTGGCGCTGGCCACAGGGACGTACTCTGCCTCCTCGCCACCTTGCGGGGTCTTGCGGAACAGGCGCGGGCTGACGCTGAGCAGGCCTCGCAAGCCAGTGGTCCGCTGGCTGGCGTTCTGCAGGCGATGAACGGCGTGCAACGCCAGCACGTTGACCCGGCCGGAGGCCAGCAGGTAGACCTGCTTGCCGGTTTGCAGGGCTTTTTCAATCAGTGACTGCACGACTCCCGGGTCGACTTCGTTAAGGCTATATCGCCCGGGGGTAATGAACCAGGCGCTATGCAGATCGGGTATTCGTACCTCTATCCCCAGGCTGCTCAGTGCCTCGGCAGTCGGTCCCTGGCGTGGGGACAGGCCGAATTCCGACGGCAGCCACAACAACAGGCGATTGCCCTGGGCGGGATAGATCTCGCTGCTGATCTCGGTGCCGTCATCCAGTTCCAGGGTCTGTTCCTGTGCAGTCCACGCGCTGCCGGCCAGTATCAGCCAAAGGATCAGGAGCGAGGAATAGCGATATCGGTCTGGCAATCTTGGATGCATCATGGGCGCATTATAGAGAAGCCGGGGTTTTTACCGTATCGGCGTGTGCTAGCCTTGCGCGCCAATGTCCCATACAGCAATAACGATTCCATGACTGTTCCCTTCAGCGAATTGCCTGGCCGCCATGAACGCCACTACCGTCGACGGTTGGATAATCCCCTGTTCACCACGCCTACAGTCCTCAACGATGAGGACCTGCTGGATGCGCAGCGGCTCGACCATGAAGAGATCGTTGCATTCGTGGAGGAGCTGCGCACCGTGGTGCAGCGGGCAATAGATCTCAAGCCAAACGAGGAAAGTGAAACCATCCTTGCGTTGAAGGAAGACCTGGAGCGCCTGTACGAAACTTCGGCAGGGCTTGCCGATAAACAGCAAGGTAATCAGCAGGCTATCGAGCAGCTGTTGGGCGTGGTCATGCGCACCATCGCCGGCAATGCCGGTGGTGACAGCCTGGCCGAGCAGGAACTGCACATGGAGGCGCAGGCGCGAGCCCTGCATTTCGAGATGCTGCAGACGCCCTTGGTTGCCGACCTGTTGCATCCTCAGTCGTTGATCGAAGCCGATCAACTGGTGGCTACCCTGTTGAGCGAGTCGGCTGAAGCCGTGGAGATGGCCATCCAGATGTTTGAACCGGAACAGGTAGAGCAGATTGCGGCCCAGGCCCAGGCTTTGCTCGAGGCGAGAGACCCGAAACGTGAGCTGGCTGGTGCCTGGGAAATCCTGGGTTTGCTGAAAGCCTAATCAATCTTCAGTTCGATCTCGCCGGTAACGGAGACTTCGATGCGTTGTGTGCCGGCCTCGATGCGTGGGGCTGCCACGCGTGCCATGGCCGTTGTGGCCATTATTTCGCGAGGAGGTGGCATTGGTGCATGCCCATCGTGGACCTGCAGGCTCACGATGCGATAGCCAGAACGCCCAAAGTTGCGCGCGATGTTCGTGGCGCGTTTTTGAAAACGTTTCAGCGCGGTTTCGATCAAGGCTTCCGCATGTCGACGGCGTGCTTCTTCCGAAACCCGGTAGCTGATCGATTGCACATTGAGGTGCTCTTGCAGGTCGCCAATCGTGTCCCCCAGCAATTTGCTGTCGCGGCTTTCCAGTCGGATCGACTGGTGCACCCGCCAACCGGAGATGCGCCCGTCCTTGTAGGTGGCATTGGTTCGGTAGGCCTGTGACTGGACCTCTATCTGGTCGTTACCCTTCAGCGTATCCAGCGCCTGGTTGACCACCTGGTTGACCTCGTTAGCCAGATCCTGCGCACGGCGCCCCTCGCGTTGCACGTAAAGGATCGCAACCAGGGTGTCGTTTTCCACATCCTTGCCGGCTTTCTCGCTGAAGCTGATGCGGTCGTAGGTCAGCGGCTGCGAATCTGCATAGACGATCAGTGGTAGGCCAAACGTCAGTATTGCGAGAAAGAAGGGAAGTATTTTGCGCATGGCGGATCCTTACGGTTGTTTTTGCGAAATGTTTGGCCTGGTTAACCAGCAGATGGTTCCACCAAGTCATGATAGTTTCGCCGGCGAGAAAACAAAAAGCCCCACGCCAAGATGGTGTGGGGCTTTTGTTTGGGCTTCAAGCAGTAGCTTCTACCGCCCGGGAGGCGCGATAGGTGGCCCATAGGGCGCGCCGTAGTAGTAGGGATAATCGTATCCGTAATTTGCCCAGTTGCTGTTGGCGTTGGCGTCACTGTCGGCATTACCCAGAAAGTCGGCCTGGGTACGGATGCGGCCACTGAAAGCGGCGGAGAACATGGATTCCATGTCCATCACGGCGTCGCCTCTCGCGTCGGCGCGGCTGTCCTGGTTGCCACTGGTGTACCCGTCGGTGTCGTTCCAGCCCCAGAAGGCAGAGGCCTGAGCAGAAGCGACGACAGCGGCGATGGCGATGATTTTCTTCATGCCTATCTCCTCGCGTAAAACGCGGTGTCTGGTGTCATTCGGACTCAACTGCTCGACCGAATATATGTCGCGAAGTATATAAGCGACTACTTAATTGTCAACGTACGTTCTTTGCGAGATTTCTCTCCAAGCGTTTTTTTGCGGTTCGTTGGCTGGTGGAGCTGGTGTAACTACAAGACGACCCGAGATATGTATTTTGGGCGAGTGTTGACTAACTGGCGCTCTGTCCATGACAACCTGGGCGCCCGCTGCTTGCAGCGCAGGGCGGGCAAGGTTGCAATGCCCTTATGAACGCCCAGGTCGAGAAAGTCTCTGTCAAAACCGAGGCCACCGGCGGCACCGCACTTGTTTGGCTGCGCAATGACCTGCGCGTCCAGGACAACCCTGCGTTGGCCTACGCGTTGCGCCAGCATCCGTCGGCTTTGTGTCTGTACATCGATACGACTGACTGGAGTCATCCCCCGGCTTCTGCCTGGTGGTTGCGCGGCGCGCTGCAGGATCTTTCGAGGCAGATCGACGGGCGCCTGCTGTATCTCCAGGGAGAAGAGCGCCCTGTGCTGGAGGGCGTGCTGCGCGAGTACGATATCTCTGCGGTTTACTGGAATCGGCGTTACGAACCTGGTTTGCGCGAACGCGATGCCGTGTTCAAGCAGGACTTGCGGGCACGGGGCATCAAGGTGGCCAGTTTTCCCGGCAACCTGCTGTTCGAGCCTTGGGAGGTGACCAAGGGTGATGGATCCCCGTACCGGGTTTTCACGCCTTTCTACAAGGCCGCAAGGGCCATGGGGTTTATCGATCCGCATGCCGGGGTGAGTGTGTCGGCCCTGGATTGCCTGCTGGAGGTGCCCGCGAGTAGCGCAGAACGTATCAACGGCCTGTCCACCCTGGAATGGATGCAGGGCTTCGCCGAGGCCTGGACGCCGACGCGAGCGGCGGCGCTGCAGCGCCTGCAGGATTTTGCCGACGGAGCGCTGGGTCGTTACGACGAGCAACGCAACCTGCCGGGGATCGATGGTTGTTCGAGGTTATCCCCCTGGTTGCACTTTGGACAGATCAGTCCACGTGAAATTACTCACCGGTTGAAGGACCTTGCGAATGCTGAGCCGTACGTGCGCGAATTGCTCTGGCGCGAGTTCGCCCATGTGATTCTCTATCACTGGCCGGAGAGTGTGGGAGAGCCAATGGACCGACGATTTGAATTCATGCCCTGGCGCGATGATCCGCAAGGCCTGCAGCGCTGGCAGCGGGGCCTGACCGGTGTACCACTGGTGGATGCCGGCATGCGTGAGCTCTGGCAGACAGGTTTCATGCACAACCGTGTGCGCATGGTCGTCGCGTCTTTCCTGACCAAGCACCTGCTGATCGATTGGCGTGAAGGTGCGCGCTGGTTTGAGTACACGCTGGTCGATGCAGACGTGGCCAATAATCGCATGGGTTGGCAGTGGTGCGCGGGCAGTGGCGTGGATGCTGCGCCTTACTTCCGGATCTTCAATCCGGTGTCGCAGGGGCAGCGCTTTGACAAGGACGGCGAGTACGTTCGCCATTGGGTGCCCGAGTTGAATGAACTGCCGTCCAAGTGGATTCACGATCCCTGGGAAGCACCGCCGGAGGTGTTGAAACAGGCCAGCCTGCAACTCGGGGTGGATTATCCGCGCCCGCTCCTCGATCTCAAGATGGGACGGGAGCGGGCCCTCGCAGCATGGGACGCGTTGAAGAGTCAGCCTTAAGTCTCGCGCAGCGCGTCCACATCGATTTCTTCCACCTCTGCCAGTTTTTCCAGCGCGACTTCCATCAGCCAGCGGGCCTTTGCGGTCATGGTGTGCAGGTAGGCATGCAGGGCCGCATCCTGTTTGGTTTCGTTTTCACACTGGGTGCTGTACTGCTCAAATGCTACCAGGGTCTCGATGATGGACGACATGTGGTTGGGGCATTCGCACTTCAGGGTGGTCGTGATTTGTGACAAGGCGGCCAGCTGCTCTGAACTGAAGACGCGCCTGGGGACGGGTTCGGTGCTGACCGCGTCCGGTTGGAATTCAGACGGGGTCCAGTCGATCTTGGAAGGCATGTTGTTGGCGCATAACTGCCAGATATGATCAATGGTGACAGGTGCGCGCTCGGTGATGATTTGCAGGCGGCGCAGCTGTCGCAGGATGTTGGCGGGGCTGAACGCGTAAACGACGATCAGTTGCTCGCAGCGGGTGAGCAATGCCGGGTCCTGCAGCTCGCGGACAGTGGCCCGGTCGAGGAAAGGGTATTCGATAACCAGAGTGTCGCATTCGGTTTCATCTTCGAGAAACGATTCCAGGTCGGTGTAGGTCCCTGCCAACTCCAGGCCTTCGGGCAGGCCGGTCGTGTTGTTGGCGCGTACCGCGATCGCCTTACCGACGATGCACACGTCGTGCCTGCCGCTGCCCAGCTCCGGAAGGTTGGCCGGGTGGGCACGCGACAGTCGCTGGGAAAGCTCTTGTCCTTCCAGGTTGGCCACGGTGCTGATCGCGTGCCCCTGGTCGACCAGTGTCTTGATCATGGTCAGGCGGGTTACGTCGTCCTGCGAGTAGAGCCTTCCGCCCTTTTCGGTGCGTTTTGGTTCGACCACCTGGTAGCGGCGTTCCCAGATGCGCAGGGTGTCAGCGGAGATGCCGGTCAGGCGCGACACGGCACCGATTCGGTACATGTTGTTCATCAGTTGGGTATTTCTTGTCATGGTTTTGTCCTAGTTAGTTCGACATGTCTGCCGGGTGATGTCAATCGCTCTGTTGATCGGCGCGGCATGCCTGTCCCTGGCGCAGCAGCCAACGGGTCGGGATGGCCGTCAGGGGGAGATGGGCAAATAACTCGCTGGCGCTGTCCCAGTAATCTCGATGTTCCTGCACCAGGCCTTGCGCGTTCAGGGCAACACGACTCACCCCTTCGATCTGAAGCGTTTGCTCGTGGTCGGGCTGAAAGGTCCAGCGGATGTAGGTGGTTGGGCCCTGTTGGAGGGTCTCCATTACCGAGAACCGGGTTCGTGGATACTCCTGTAAAAGGTGTTCGAAAATCCGCCGTATCGCGCGGTGTCCGCGAACATGATTGAAAGGGTCGCGAAACACGGCGTGCGCATCGAACAGTTCGTCGATCTCCCCCAGTCGGGTCGGCTGGAGGTTCTCGAAGAAATCGCAATAGCGGGCAATCAGGGCTTCGGTCATTGCAGAATCCATTTGTTCACGATGGCGAAATAAAGGCGGTAGGGCAGGCAGCGCAGAATCTTCATTGGCCAGGTTAGGCGCCGCGGAAAACTGATTTCGAAGGTGTTGTCTGGTATGGCCCTGACAATACGCACGGCCGCCTCTCTTGTTTCCATCAGAAAAGGCATGGGGAAGCGGTTCTTGCCGGTCAGGCGTGTTTGCACGAACCCATGGTTGATCACCCGTAAACGAATGCCCTGCCGGGCAAGTTCGGGTGCCAGGCATTCGGCCATGTGAACAACGGCTGCCTTGGGGGAGCTGTAGGGCGCAGCGTTGGGCAGGCCGCGATATGCAGCTGCACTGGCGTTGAGCAGAATCTGCCCGCCACCGGCATTCCGCATCAATGGCACGACTGCATCAAGCAGGTACACGCTGGCAAGGTAGTTTGTG
>Ga0180435_10001900_pt1 | contig 21457 bp, 19 predicted proteins | sample SS_ome_3_FD_132467 | JGI IMG/M metagenome (GOLD analysis project Ga0180435, IMG submission 132467) | Hypersaline lake sediment archaeal communities from the Salton Sea, California, USA - SS_3_S_1 metaG | ecosystem: Environmental > Aquatic > Non-marine Saline and Alkaline > Hypersaline >...
CTCGGTGAGATGAACAAGGTTATCTCTGAAACCAATACCGAGATGTCTCAGTATGCACCACGTTACCTGAACCTGAAGATCCACCCTGACAAGATCCGCGATGTTATTGGTAAAGGTGGTGCGGTCATCCGTTCTCTGACCGAAGAGACAGGTGCAGTTATCGATATCGATGAAGAGGGTAACGTGAAGATTTCTTCAAGCGATCTGGCTGCTGCCGAAGAAGCGAAGAAACGTATCGAGCAGATCACATCAGATGCTGAAGTCGGTGTTATCTACAATGGTACCGTTAAGAAGATCATGGATTTCGGTGCCTTTGTCGAAATCCTGCCTGGTAAAGACGGCCTGGTTCACATCTCTCAGATCAGTGAAGAGCGTGTAGAGAATGTGAGTGATAAACTGGCCGAAGGCGATGTCGTGAAAGTAAAAGTGCTCGAGATCGATCGTCAGGGTCGTATCCGTCTGAGTATGAAAGAGGCGAACGAAGAAGTCGCATAAGCTTTCTACACAGCGGGTATCAGACGCCGATTGAAGTGGCGTTTGATCGATAAAAAAGGAGCTTCGGCTCCTTTTTTGTTGCCCGAGATTAAGTTTTCATATTCTGTTGGTCTGGTATTTAATCCATATTTTACAAACTGACTGATAAGTCATGGAATAGTCAGGAGAAAAAATATCTATTGGGCTGAAAAATATTTTTTATGGGCTACACTCAGTTTAACTATAAGACCTTGGGGGATAAACATGGGTACAATAACTAATATAATTCGTGGTGTCGCTGCAACAAATCTGGTTGTTTTCGGGCTGGCAGCGTGTTCAAGTTCACCAGCACCGTGGACTCAGGCAGACGAATCACCTTGGGGTGATAAGCGTGCCAGTGAGGCAGAAAGTGTTCCGGAAGACGTTGCTGTCGTTGATGACACTTCTTATAGCGATCCAGTCCTTCTGGCCGATCCTGAACCAGAACTAGAACCAGAACCAATCGTAATGCAGGAGCCTGATGCGGCACCCGAGCCGGAAATGATTGCTCCAGTCGTGGTGCAGGACGAGCCATTACCTCAGGGCGTTATGGATATGCCAGCATCGAATTATGCCGTTCAGGTATTTGCAGGCAGCACTGAAACTAGCGTTGATAAGTACAAGGCTGCAAACGGGCTGGAGGAACTGATGACAGTGAAAACTGATCGTTCAGGATCTATCGTTTATGTATTAGTCGATATTTACCCTGATCGCGCGACTGCAAATGCAGCTGCATCAGATCTCGAAGCGAGAACAGGTTCTAAACCCTGGGTTCGCTCACTGGGAGGCCTGCAGCAGATCGTTGCTGAATAAGACAGCGTAACAGTGCTGAACTGACACGATATATCGTGTTAAGAAAAAGGTCGGGATACCGGCCTTTTTTGTGCCTGTATGTTTTTTGAAGAGTGACAAATCTAGTACAGGACAGCCTGATTTATGAGAAAATAAACAGGCTGTACCGGGTTCTGTGCTGAATGATCTACCAATGCTTTTCTGGTCGGCCGGCAGGCAGACCGTGGTGCTATTATGATGTAGTATCTACCCGCTAAACGTACTTGATGATGTGTATTCTGTACACTATGAAAAACCAGATTACAAAACTTCCCCTTGTTAAATTTGTCATCCTGCTGCTTGTCGTGATGGGCTTGAGCTCATGTGGTCAGATGATCGCCAATGCCAAGAAGGAGTTCGCTGATGACCTGTCAGCAACGATACTGGAATTCGATGATCCTGAGATCATCAAGAAGGGCGTACCGACCTACCTCATACTGGTGAGCAGTATGATCAAGGGCGATCCCGAGAACCCGGACTTGCTCGAATCCGGCGCCCAGCTCTACGGTGCTTATGCTTCCTCGTTTACGGATACCAACGAGAGTAGAAAAGCCCTGGCCAAGCGTTCGTATATGTATGCCAGCAAGGCCATGTGTATCCGTAATCCGTCTTTCTGCGATGTAAAGGATGTATCCTACTTCGAGTTCGAAAAACGTCTGATGTTGATAGAACAGTCGCAGGCTGAGCATCTGTTTATCTTCATCAGTAGCTGGGTCAGTGTCATCGAGGCCAACAGCGCCGACTGGAATGCTATTGCCGAGCTGCCAAAAGTGAAAGCAGGCATCCAGCGCGTGCTCGATATCGATGAGACGATACATAACGGCAATGCTCACCTGTACATGGCAGTTATGGAGTCGCTGTTGCCGCCAGCCCTGGGCGGCAAACCTGAAGTAGCAAAGAAGCATTTCGAACGCGCGTTAGCGATATCAGAGCAGAAAAATCTGATGGCAAAGGTACTGTATGCAGAAAAATATGCTCGCATGATGTTTGATCGCAAGTTACACGACAGATTACTCAATGAAGTCATTCAAGCTGAGACCGGTGAGGGCGACCAGGTACTGGTCAATACACTGGCAAAGCAGAAAGCGGCTGAACTTTTAGCTAGCGCTGATGACTACTTCTAAATGTTCCCTATAGTTGATTGATACGATGAAAAAATTTAAATACATAGCTCTGCTGCTGTCTATGCTCGCCTTGCTATCTCCAGCAACGTACGTACATGCTGTGACCATCAAGATTGCGACCCTGTCCCCGGAGGGTACTTTCTGGATGAAGCAGATGCGTGCGGGTGCAAAAGAGATAAAACAGAAGACTCAGGGCAGGGTGAAATTCAAGTTCTACCCGGGCGGTGTCATGGGTAATGATGAAAGCGTTCTAAGGAAGATACGCGTGGGGCAGCTGCAAGGAGGTGCGATCACTATAGGAAACCTGTCCAAATCTGTTCCAGAAACGACGATCTATGGCCTACCGTTCCTGTTTTCTGATCTCGAGCAGGCCAGCGAGGTCAGAAAAAAATCTGATCCGATGCTGATGTCATTGATCGAAGAGAATGGTTTTGTCAGTTTTGGGATCGCCCAGGGCGGTTTTACCTATTTGATGTCCAAGAACCTGATCAAGGGATTCGATGACTTGAGACAGCAGAAATCATGGGTTCCTGAGAAAAGTGATATCGGTCTGGCTGTATATGACTACATCGGTGTGGCACCGATTTCGCTGCCGCTGTCTGACGTGCTGACGGGACTGCAGACGGGGATGATCAATAACGTCATCACCTCTCCGATAGGGGCACTGGCATTACAGTGGTATACACATGTCGATTATGTCGTCGATCTGCCACTGAACTACCTGACAGCCATGCTGGTGATCGACAAGAAAGTCTTCGATAAACTGAGTGAGGAAGATCAGGCTGTTCTAAGAGAGGTGATGGGCAGGGTCTATCGTGAGATCGATCAGCAGAACCTGACTGATAACAATGAAGCTCGCAAGGCACTGATCAAGCAGGGCGTGAAATTCACCGAACTTACACCGCAAGAGAAACAGGAGTGGATCAAGGCCGGAGATTACGTCATCGATGAGATGGTGAAAAAGTACAATTATGATAAAGACTTCTACGATACGGTGATGTCGAACAGAGCTAAAGCGCCAAAATAATTAACTGCGCGCTCAGCACTGGTAGCTTATTTGTCTGAATAAGCACTTAGCTTTGTCGGTTCTAATCAACTAGAATTGAAATCATGAATCAGGCGGGCGCTACAATAATTCGCATCATCAACAGGGTGGAAGACGGTCTTCTCGTCTTTATCCTCTCCAGTATGATCCTGTTGTCCATATTCCAGGTGCTTGCCAGGAATTTCTTCTCTGAAGGTGTGGTCTGGATCGATCCGATGCTGCGGATGTTAGTGCTCTGGGTTGGACTCGCCGGCGCCATGGTTGCGACGAGGACGGATAACCACATCAGGATCGATGTTCTGCTCAAATACGTGCCTGAGCGTTTTCGTGCTTACATCCACCGTCTGGTATACCTGTTTACCTCATCTGTCTGCCTGCTTATCGCCTGGCATGCGTACCGTTTTGTGTATAGCGAGTATGAATATGGCAGTGTTGCATTTGCTTCTATCCCGACATGGGTGACGGCACTGATTCTGCCGGTAGGTTTCTTTTTTATCGCTGCTCGCTACCTGCTGCTGTTTATCAATCCTGCACTGTCATCTTCATCACGGGAAAAGTTATCACACTCCCTGGAAAAGCCTGCCCACCAGGCCGTTCATATTCACGGATCCTGTTCAGAGCAATCATCAGGGCGCAAAGCGTCGAAAGAGTCTGATTCCTGATCATGGCCGCCTCATTAGTCCTAATCCTTCTCGTTGCCCTCGGTACGCCACTGTTTGCGATCATCGCCAGTAGTGCACTGATCGGTTTTTATAATAACGAGATCGACCTGTCGGTTGTCGCGATGGAGATATATCGCATCGCGGATACACCGGTTCTGATCGCCATCCCCCTGTTTACCTTCGCCGGCTATGTATTGGGTGAGAGTAAGGCTTCACAGCGGCTGGTGCTGCTGACGGATGCGCTGCTTGGCTGGATGCCGGGTGGGCTTGCCGTGGTGTCGCTGATTGCCTGTGCGTTCTTTACTGCGCTGACTGGCGCGTCAGGTGCAACTATCATCGCCCTTGGCGCAATACTCTATCCGGCGATGAAACAGGCCGGTTATGGTGAGCGCTTCAACCTTGGCCTGATCACCTCTTCTGGTAGTCTGGGTCTTCTTTTCCCGCCATCGATCGCCTTGATCCTCTACGGGGTTATTGCTCAGCAGATGGATCTCGACCAACCTGTTGCTATCGATGACCTGTTTATCGCCGGCCTGCTACCCGGACTCGTCATGCTGGCGTTACTGATCGGCTGGAGCATGTACAAGAGTGTTGGCGACAGGATACCAACATCTGAATTTGATCTCGGCAAGCTGGTATCGGCGGTACGCCAGTCGATATGGGAGATACCGTTGCCGATCGTGCTGATAACGGGTATCTATACGGGTTATTTCGCCGTCTCTGAAGCAGCCGCAATCGCCGTACTGTATGTGCTGGTCGTCGATGTACTGATCCTCGGTGAAGTCAAGATACGCCAGCTTCCGACCATCATGCGAGACTCGATGGTGCTTGTTGGTGGCGTGATGATCATCCTGGGTGTATCACTGGCATCGACCAATTATATGATCGATGCAGAGATCCCCACCAAACTTTTCGAATTTATCCGTGAACACATCGACAGCAAGCTGACCTTCCTCATACTGCTGAATATCTTCCTGCTGGTGCTCGGTATGATGCTGGACGTGTTCTCTGCACTGGTCATCATCGTGCCGCTGACATTACCGATAGCGATAGGATACGGTATACACCCGATACATTTCGGTATCATCTTCCTCGCCAATATGCAGATCGGATACTTCACACCGCCGGTCGGCATGAACCTGTTTATCGCCAGTTATCGTTTCAAAAAGCCGATCACCGAGCTCTACTACGCGACGATACCATTCATGCTGATACTGTTCCTGGCAGTGCTCATCATCACCTACTGGCCGGCACTGACGTTAACCTTGCTCGATATTCGCCAGTAGGCATAGCTGATAGGCAAGCGGTGTGGAATTGCTCGAACGATCAATCTATTGTCCCTATTGCGGAGAGCAGATCGACATCCTGCTGGATGATTCGGTGGCTGATGAAGATTACTATGAGGACTGCTCGGTCTGCTGCCGGCCAATCCGGATACGCCACAGTGTCGACCTCGACGGCGAGCTGCTGTTGGAGGTAAGAAGAGACGATGACTGAGTTCTATGGCACAAGCATATGACTGATCCATATAAACCCATCGCCTGTGCACTGCATGATGAATATGAGATAGCTATCATGCGCAGGCAGAAGTTAACAATCACCTGGCTCGATGATGGTGGTTGCTCACATCAGTCACTGGTGCTGCCGCTCGATATCAAGGTGGAGAATGCTGAAGAGTTCCTCATCGCTGAGGACGAGGGTGGCGATCGTCTGACGATCCGCCTGGACAGGATTACAACCGATAATTAAAGCGACAGCCAGATCGACAGCTAAATCGATAGGCTAACCGTCACAGGCGCTCATAAAACTACATATGCATTTGCCACCACTGCGGCAGATCGGCAACTGAGTCGAGGGTTGCTTTTGGCTTGATGCCAAGCTCGAGATCACCCGGGGTGAACTTTCCGGTCTTGACCAGGATCGCTTTCAGTCCGGCTTTATGCGCGGCCTCTATATCACCATAGATATCATCACCGATCATGATGATCTTCTTCTTGCCAAGCAGGCTCATCGCTGCCTTATAGAACGGCTTGGCCGGTTTACCGGTTACCCTGGGTTTTCTACCTGTGGCATATTCGATGGCTTTAACAATCGGACCTGCGTCGAGCTGCAACTTGCCGTTGTTGCGCCAGTATCGTGTCATACCAAGTGCGATGAGTTTCGCATCGGGATTGTTTATCAGTAACCTGAAAACCCGGTTCATGGTTGCAAAATCCCATCCTTCGCCAAGATCACCGATCACCACAGCATCCACCTTATCGTCTTCTTCCTCATGCAGGGAAAACCGGGCGAACTCTGCCTGTGTCGACTCTGGCACGAACAGGGCAATATCCTTTATACCTTTTTCACTCATCCACTGGATTGCGGCCACTGGCGGAGTTAATAAATCATTTGTTTGGCAGTCGATACCAAAACCAGCCAGCTTTTCGACCAGTTGCTCACGCGATCTTGAGGTGGTGTTGGTGATAAAAAGGTAAGGTATCTTGTTTTTCCGAAACCAGTTGATGGTATCTGCGGCACCAGCGATCGGCGAATCGCCTTCATATAGAACACCGTCCAGATCAAATAATACTGCTGCCATAAATCACCTGCGCTTGATGTAACCGACATTCCTTACTGCTCGGTCGTACTTTTTTAGTTGACTAAACATACTAATCTACAACTATCGATACATGATTACCAGTTACGATTTCGTTATATTTTCGTAATATTTGGCCAGGCTGTTTTTCACGGCCGATTCGAATGCTGCTGAAATCTGTACCACTTTATTCGGTGAGGTGTGCCCGCTTTGCAGAATGATGTGTCCTGTTGGCAGTTTGAGTGTCTTCTGCAGAAGCCTGATGACGGCTTTATTGGCCTTACCTTTTTCAGGTGGGGCTTTTACCTTTATCTTAAGCTGGTCCCCCATCCAGCCTTCGATGCTGTCAATGGACGAAGCGGGGACAACTTTTAGCTTGATCTTCACGGCTCAGTATTATCTCAGCTACTATCTCAGGCATCAGGTTCGACACGGTGCCAGTTCTCCTCGTCGCGTATGACCTCATGCTTGGCCCAGCGGGAAAAATCTTTCTTCGTCATTACCCCCGTGCTGCGTCGATTATTACCGGCAACCACCTTGTAGATAAGCTGCTCTTCATCGGGCTGATTGATACCGGTGCTGTTCTCGTAGTCCCAGTCGATGATCTGCCGAACGGCCCACGAATCACCATAAGCGCCGTTGCTGTAGTACTTGCCTGGCACGAGGTCCTTGAAATCTTCGCCGGTGCTCTCATGACGCTGGGTGACGAGATCATAGATACGCAGCAGATCGCTCTCCGATACATCGATCAGTGAATCGATCTCGCTCAGTGCATAGACGAAATCTTCATGGGTGATTACATCGTAGGGAGAATCCGCCGTGGTGTCTTGCGGCGTCTGCCTGTTAACCAGGTAGGCGGGATAGCGTCGCCAGTTAAACAGGCAATTGAAACTGACCGCGACGAGGAGGATGACCAGCGTATTGAGCATCACCGGCGTCATGATGTACTGGTAGCCCAGTTCGATAACCTGTTCTCCACCGACTACTGCTGTCAGTGCCGTTGCGCCCCCCGGCGGATGTATGCAATGCAGGTAATACATCAGTCCAACGGCGATACCGACTGCTGCAGCCGAAGCGATATAGATATCAGGAATCAGTTTGGCACAACTGACACCGACGACGGCTGAGACGAAGTGCCCGCCCAGCAGCGCCCATGGCTGAGAGAGTCGGCCATGCGGTACGGCGAACAGCAACACCGCAGAAGCCCCCATGGATGCCACGATCAGATGCGCAGATACTCCCGACAGAAATAACTGGCTGCAGTAGAGGATCAGCAGGATGCCCAGAAAGGCACCAACGGCCGAAATCAGTCGCTCTGCATGACTAACCCGATAAGGCTCGATACTGAGGTAGCGTATCAGTCGCTGTTTCACCCTGAGTGAAGCTCCGCCTGTGTTTTTTATCTTCCAGGTTCTATGCTTTAGGCTTTGCCTTGCAACTGCGCGACAACCGCTTCGTTCTCCAGCGTTGAGGTATCAGAGGTGATCTCTTCGCCTGCCGCTATGGTACGTAACAGGCGGCGCATGATCTTGCCTGAACGTGTCTTCGGCAGGCCGTCAGCGAAACGAATATCGTCCGGTTTTGCTATCGGCCCGATCTGCTCAGCGACCCAGTTGCGAAGTTCAGCGACCATCTTCTCGGCCTCCTCACCAACGGGACGGTCTCCCTGGCAGATAACGAAGGCGACGATCGCCTCGCCTTTGACATCGTGGGGGCGACCAACCACGGCGGCTTCGACCACGGCGTCATTGGCGACCAGTGCAGATTCGACCTCCATGGTGCCCAGACGGTGACCAGAGACATTGAGTACATCATCGATGCGCCCCATGATCCAGAAGTAACCATCCTCGTCACGGCGTGCGCTGTCGCCTGCAAGGTAGTACTTGCCACCGAATTTAGGGAAATAGGTATCGATATAACGCTGGTCATCGCCCCAGATGGTACGCAGCATCGATGGCCACGGTTTCTTGATCACCAGGTAGCCGCCCTTGTTGGCTTCGGTGATGGATTTACCGTCTTCGTCGACTACATCGACATCCATGCCCGGCAGCGGCAGGGTGCAGGAGCCCGGTTTGGTCGCCGTCACCCCCGGTATCGGGGTGAGTACATTAGCGCCGGTCTCGGTCTGCCACCAGGTATCGACGATCGGGCAGTTTTCTTTGCCGATGACGGTGTGATACCACATCCACGCTTCGGGATTGATCGGCTCACCGACGGTGCCGAGGAGACGGATCGAAGACAGGTCGTACTTGTTGGGGAACTCATCACCGAACTTCATCAGCGCACGGATGGCGGTCGGTGCAGTATAGAAAACAGTGACCTGGTGTGCTTCCACCATCTTCCAGAAGCGTCCGGCGTCCGGCGTTACCGGGCCGCCTTCATACATCACGATGGTCGCACCCGCGGCCAACGGGCCATAGGCGACATAGGTGTGGCCGGTGATCCAGCCGACATCGGCGGTACACCAGAAGACATCTGAATCCTGAAGGTCGAATACCCACAGGTTGGTCATCAGCGCATTCAACAGGTAACCGGCACTGGCGTGCTGGATGCCTTTCGGCTTACCGGTCGAGCCGGAGGTATAGAGCAGGAACAGCGGATCTTCTGCATTGACCCACTCCGGCTCACAGTTCGGCGCCTGCCCGGTGATGGCATCCGACCACCAGTGGTCGCGGCCATCCTGCATGTTCACATCATGCCCGGTGCGTTTGAGCACAATGACATTCTCGATGCTCTCGCAGCCGGAGCTAAGCGCTTTGTCAGCTGCATCCTTGAGCTCGACGACACGGCCGCCGCGGGTGCCGCCATCGGCGGTGATCAGCATTACCGCTTTTGCATCATCGATACGGTCACGCAGAGAGTCAGCGGAGAAGCCGCCGAACACCACCGAGTGAATGGCGCCGATACGGGCACATGCCTGCATCGCGACAACGGCTTCCGGCACCATCGGCATGTAGATGACGACGCGGTCACCTTTCCTGATGCCCTTGGCTTTCATCGCATTGGCAAACTGGCAGACATCATCATGTAAGCGCTGATAGCTGATGAGGTGGGTATCACCGGTTTCACCCTCGAAGATGATGGCGGTCTTGTTCGCGTTCTTCTCCAGGTGACGGTCGATGCAGTTGTAACTGACGTTCATCGTGCCATCAGTAAACCAGCGGTAATGCGGTGCATTCGACTCATCGAGCGTCTGGCTGAAAGGTGTCTTCCAGTCGATTAGTTGCCTGGCCTGGTCCGCCCAGAAACCTTCGTAGTCATCTTCTGCCTGCTGCTGCAGTACTTTCAGGTCGTCGGGTTTGATGCGGGCATTGGCTGTGAATTCAGCGCTGGGTTCGAATAAACGGTTTTCCGTTAGGACTGACTCGATATCTGACACGATGATTCCTCCTGCTGTCGTGGTAAACGTGTTGTCACGGCGAACGTGCGAGTTATTTTTCTTAGCATACACCCTGTAGGTTCAAATACCTAGTTCAAGCAGATCTCGGGAACTAGTGCTTGAGTGCTATGCGGTTTCTCCAGATTCTAGCTCATATATGGCTCATAGCTGTATTGTTTTTGACGTCGGTATTCTGCTTATATCCCAGTTGTCCATCGCCCATCGCCAGATGTCTTCAATGCCTGATCCGCTGAGTTCGTCGGGCACCTGCTGACCGAGGAACCCAAGCGTCGAGATGAGTAGTTCTTCGCGGTGGGTGATCTCGATCTTCGACTTGCCTTCCGACTTGCTGATCTTGTTGCCGGCAGGATCTACCGCCAGTGGCAGGTGGCAGTAAACCGGAGTGGCATAACCGAGCAGCCGCTGCAGATAGATCTGCCTCGGTGTTGAATCCAGCAGATCGGTGCCACGCACCACTTCGGTGATGCCCTGTATGGCATCATCCACCACCACGGCCAGTTGATAGGCGAACAGGCCGTCCCGGCGCCTGATGATGAAGTCGCCGCACTCGGTCTTGATGTTCTGTGACTGTCTTCCCATGACGATATCATCGAAGGTGATGGTGATGTCCTCAGCGATAAGACGCAGCGAATGCTCTTCGAATTCAGGCAGTCGGCGTGAACGGCAGGTACCGGGATATATATTACCGGCACCGGCCCCCGCACCGGCCTGGGCCAGCTGTTTGCGCGAGCACAGGCAGGGGAAGACCAGTGACTGTTCGATCAGTTCATCGAGTGCGGCTTCATAGGCAGCTGTCAGCTGCGTCTGGTAGAGGATATCGCCAGACCACTGAAAACCGAATGCTTCCAGTGTGCTGATGATATCGACGTCGGCGCCCTCGACCTTGCGGCTGGTATCGACATCATCGATACGCAGCAGCCAGTTGCCATTGTGGGTCTTAGCCTGAAGGTAACTGCCGACAGCAGCGACCAGCGTACCGAAATGTACCGGGCCGGTAGGCGAGGGAGCGAATCGGCCGATATATTTTTGGCTTGCAGCGTTCATATCATTGAGTCAGAAAACTTCAATAGAAAAATTCCAATAAAAAAGCCGATAATAAATATCGGCTTTTTTCGAGGTTGACATGGGGAGTCTTATTTACCGCGCGTCTGTTTCTCTTTGATCTCGTCGAGACTCTTGCAATCGATGCACTGGGTTGCGGTTGGGCGTGCTTCCATACGACGCAGGCCGATCTCAACACCGCAGGTTTCGCAGTAACCGTATTCACCGCTGCTCATCAGCGCGAGCGTGTCGTCAATCTTCTTGATCAGTTTTCGTTCACGGTCACGTGTGCGTAGTTCCAGGCTGAACTCTTCTTCCTGGGTGGCTCGGTCAGCGGGGTCAGGGAAGTTGGCTGCCTCGTCCTTCATGTGATCTACAGTGCGATCAACTTCAGACATCAGTTCCATTTTCCATGCTTCGAGAATTTCGGTGAAGTGTTTGATCTGACCTTCACTCATATATTCTTCACCTTTCTTGGCTTTGTAAGGCTTGAAGGCGTGGTGTTCGGTTGGCGACGAAGTGTTTGCCATTAATTGCTCCAGTTGTTTCTAACCAGTTAATCGCTATATAGAACTGGTCTTATAATAATCAATAACTTATATTTCATTGTTCGTGTTGTTATTGAGGTGCGATAAAAATTGCGAGCGACTTTTTACCATAGTTCTACCAGACTTTGCAAATGCGTTTATCGATACTATTTATCGTAGCTATTTGTCTTTAATGGTTTCAACACGACTGATGATGCTGCCCTCATGCAGGCGGGTCTCAATCTTATCATCCACATTGATCTGCTTGATAGATTTAATGGCTTTGCCTTTGTCCGTCATGGTAATCGAATAACCGCGTTCCAGCGTCTGCAGCGGACTGATGGCATTCAAGGTGCGCGCGGCATTGCTCAGTTGTGTTTTTCGCTGTGAGAGCATGTTGAGTGCGGCGCGTTGCAGGCGGGCATTCAGGTATTGCATGGTCTGACGGTTCTGCCTGATACGGCTGGCAGGGCTCATGGTATTGAGCTTCGCATTTGCTGTGTCCAGTCGAGTAATACGGCTCTCGAGCGCGAACTGGTTGCTGCGCACCAGTCGTCTGATCAGGTCCTCGATATGTTCGGCTGAGCGCTTTAACTGGTTTTCAGGGTGTTGCTGACGAAGACGTTGCTGCAGCCACTGGACCTTCTCCCGCTGACGCTCGATCTTGTTTTTCAATAACTGCTGCAGCTGCTGCTGGTACCAGTCGAATGACTGCAGCCAGGTAGTTTGATCCGGGGTAACCGTCTCGGCCGCAGCGGTCGGTGTCGCGGCGCGTACATCGGCGACGAAATCGGCGATGGTGACATCGACCTCGTGACCAACGCCGCTAACGACGGGCACGTTGCAATTGTATATAGCATGGGCGACGCTCTCTTCGTTGAACGGCCACAGGTCTTCCAGTGAACCGCCGCCGCGCACCAGCAGGATGACATCACAATCGAGCTCGCCGGCCGTGACATGTTCGTCGACCAGCTGGATGGCATTGCAGATGGCAGGCGCGGCTTCGGCGCCCTGTACCGGTACCGGGAACAGTTTGACGGGGATGGCGGGAAAGCGGCGTTCGATGACACTGAGTACGTCGTGTATGGCCGCGCCGCTGCTGGAGGTGATGATAGCGATGCTCTCTGGCAGCTCGGGTATGTCGAGTTTGTTGTCTACATCGAACAGGCCCTGGCCAGCCAGCCTGGTCTTGAGCTCTTCGAACTGGCGCTGTAGCGCGCCGTCGCCGGCTTCTTCCATGCGGTCGACGATGAGCTGGTAGTTGCCCCGCGGCTGGTACAGGCTGACCTTGGCACGTACCAGTACCTGGTTGCCGTTCTCCGGTCTGAATTTGAGCGCGCGGTTACGTCCCTTGAACATGGCACAGCTGACCTGTGCGGCGTTGTCTTTCAGGCTGAAATACAGGTGTCCGGACGCAGGTGTTGCCAGGTTGGATATCTCACCCTCGACCCAGACCCAGCCAAATTCGTTTTCCAGTACATTGGCGACCGTCCTGTTCAGGGTAGTGACAGTGAATATCAGGTCGTTGCTCGACGTCGTCGGTATGTGGTCCATCATCTGCTGAATGTGAGTAGAGTATGCATAAGAGTCGTGATTTAAACATAAAGATCACTGCATAAAAAAGGGCCTGTAACCTCATCTAAGGTTGCAGGCCGCCGATGAACTGCCGATGAACTAACGCAGTGTTTTATTTCGCCGTTTCGTTATGTAACCTAGGTTAATAGATCCTGGCTAAATATCGGGCTTGCTGGAGGATATGCTAGCGCGGACCGTTAACACCTGATTGCAGTTCAGCCTGTGAGACAGCGACCTGTCCCTGCATTTTTGCCTGCTCGACCAGTTTCATTGCCTTGTCTGTCTGGCCTTCCTTGTTCAGTTTTTCTGCTGTCTTCAGCAGCTTGCGGCTGTCACGCCATTCATAGTTTACTGCTTTGGCTCTATCGATCTCGATTTTGGCCTCTTTTACGGCTGATTCGAAGCTGCTTGCTTGCGCTAAAACCGGGGTTAACAGGCATGCGCTGACGATAGCAATGAGTCCAGGTTTTGTTATTTTCATAGTACTCTCCGCTCATGGCATTTTTGTGGATTTATGGGAACGCCCATTTATACGCCAAAATGCTGATTTTGTATATTTTTTAGCAAATATTAGAGAAAAGTAATCTTGTTAGAATGCCCGCTGGGGATTATAATTAGCCGCTTTTCAAATGAAGCAGGAATTGATATGCGTATAGTCGAAGAAGCCCTCACCTTTGATGATGTTTTACTGGTTCCTGCGCACTCTACAGTGCTACCAAACGATGTATCACTGCAGACCAAAGTCACCCGCGACATCGCCCTGAATATCCCGCTGCTATCAGCAGCGATGGATACCGTTACTGAATCCCGCCTGGCGATCGCCCTGGCGCAGGAAGGTGGCCTGGGTATCGTCCACAAGAACCTCACTGCGGAAGAGCAGGCGGCCGAAGTCAATACGGTGAAGAAGTACGAAAGCGGCGTAATCACCGAGCCGGTGACCGTACCACCGGATATGACCATCCGTGACGTGATGGCGCTGCGTGAGCGCTACAAGATATCGGGTATGCCAGTGGTGCAGGGCGATGAACTGATCGGCCTGGTCACAAGCCGTGACGTGCGCTTTGAGAGCGGTCTGGACAAACCGGTCACCAAGGTGATGACTCCCAAAGACAAGCTGGTGACAGTAAAAGAGGGCGCTGCGAAGGAAGAAGTGCTCGCCCTGCTGCACGAACACCGTATCGAACGTGTACTGGTGGTGAATGACAGCTTCCAGCTACGCGGCATGATCACCGTGAAAGATATCCAGAAATCGACCGATTTCCCGAATGCAGCGAAGGATGACCACGGCCGCCTGCGTGTCGGAGCAGCTGTTGGTACCGGTGAAGGCACCGAGGAGCGTGTCGATGCACTGGCGAAAGCGGGAGTCGATGTCATCGTCGTCGATACTGCACACGGCCACTCACAGGGTGTGCTGGACCGCGTGAGCTGGGTTAAGAAGAATTATGACGTACAGGTCATCGGCGGCAATATCGCCACCGCTGCGGCTGCACGAGCGCTGGTCGATGCCGGTGCGGATGGCGTTAAGGTCGGCATCGGCCCGGGTTCGATCTGTACCACGCGTATCGTTGCCGGTGTCGGTGTACCACAGATCACCGCGGTATCGAATGTAGCCAAAGAACTCGAAGGTACCGGTGTACCGCTGATCGCCGATGGTGGTATCCGCTACTCAGGTGATATGGCGAAAGCGATCGTCGCCGGCGGTTATTGCATCATGGTCGGCGGCATGCTGGCCGGTACCGAGGAAGCGCCGGGTGATGTCATCCTGTACCAGGGGCGCTCATACAAGGCATACCGCGGTATGGGTTCTATCGGCGCGATGAAGAAAGGTTCCAGTGACCGTTATTTCCAGGACACCTCGGAAGGCAGCGAGAAGCTGGTCCCGGAAGGCATCGAAGGCCGCGTCGCCTACAAAGGCCCGATGGGGGCTATCGTCCACCAGATGATAGGTGGCCTGCGTTCAAGCATGGGTTATGTTGGTTGTAAAGACATCCAGGAAATGCGCACAAAACCAGAGTTCGTTCGTATCTCAGGTGCCGGTATGTCTGAGTCGCATGTACATGACGTGACCATCACCAAGGAAGCGCCGAACTACCGTTCTTCGTAACAACAAGATTTAACCGCAGAGGCGCGGAGACGCAGAGTTTTATATTATGTAATTCAGGCTGAAAGCCTGAATTACATAATAAAGTGATTTTTCTCTGTGCCTCTGCGCCTCTGCGGTTATAGAGCTTTTAATTTTTTGTAGATAACAGCTATGCATGATATTCATTCAGATCGCATCCTGATCATCGACTTCGGTTCTCAATATACCCAGCTCATCGCGCGTCGTGTGCGTGAAGCGGGAGTCTATAGTGAAGTGCACCACACCGGCATGACCGAGGATGAGATCAGGGCGTTCAAACCGACGGGCATCATCCTCTCTGGTGGACCTGAGTCGGTCACAGCGGATGGTACGCTGGTGGCGCCGGCTTATGTTTTCGAAGCAGGTGTTCCGGTACTCGGTATCTGTTACGGCATGCAGACCATGGCGGCGCAGTTAGGCGGCAAGGTGGGTGCATCGACGCATCGTGAATACGGCTTCGCCCAGGTGCGTGCACGTAACCACAGTGCGCTGCTGAAAGACATCGAAGATCACGTCACGCCTGAAGGTTACGGCATGCTCGATGTGTGGATGTCCCACGGTGACAAGGTCGATGAGCTGCCGGAAGGTTTTAACTGTATCGCCAGCACCGATAACGCGCCGCTTGCAGGCATGGCAGATGAGTCTCGTCGTTTCTACGGTCTGCAGTTCCACCCTGAAGTGACACACACCAAGCAGGGGCAGCGCATCATCGAGCGTTTCGTGCACGAGATCTGTGGCTGTGCTTCTGACTGGACACCGGACAATATCATCAGAGACAACATCGAGCGTGTACGTGAACAGGTAGGTAGCGACGAAGTCATCCTCGGTCTGTCTGGCGGTGTCGACTCATCGGTGGTCGCTGCATTACTGCACCAGGCCATCGGCGATCAGCTGACCTGTGTGTTCGTCGATAATGGCCTGCTGCGTTACCGTGAAGGTGACCAGGTGATGGCGACCTTTGCCGAGAACATGGGTGTCAAGGTCATCCGTGTCGATGCCGAGCAGCGTTTCCTCGACGAACTGAAAGGTGTCGACGAGCCTGAGCAGAAGCGCAAGATCATCGGCCGCGTCTTCATCGAGATATTCGAGGAAGAAGCGCGCAAACTATCCAATGCTAACTGGCTGGCACAGGGCACGATCTATCCTGACGTAATCGAATCTGCCGGCAGTAAAAATTCACACCTGATCAAGTCACACCACAATGTCGGTGGTCTGCCGGATGATATGGAACTGAAACTGGTCGAACCGCTGCGCGAGCTGTTCAAGGATGAAGTGCGCAAGATCGGTGTCGAGCTGGGTCTGCCATCGGATATGGTCTACCGTCACCCGTTCCCGGGCCCGGGTCTCGGTGTACGCATCCTCGGTGAAGTCAAAAAAGAATACGCCGACCTGCTGCGCCTGGCCGACCATATCTATATCGAAGAACTCTACAAACACGGTCTGTACGACAAGGTCAGCCAGGCATTCACAGTCTTCATCCCTGTCAAGTCAGTCGGTGTCATGGGTGACGGCCGCCGTTATGATTACGTGGTCGCACTGCGTGCGGTCGAGACCATCGATTTCATGACAGCGCACTGGGCACACCTGCCGTATGATTTTCTCGGTCACGTGTCGACACGTATCATCAACGAGGTCGATGGCATATCCCGTGTTACCTACGATATCTCAGGAAAACCTCCCGCCACGATCGAGTGGGAGTAGGGCAGATCTGGTACTGACAGGCACTCACAGGCACCTGTTCACAGCAAGCTAGCAGGACCAATCACTTATCCTCATTTCTGTCTGGCAACATCCGACACTGGCAGGCATCGGCAAGCAGCTAGTGCCATTTTCCAATGTATAAATCATGGTATCGCTGTGTTCAATCTCAGCGCGGTGCTCCAATACCATGGCATGCGTATCGATCCATTCATTCATGGTATTCGTAATAGAGCATTTGCAACACTGGATCACTCAGATACTGGCTTCGTCGGCGGTTTCGTTTCGTTCAACAGCGGCCTTGTCTCAAACAAGGGTTCTACGGTCAGGTCGTTACGAATGAGAGAACAGGCCATGAGACCCTGATCGTGAGCTTCTGGAACAGTTTCGAAGATTATTAGCGTTCACACCGTAACGACAGCTTCCAGCTCCTGTTCACAAAGGTGCTTGAACTGTGCGACAACGGTATCGAAGAGATTTCCTGAGAGATGCTTAGGTCAGGTCAGGGCGACAGTCCCGAAGAAGCCGGCGCAGCCTGGGATGACAAGGAAAATTTCGCAGCATAATTCTATTGAATCGATTCGTGCGGTGCAGGATATAAGGCCGGTGATCCTCAAGTTATTGCACGAACCACGGTTCCGTATCATGAAGACCAATCCGATAAGCGGGCATGATGTTGATAATAATCTCGGTCATTGCTCACTGATTGATGGTAACCTGACGATCTATTTCAATACGGAAGAGCATCGTAAAACATTCAAGGCGATGCCCTTCAATCATCCTGACCTGCGTCTGCCATATCCCGTTTCGAACAATGATGGTCGTGGTGGGTGATGAACATTGAAAATTTCGACAACACGAAATATCACAGCAGTATTCCTTCAATAACGCTCAGAAATGAGTGCAAACCCGGGTTGCCTTAATGAGCAAAGTGCAGCAGGCTGAGAGCGAGATCACGCGACTACCGAAGGAGTTCGTCGACCGGTTGACCAGACCATTCGCCCGGTTTTTGAGTATCCAGGCAGGCGGTGGTGTCATTCTTTTGCTGTTCACCGTTGCTGCGCTTGTGCTTTCCAACTCGCCGTGGGCGCATCATTTTGAGCGCGTATGGGAAACTTCAGTCGGTCTGCAACTCGGCTCGTTCGAGTTCGCCCGGTCGCTGAGGGAGTGGATCAACGACGGCTTGATGACGTTGTTTTTCTTCCTCGTCGCGCTGGAGCTCAAACGCGAGCTGGTGCTGGGCGAACTGAATAATCCGCGCATGGCTGCATTGTCCATTGCCGCCGCTCTTGGCGGTATGATCGTCCCGGCAGCGATTTATCTGGCACTGCAATCGGGGCAGCCAGGCGAGACAGGCTGGGGGACGGTGATGGCGACCGATACCGCATTTGTCATCGGTTGCCTGGCCATTCTGGGATCGCGTATTCCGCCAAGCCTGCGAGTCTTCATGCTCTCGCTGGCGATCATTGATGACATCGGCGCCATCATCGTCGTGGCGATTGGCTACAGCAGCCATATTTCCTGGGAAGCACTTGCACTCGGGCTGCTGGGTATCGCTGTCATCCGCTTCATAGCGATGGCCGGGATCCGCAGTATTTCGATCTACTTCCTGGTTGGCGGTTTTATCTGGTTTGCCGTGGATGCATCCGGTATCCACGCCACGATCACGGGCGTGGTGCTTGGCTTGATGACGCCGGCCAGACGCTGGGTCAGCGATGAACGATTGTATGCCGTATTGTCCCGGGTGATCGCGCATCCGGCCAATGAAGAGGGGAGTGGCGACACGAAGGACCGGGAGACCCTGCAGGTTGCCGAGATCGCCGCGCGTGAAACATTGTCCCCGGTGGAGCGGCTGGAGTTCGCGTTACATCCCTGGGTCGGCTTTGTCATCATGCCGCTGTTTGCGTTTGCGAACGCCGGTTTGCCATTGTCACCAGGTGAGATAGGCAATGCCGTGACGCTTGCTGTGTTCGTCGGTTTTGTCTTCGGGAAACCCGTCGGGATTCTTGCCTTTAGTTGGCTGGCCGTGCGTTTGGGTATCGCGATACGCCCGCCGGATCTGGATTGGAGGCTGATCACGGGCGGCGGCCTGCTTGCCGGTATCGGCTTCACCATGGCGCTGTTTATCGCCAACCTGGCATTCGGCCAGGAACTGCTCGACAGCGCCAAGCTGGGTATCTTCCTTGCCTCAGTCACATCTGCGGTGCTGGGTATCGTGCTGTTGGGCCGATTCGCCGCGAAAAAGAAATCACATGGAGGATAACGATATGTTGGTCACTTTTACCACCAAAGCCTATGCCAATATCACCATGTTCGGTGATGTTGCTGTGACATTGCTGAAAATGATGGGGCATAGCGGCACAGTGCCCGGTGCAATCCTGGCGGCTGATGTACCGGCGGCGCTGGGTCGGTTAACCGCTGCAATCGATAAAACGCGCACAGAAACACCCACCGACGATGACGAAGAGGACGAAACACAGGTAAGCCTGACGACTCGGGCATTGCCTCTTGTTGATCTTCTCACTGCTGCGGCACAGCAGAACTGTGATGTTATGTGGGAGTGAATTTAAACCTGGAACCCTCAGTAGGGCAGGTTGAAGGGTGCGTTTAGAGTGATGCAGGGCAAGGCATAACGACGCGGAATAGTTGTTCTATTGCAAGGAGCCATAACACAGCCATGAGCCGCTGCAAACGTGTCGTTCAGCCTGTAGCGTTGTTCAACTGGTGAGTGAACATCAATATTCATCAATATCATTGTGTACCAATAACTTAAATGATACTCAAGCGGTCAACTGAGGACTCGAGGTTAAATCGGCGTTAGCCGAACAAATTAATTTGCTTATTGTCTAGAATGAGCAGACACTGTCACCAGGTCCATCGTCTGTGAGCAGGTAAGCTCTATCTCGCGCAATATCGATCGAACGGTCTCTGTTGCCCGCCATACTCCTTTCTCGCGAACTCCGGTTCACCCGCTTTTATGTATTCGCTTGTTGAAACGCAGGCGGAGTACATTTCTTGTTCAATCACCCAGGATACCCTAATGACCCAGTATAAAATTAATGCCCAGGACTCCGAGACCTCCAGTCAGTATGCCGAGATTCGTCAGGCAGAGCTGAGCGACCAGAACTGGAACCGCGAGCGATCCGCGAACCTGGCAACCCGTGAGGGCTTTGAGCTGACCGACCAGCACTGGCATGTGATCAGTTATCTGCGCGAGCAGTATCTGGAGCATGGCCTGCCACGGTTTGCCAGAACGACTGCCCGTGCACTCAATAAGCAATATGCTGCGCAGGGCGGTAACAAGTATCTCTATAACCTGTTTCCTGGTGGCCCTGCGACACAAGGCAGTCGCCTTGCCAACCTGCGCACACCAGCCAATGCCTCCGATGTTTCATTTGGGACGAGCTATTGAAAATCCCCGACCCGCTGCCGGCCAGCGATCAGAACCCCGGTAGTGACCGGAATCGAAGCGCTCTCGATGATAGCAAGCGCCTGACTATTATGCGGTACGGCAGTAAACGTACACTCGTTCATCAGGCCGTGATTTCCGAGGTAGTCTATAGAAGGTATGGCGATGTCACCACAAAGCGGTAACGGCAGTCAGGGTGATTCCTGGGGTGGTCGTGGGGGTGGTCGAGGGTCGCCTCCCGACCTTGGAGAGTTATTTCGGCAAGGCAAGGATCAGTTCGGGAAAATGCTGCCGGGCGGTAGTACGCGCGGCTTGCTGATTATTGCCCTGCTACTGCTGATTGGAGTGGGTGCCTGGTCTGCTTATTACACGGTACCCAGTGATTCGGTGGCAGTCGTGCAACGTTTTGGCCAGTACCTCAAGGAGGTGCCGCCCGGCCTGCATTTTAAATTGCCATTGGGTATCGACAGGGCGACCATCGTTCCTGTCAAGCGCCAGTTGAAGCAGGAATTCGGCTTCACGACCCCGGGCGCCACCGATCCGTACCAGAGTCCCCGCGGCGGAGAGCGAGAGACAAGGCTGGAAACGGAAATGGTGACAGGTGACCTCAACGCCGCATTGGTTGAATGGGTGGTTCAATACCGCATCTCGGATCCGGTTAAATACCTTTTCGAAGTGCGGGAACCGAGTGAGACGCTGCGCTACGTTTCGGAATCCGTCATGCGGGAAGTGGTCGGCGATCGCACTGTGGACGAAGTCATCACGATCGGTCGCCAGGAAATCGAAACCGAAGCCCTGGCCAAGATGCAGGTGCTGGCTTCCAAGTATGTGATGGGGATCAGTATCGACCAGGTGCAGTTGAAAAACATCAATCCACCGCGACCGGTGCAGGAATCTTTCAATGAGGTCAATCAGGCGCAGCAGGAGAAGGA